>OBAH01001713.1_pt1 | contig 11944 bp, 21 predicted proteins | sample 1517491 | NCBI WGS metagenome assembly OBAH01 (sample SAMN04571697, study PRJEB22368) | human gut metagenome | biome: human gut; material: stool | host: Homo sapiens | place: Luxembourg | collected 2012-08-03
GAGGGAGCCGGGGTGAACGCAAAAGCCTCTCGTCTGCAGATGCCCCGGCTTTGGGATCTGGGACTAGTCGCCCAGACCGGCGCATATCTGCGTCACGCCGTTTGCCCTCGTAGCCTTTTACGGAAGTGCCTGGATGAAGCGCTCGATGTTTTTCGCGACCGCTTCGTATTTCTCAGGCGTTCGCAGTTTCGACAGCACGTAGGGGTCTGTGAACATGTAGAAGCTGAGCGCAGCGGCGAACGCTCTGCACTCAACGCTGAGCCTGCAGATGTCCTCTGCGGTCGGCTTCTTAATGCTGAGCCCGAGGAAGTACCCAGCGGCGAAGGTCTCGAAGTCTTTGATTTTTTGCATGATGTTCAGGCAATAAAAAAGCCCCCGGCGGTTGCCGAGGGCTGTGGCTGCATCTTAACTCAAGCCAACATCAGCTCTGAAACCCTATCGCTTATCTTCTTTTACGTCATTGTTCCACAGTTTTGGCATGAATGAGCCAATGAGCGATGCTGTCGGGACAGCCAAGAACGCGCATGTCACGATCGTTGGTTTGTCCATTAGCGCACAGACGATGGCGCATAGAACGCAGACAAGGGAAATGGCCAGACCGATATTCTGTCCTTTTTTCTGTGCCTCAAGAGCTCCAGCGCTTTCTTTCGCTGCTATGTCAACAAGAGTGGATTTGTTTTTGGCATCCTGATCGATGGCAGAGTGTCGAGCATTTTGTTCGGCCTCGGCCATTCTGACGATTCTGTCTGCGATGCCAGGGAGAATATTCTCATACCGCGCCAAAATGTCCGGGTGAGGCAAAGGTCCCTCAAAGGTTTCGGATTTTGCCGCGATTAGCTGAGTTTGAGCCTCTGTCTGGACGTCCGGCACATTGTCTTCAACGTCGGCAATGCGTTCTAGTTGCGTCGAGCTCTTTTCTGGCATAGGTCACAGCTTTGTCGAAGTCGCTTTTAATGTTGAGCATGTCTTCTGCCGGCGAGCGGTAGGACGTCTCGAACAGGCGACGATCAATTTTCGTTTGCACGCGAGGCGGGTTCAAGGCTACAAAAGGAGCCACCAGCCCATTGCGCACGCCTTTCATGAAATTCGTCATGAACGATGTGTTTGGCTGAGTCATGATATTCCCTTCCTGAAATCAGGGCATGTCATACAAGGTAGCCTCATCTTACCCGCTGTAGGCGCGGGTGTAAACCGCGCGGCCATTCTTTCTTGTGAAAGCTGGTTCAAGCGTCCTCACCAGTCGACGACTCGGTATTCGTGGAAAAAAGAGGCAAGGGCGCTTGAATCGGCTCCCTCCTTTGGTTGTAAGCTAAAGACGTCGGGATCTAGCAGTTTCGACGTTTGTTTAACCAACTCCCAAAGGAGGGAAGATGCAACCAATAACAAAGCTAATATTTACTGGCGTGGATGGCTCGAAGTACAAGTTTGATGTGTACCCCAGAGATATCCGTGTTAACAACGGCCCCGCCATTTACTCCTTTTTGTCGAAGGTGAATGGCAACTACCATGTTCTCTATATCGGCCAGACTATTGATTTGTCTGAGCGCCTTGCAAACCATCACAAGTGGGATGAGGCTATTCGACATGGCTTTGAATATTTGGCCATTTGTCGTTCCGTCACTTCTCGTGATCTTGACCGCGTTGAGGCAACTCTGATTCAGCGGTATCGTCCTTGTTGCAACGAAGTGGTTCCCCGCTAACGGGACAAATAACCGCGTCGAACGCCGTCCACGCTGCGGCGATTGCGTAAATCAAACGCACGTCGTCGTGCGTGGTTGGCGTTACCACCAGGCGCTTGTCGATTATTTCAACATCCATTGTTATCTCCTTAAGAAAACCCACCTAAGCCCTCTCGGTTGAAAGGGCTTAGATCGGCTTTCGATCAGGTCGCGGCTGCGCTCGTTCAGCGCTCTGGCCGCTCGGTGCATCGCACTCTGCTTCGTTTCAGCTGATCCTGATCTAGCTCGTGGGGCGTGTGGCGATCGTCCGTCGCCATCGAGCATCCGTCGCTTTCAGGTGGTCCCCAACCCAACCGCACTGGAAGATACCCTCCAGCCGTCCGCGTACTTTTCATGCGCGACCTTTGCGACTACCGTTCTGAGCTGTACTGCGCGTCGCTAGACCCTTCTAGCCAAAGCTACAGCCGCTTCTCAGGCGGTCCCCGACACAGCTAAGTGCCGAGATTCGGACATCGCTGCAGTCCCTTTCTCTCGCTCCGTGCCGCCGCCGAGGCTCCTTGCTCGGGAGGGCGGGGTTTCGTCCGCGGGAGGGGGCGCTGTAGCGCGCCGAGATTCGATGCCCTTCCCATCGATGCCTTGCCTTGCGGCCTGGGTGATAGAAACCCAAAATGGTGGATTTCCGTGTGCAGTTATTAAACCATAACGGGTTATGCTTGTCAACCATTTTCTACTCCAACTTGGTTTGTCCTTGATCAAAGGACGCAAAAAAAGCCCGTCATGATGACGGGCCTATGCTTGTGGGTGTTTTGTGTATTAGAGTGACGAACCGTTATAGACGTAAACGATGCGTCCGATGACTGTTGTCTGCTCAAGCGTCGCCTTGTCGATGACTTGCGGTTGGTAACGCGGGTTATCCGAAAGCATCAATATCGAGCCATCCAGATTGCGCTGGAGACGTTTGATGAACAGTTGACCATCAGCCATTAGGCAGAAGATGCCGTCCGTCATTATGCGGGTTTGAGAGGTATCTACGACGCAAAAGGCTCGGTCGCAAATAGTGGGCTCCATTGAGTCGCCATGTGCGTTGACGACGTGCAGACCGTTAGGTGAAACGACGCCCGGCAAGGTTCGCAGAAAGTCTGGGGCCATGTCAATCCCGCCGACGATCGAGATGAGCCCGGTCTCGGTCCCGTATCCACACGAAGCTTCTACGTTAAGCAATGGGATGGAGAACCATCCGTCTCGCTCCGACTCTCGTCCTATCTCAGAGATACGAACAAAATCGCTGTCTTGCTGGTGATCCAAAACGCCTGGCTCCAGTCCCAGCTTGGCTTCTAACTCTCGCGCGATTTTTGAGCCAAAACTCTTTGACCCAGTAAGCATTCCGCCGATTTGCTGAGGGGTTTTACCGACGGCTTCAGCAAACGCTACTTGGGACGGGTAGCTAGAGACAATCCGTTTTAGATTGTGTCGTCGAGTACAGGTTATGTCCCGCATAATGGATCCTCCCAATTGTGGTGTAACCCCGATTATCAACCATTGGAAGTTACGGGGCAAACTGCGAACTTAGGAGAGCGAGTAGCGAAGGATAACCCAACACAGTTTATTGAATGGTGTACACTTACGGGGTAGGTAAACCAAATCGAGGGATTCTTCAATGCTACCCCGTGCAAATGCATATCTGCGCTCGCTGCGAAAGGTTGAGCGCGTCGCACTGGCTGATCGGTGCGGCATCAAGCTCACGTCGTTGAATAACGTGATCTATGGCAAGCGACTTTCCGTTGCCCTTGCTTGCCGAATCGAAAGAGAGACGGGAGGTGCTGTAACGCGTCGAGAACTCCTCCCAGACATTGACTGGGATTTGATTTCCGGCACTTCCCTAGACCGCGCACTGACTGAAGGCCGCTGAGGGGAATCATGAGTTACGAGGCTATGCATAAAGTCCGCGCATCGGGTTTGACCGATCGCACTCAGGTCGATGTGCTGGAAGCCCTCGCCTTCTTTCATAACGGAAAGACGGGGGCCTGCTTCCCGTCGACAGAAGCTATAGCGCGGATCTCTCGCGTCAACGATCGTACTGTTCGCTTGACTCTTAAGGTGCTACATGACCTTGAGTTTATCTCCTCCGTACAGATGCCCGGGCAAAAGCGCTATTTCACCTTGCACCTTGACAGACTGCCAACTTCAGAAGCCCAGCAAGAACCTGCACCCCTGCAAGAAATTACAGGGGGTGAAGAACCTGCACCCCTGAAAGAAATTACAGGGGAGGGGTGCAAAAAATTACAGGGGACCCCTGTAAAAACCTACAGGGGACCCCTGCAAAAACTTACACCCGAACAAGTAAATGAACAAGTAATTAAACAAGTAAAGGGAACAAGTAATAGCTTGCCCGCGCAAGCGCCGTGGGAAACCGACCATCTTACCAACGACGGTAAAAAGGTCGAAAAGCCGAAGGCGACAAGAGCCAAGCCAAAGACAAGCTGCCCATTCTCGCCTGACGACTCTATCCCGCCTGAATACCTTGAGTACGCACAAGCAAAGCATCCAAGCATCAACGCTCAGACGGAGTTCACCAAGTTCGTCAACTTCCACCTTTCCAAAGACAACCGGTTCAGCAACTGGCTGGCCGCCTGGAGAACGTGGGCGACGAAAGCAGAAGAGTTCGCCAAGAGCAGGCCGCAGAGCCAGTCATACACACCACGCAACAACAAGCCGCTCATCTTTGATGAAGCCTACTACGGAGACGGGAGTTTTTAATGGATTTGAAGGGAACGTTTTCTCGACCGGTTGAGGTGACATGCCCAAAGCACGGGAAGTACATCGCGGAGCAGGCAATCGTCTCTGGTCGGATTGTCCACACAAGCAAGTGTCCCAAGTGCGAAGAGGAGCGCAGGAACTCGCCTGAGTTCATCGCTGAGCAGAAGCGCAAGCATGACGAAGCCGAAGCCCTGGAACGCAAGCGCACCGAAGACGCAAAGAATGAAGCTCACGCTACCGCTTTGCGCCGCGCACGCATTCCTGATGAGTTCGTAGGCAAGACGCTCAAGGGCTTCCGTGAGACGAATGCTCAGCTCCATGAGGCGCTTCGTCAGGCCCGGCTCTACGTCGACCACTTCGAGAAGATCGCTCCAAAGGGCGTCGGCTTCTGCCTCTACGGGCAGTGCGGCACCGGCAAGACGATGATGGCATGCGCGATTCTGCAGGAGCTTCTCGGCAAGGTGCAGGGGCTCTACGTGCCGATGTGGGACGTGCTCCGCGCCATTCGCAAGGCAGATGCCTTCAAGGCCGACACGGCAGACTATGACGCCCTCGTAAAGGCACCGCTCCTCGTCATCGATGAGATCGGCGTTCAGAACGGTTCAGCTTTCGAGGAGTCACAACTGATGTCCTTGCTGGACGTGCGCTACAGCAAGCACCTTCCGACTATCTACGTCACAAATCTTCTGCCGGACGTGAAGCCCGACACGAAGGAAATCAATCCCAACACGCTGAAGGCGAAGTTGGGCGAACGCATCTTTAACCGCATTTATGGTTCGAGCGTCTTTCTCTACTTCAAGGGGGAAAGCCAACGCCGACGGATTATGAAGATTGATGAGGTGATTTGATGTCAGGAACCTTCCAACATTTTGACAATCGTCTCCGCTACAGCTTGGCTGGCTACATGAGATTCAACGATCAGGTTAATGAATTTCGACAGTGTTACTGCAATGTTGGGATTCATGGTGTCTCGTTCTTGGTACTCGCTCAGAAACTCAGCATTTTCATGTGCACTCGCATTCCCTGCCTTTCTGATGGCTGTCCAAATAACTTTTTCGCTCGCGTTGAGGTTCAGGCTTTCGATGCGCTTGTAAAGGGTTGGTCCGGTGCCACCAAGGTGATCGCAAAGACGCTCAAGGGCGATACGAAGCAGGATGCAGGCCGCCCATGGCGAATCGTGCAGAACTTTTTGGGCTTCGTCGTATGGTTTTTTGACCTGTTCAGGCATGTATGTGGAGGCAGGAACGCCACAAGGCTTTGGCCACACGAGCTCATCCTGTATGAACAGACTGAATTCACCACAGTTTATGCATCGACAGACATGAACTTCATAAGGAGCAAAGCACTCACAAAAACGATTGAATCCTATTTTTTCGTTACCTTGCTTGTTGTAGTAAAGCTCTTTGATTCTCTCATCTCGAAAGATGTCTTTAACAACAGCGTGCTTTTGATGTTGGCAAGTTGTTCCACAGTGAGGACAAATGAATGTTTCGCAAACAGGAATTCCATATGAATCACGCATATCTAACCACCGAATGTATTAACGAAAGAAACAAGGCCTTGACTAAGGCCGGTGAGGGTATTGTCGCCGCTCGCAAGAGCCTTGATCAACTCGAGGAAATACTCAGCGGAACCGTCTCGGGCAAGTTCCCCGACATCGGGCAAGTGGCAGACACGACGCACAGACTTCGTGAAGAGATCGACCAGATCCTGATCGGCCTGGTTGAGTCGAGCATGGTCAAACGGGATTAGAGGTGATCTGATGGACCTTTACAGCAAGCTCATCGTCACTCTCCTCGCCGTCTGTGTTGCCGTCTGGTCGTGGAGGAACTATCTGCTCGCCAAAGTCATCTGGAATCTGTCTGAGCGGATCTACGAATTGCAGGACAGGGTTATGTCTATGGAGCGGGTTATGAACCATTTACGCCAGACAACGTGCAACACAGTGGATTCGGAAGCTTCTCCAGTATGGAAGCAAGCAAAAGACACGCGAAGCTCCATCTCTCCGGGGGAGGTAACGAAGCCCGGTCTGACTACTTCTTCTGCGAGTTCTTCGGACTGAGCAAAGTAGTCGGAGTCTCTCAGTTTGGCTCCATCGAGCTGGATTGAAAGGACTTCGCAACCAAGCAATGACGTGGCGAACGTAAAGCTGAGTTGATCTTTTGTGTAGCTGACGTTTTTCAGGAACGGCATTTGGATCTGTAGATAGGCAAGAACTGCGGCGACTACGGCTGCTATCGAGCCGATAACGGTAACGACGTCAATCAGAGTCATGAATTTCTCCGTGGGTTGGTTGAACAAAGCAGAACTTCTCAGGGCCCTGCATGTCAATCATCCCACGGGGAACCAGATAGGTAAAGGGAAGGAAATGGACGAAATCGAATGCCTTATAGGGAGTGTCCTGCTTTTCGCGATGCTCGTCGCGTGGGTTTTCGAGGACGACTGGTTCGATGACTGATGAGGAAATATCCATGAGAAAAAAGCATCTACGCGTCGTCCTACCGTGGCCGGCACATGGACTCTCGCCGAATGCGCGCTGCCACTGGGCCATCAAGCGCAAGCTCGTAGCGGCTGCTAGGCGCGTCGCTTTTGCCGCCGCATACAGCAAAGCAGAGGGCCGTCGGGCCGTGCCGGATGGGAGCATCGGATATCGATGCACGTTCTTCCCGCCTGACCGACGGGCGCGCGACGAGGACAACTTGATCGCGTCGCTCAAGTCTTCACTCGACGGCATCGCTCAGGCACTGCGCATCGATGACAGGTGCTTCCACCTGCTCGAGCCCGCAGTCCGAGAGCCTGACCGTCCCCACGGCCGCGTGGAGATCGATCTCTTTTGGAGAGAGGAACACTGATGAATGACCAAAAACAAAAACTCGGAGTCTCTGGATTCCTTCCGCCAGTGGCGTCAGCTTGCCTTGTTCGAGCTGCCGCCGACGCGCGACGAGTCGCGTGGGACAACTCGCTCAGGCGAGCAAAGATCATCGATGCCGCAATCCGAAAGGTCAAGCTCGAATATCCACGCTACTTCCGAGCACCGGATGACTGTAGCTGTGAACGACAACGGACGGGCAATCGGCGAGGATCATGTGAACGCTCGCTATTTGAACGCTGACGTAGAGCATGCGCGTCAGTTGCGGGCGCAGGGGTATACCTATCGGCAGATAAGCCAGATGCTTGATATGCCGATCAGAACGCTTCGGGACTATCTCTCTGGGCGTCGTCGATGTCAGTCTGTTGCGGGGTGGAAAACGTTTTTAAGGAGGTGGTGAGAATGCTGAATGCGAGACAGCAGGCGTTCGTCAATGAATATGCGAGAGGAGGCTTCAAGAATGCGTCTGAGGCCGCTGTGAAGGCAGGATATAGCGCCAAAACGGCCGACAGAATCGCCAGCAGGCTGTTGAAAAATGTTGAGGTCAGAGACGCTGTGGAGGCTCTTCGCCAACCGGCAAAGGAGGAGGCGATCGTCGATGCGGCATTCGTCTTCTCAGAGCTCAAGGAGCTTGCCAAGTGTTGTGCGCGACGAGTCCCGAAGCTCGACATCGTTGGGGAACCGCGTCTCGACTTAGACGGAAACCCGATTCTCGTTCCCGTCGACGCTGCGGGCGCGAATGCCGCGCTCAAGACACTCTCCCAGTGCCTTGGCATGGGCCGCGAACAGGTCGACAAGGATCAGACCATTCAGACGCTCTCAGAAACTCTCCAGGACCTTCTGCGCAAATGACAATGACAACGCCTAAGTTTGACCTCACTACGAAAGCCGGCATCGGCAAGGCCATGACGTATCTGGCCGCTGAGTGCTCCTCGGATCCTCTGCGCTTCGTGCAGGTTGCTTTCCCATGGGGCAAAGATTCCCTCGAGGGCATGGCCGGTCCCGACAAGTGGCAGACCTCAATCCTGACAGACATGAGAGACAAGCTACAGTCTGGCGAGGCTTGGGAGCACGTCATGCAGTACGCGGTGGCTGCAGGTCACGGCGTTGGCAAGTCTGGCCTTGTCGCTTGGATCATTCTATGGGGCCTCTGCACGTTCCCGGATACTCGAATCGTCGTGACTGCTAACACCGAGAACCAGCTTCGTACCAAGACGTTCGCAGAAGTGGCGAAGTGGCACAACCTCTGTATCTTCAAGGATTGGTTCTCAGTGTCGGCTATGTCCGTTGCATGCAAGCAGCCGGGCCACGATAAGACATGGCGTGCTGACGCTATCCCGTGGTCAGAGACTAAGCCTGAAGGCTTCGCCGGCTTGCATAACAAGAAGCGCCGCATCATCGTGATCTTCGACGAAGCGTCGGCTATTGCTGATTGCATCTGGGAGGTCACGGAAGGCGCTCTGACTGACAGCGAGACGCAGATCTTTTGGTTTGCGTTCGGGAACCCGACGCGCTCGACCGGGCGCTTCTATGAGTGCTTCAATCGCTTCCGTCACCGTTGGAATAATCGACACGTCGACGGCCGCGACGCCGCCATGACGGACAAGAAAAAGATTGCTGAATGGCTCGCGGACTATGGCGAGGACTCTGACTTCTTCCGCGTTCGTGTCCGAGGAGAGTTCCCGAATAGCTCGAGCATGCAGTTCATTCCTCGTGACATCGTCCAGGCCGCCATGGAGCGACCTATGGGCGTCGTCAACTATGCGCAGACGGTAGCGATCATCGGCGTTGACGTGGCGCGCTTCGGTGATGACGCGTCGGTGATTTGGACGCGCTTCGCTCTTGACGGGCGCTCCATCGCAAAGCAGAAGTTCCACGGCCTAGACGGGCACGAGCTCGGAGCCAAGGTGGCTGAGCACTTCAACCACTTGCGAAAGCTCGGCGTCCGCAAGATCGTCATCAATGTCGACACCGGCGGCGTCGGTGCCTCGCCTGTTGACTGGCTCCGCCACAACGGCTATCCGGTCAACGCAATCAACTTCGGCTCTGGCGCTACGAATACACAGCGCTACAAGAATCTCCGTGCTGAGATGTGGGGACGCATGAAAGAGTGGATCGCGCAGGGTGGCTGCTTGCCGCAGGACTCTGATCTTGAGACTGACCTGACGGGCGTTGAATACGGCTACACCCCAACGAATCAAATCCTGCTCGAGAAGAAGGAGGACATGAAGAAGCGTGGCATGGCGTCGCCTGACAATGCCGACGCGCTGGCGCTCACGTTCGCCGTCCGCATGAACGAGTACATAGACAACCCGACGCCCCCGGTTGGGCGTCGACGCCAAGAGATCAGGAGCAGAGATCCGTATCGTTAATATGGAAGTATGACCCTATAGAACAAAAACATTGTCGCTAACGATAGCAACACTATGATCGAGGCGCAAATACATGTGAGTTTGGAGTTCAATTCTTTTGTCGAAGGAGCACCTATAAAAAGGTATGCGGCGTTAATCCAAAACCAAATGATTCCTAAAGAAAATGCTACATCACCAAAAGAAAACAAAAAGAACTTCTGACTATATGCTCCATTTGAGGCCGCAATGCCAATGCAAATGATTAGACCTGATATGTTTGAAGCGGCCAATAAAATTGCATGCGATCTTAATCTTTTGACCTCTTCCTTAAGCCGGTTGATTTCTTGCCTCTCTTTGCTTTCGTTCGAAGGATCGTCGTAGTAGAGCATGATCAGTGCGCGTGTGGTGAGGTTGCTGAGGGAGGATGTATCCATTACAGGAGCGTCCTATGGCTATCAGTATCAGGCGCATCATGTGCGCCGAGGCTTGGGAAAAACCCGAGTGGCCTCAGATCATGAAAGAGTACGGCGAGGAGGTTCGATACCCGGGCCTCGAGCCTAATCCAGATCGCGAGATGTATGAGCGTCTCGAGTCTGCGGGCGTGGCTCAGTTCGTCGGGGCCTTCGACGGTGATCGACTGGTCGGCATCGCGGTCTATTGCAAGACGGTGGTGCCTCGTTTCAAGGGTCCGCTGCTCGCCTCGAGCGATGCGCTGTGGGTCGCCCCGGAGTACCGAAAGGCCGCCGCAGGTCTGCGCCTCATTCGTGCCGTCGAACGGTTTGCGAAAGAGGATGGCTGTGCCGGCATCTTCTGGGGAGTGAAGAAGGACACGAGGGCAGAGGCCCTGTTCGCCCGTCTGGCTACCCCTCTTAACACACTCTTCTGGAAGCCGCTGCGATGAATGAGCTAGTCAAGTCCGCGCCCCTACCGCCGATCACGGAGGCCGAGAATCAGTGGTTTGAGGACCTGTGCGCCGAGGTCGGAAAGCATCCGCCCGTCGAGATCAGGACTGAGCACCACATTCATGCGGGGATGTACTCGCGAACGATCTATGTTCCTGCAGGCACTGCCGTGGTCGGCACGAGGATCAAGTGCGCAACGCAGCTAATAGCCGCAGGACACTTCCAGATCACCGACGGTGGCTCGACCAAAGAGTTCGACGGCTTTCATGTCTTCGACGGCAACGAAGGCCGCAGGGCCGCCGTGGTGGCTTTGTCAGATTGCGCGTTCACGATGGTTTTCCCGTCGTCCGCCAAAACCGTTGAGGAGGCCGAGGAGGAGTTCACTGATGAGCCCGACCGCCTTCTCACAAGAAACGAAAACCTACTTACAAGGAGTTGATATGTCTGGTGGAATTGTCGCGGGTGGTGTCATTGCGGCGGCCAGCGCCGCCGCTTCGGTTTACTCGAGCAACAAGCAGGCGCGTGCGCAGAAGGACGCAACCCGAAAGGCCGAAGAACGGGCGAAGGCCGAGGCCGAGCGCCAGCGTCAGGCGCAGCGCAAACAGGATTCTCAGTCCGCAGACGTGAGCGCAATCCTTCAGCAGAACGCCAACTCCGCCCTGTCGGCGGGCTCGACCCTTCTCACGGGCGCGGGCGGCGCGGACACTGGCGCTCTTGGTGCTGGCGGCAAGTTGGGGTAATCGACAATGGAAGAAAAGGAACTCAGGCACAGGATCCTGAGCAGGTGGGCAAAGCTCAAGACTGAACGTGAGCCCTACGTTGCTCAGTGGCAAGAGATCAGCAATCACATCACGCCGGCGTCGGGGCGTTTCCTTTTCTCCACGTCCCGCAAGAACGTAGGCCGCGATCGGTGGAACCACATCTACGACAGCACTGCGGTCCGCGCGGCCAACATCCTGCAGGCGGGCTTGATGTCGGGCATGACCGACCCCTCCTCGCAGTGGTTCGCCTTGACGACGGGGTCTGCCGACCTGGACGAGAGCCACAGCGTCAAGCTCTGGCTCGATCAGGTGCAGCGCATCATGGAAATGCGCTTTACCCAGACGAACGTCTATCAGGCCCTGCAACACACGTGGCGTGAGGTCGGCGTCTACGGCGTGTCCGCCTTCGTCATCGAGGAGGACCCCGTTTACAGCTTCGTGGCGCATCCGCTTGTCTGCGGTGAGTACTGCATCGCCTGCGACTTCCGTGGCAAGCCTGACACGCTCTATCGTCGCTTCTCGATGTCGGTCGGTCAGCTTGTCCGCCGCTACGGTCGCAAGCACATGAGTCGTGCCGTCCTCGCACACTACGAGGCAGGCCGCGTCGACGAGATGGTCGAGGTGA
>OBAH01001719.1_pt1 | contig 11934 bp, 13 predicted proteins | sample 1517491 | NCBI WGS metagenome assembly OBAH01 (sample SAMN04571697, study PRJEB22368) | human gut metagenome | biome: human gut; material: stool | host: Homo sapiens | place: Luxembourg | collected 2012-08-03
CCATATTTGGCAACCACACCCACTGCTTTTGCCACATCCATCGGTGAGCCGCCTCCAAATGCCACGATAAAGTCTGCGCCCGACTCCAGGTATTTTGCTGTGGCTTTTTCCACTGTTGTGACAGATGGATTTGCCTCTATATCTGTAAAAGTGTCTGCTTTTATGTCAACTGATGCCAGATAATCTGCTGCCTTTTTTACAAGTCCCATCTTCTCAAGATGAGGTCCTGAAATGATGAGTGCATGCTTACCTCCAAGCTTTTTGGCTATTTCCGGCAGCTTTGATAGACTGCCCTTTCCCACTGTGATGTCCTGTGGCACCGAGAAATTAAATGTTTCCATATATAATCTGTCCTTTCTGTTTCCTAGCTTGCTTTCTTGGCAAGTACCCTGTCTATTGCAGCATCGATAACCTTATCCAGCTCAACCTCATCTGCCTCCGGCATAAGTGTTGCAGCATCCTCATCTGAAATAAGCTCAACAAGTGTACCAAATGACTCCTTGTATTTCTTTTTACAGAAGACGAAGAATACCACGCCGAGCGCACACCATGCAAGCACGATGCCCCACTCCTGGACGATAAGTGTTCCGCCGCTTCCCGGTATACAGTACATGGCAACCATGAAGCCTGACATGATGACCGCCATCGTTCCAAAGAACTTGTATGCGGGAACCTTGTAAGGTCTTGGCATATCCGGCTTCTTCTTGCGAAGAATAATAAATGAAAGAGCAACCATGCAATATGCCACACAGCAGCCAAAGTTTCCGGCATCACTGATCCATACAAGCATTTTTCTGCCTGCAAAAGGTGCAAGCATTGTGAGTACTCCAATGAGAATCAGTGAGTTGATTGGTGTCTTGTGCTTTGGATGGAGCTTTGCAAAAAACTTTGGAATCATGTATGACTCTGCCATTGAGTACATGGCACGCGAGCCACCGAGCAAAAATGAGTTCCATGAGGTTACGATACCGCACATTCCGCCGACTATTATAACCTTTGCCATTATCTTCGTGTTGAATGCGGCAGCCATTGCATCTGCTGTGACAAGTCCTGTTGCCTGCTCTGAATCAACAATTGCCTGTGGGCCCATGACAAGACCTACCGCAACAATGACAAGTGCATAGAACACAACTGCCAGAACTACTGATAAGATAAGTATTGAGCCGATTTTCTTTGCCGGAACATTGATCTCCTCAGCCGCCTGAGGTATTACGTCAAATCCGATAAAGTAAAATGGTGACAGAGCTGCCACTCCGATAATTGCCTTTACGTTCAGACCTGCAGAGCTGCCTGCAAACATCTGTCCATCCAGGTTATCAACTGTTCCATTGATTACCGATGCAATTATCAACAAAATTCCGGCGCCACCAATAATACATGTGAGCACAGTCTGCAAAATCGCTGCTGTCTTTGCGCCGATAATGTTTATCATCATGATTAAAAATGCCACAACTATCGCCACAATAAGCCATGAAGCATAGATATCAAAGCCTGCTACCGTATACAGATATCCCTTCAAAAAGCCCGGCCACAGATATGTGATGATTGTTGGGAAAGCGCACGCCTCAAAGCATGCCACACTGACATATCCAAGGATAATCATCCACGTACATATGAATGAGCCTGTCGAACCCATTGCCTTGTAGCTGAATACATGCTCGCCACCGCACTGAGGCATGGCTGCTGTCAGCTCCGCGTAGGTCATTCCCACGAAAAATATCATGATACCGCCGATAACGAAGCCGATTGCGGCACCGAGCACTCCGCCCTTTTCAATCCAGCCTCCGGTTGAGACAACCCAGCCCCAGCCAATCATGGCTCCAAATGCAATTACAAGTACGTCCCAGGCATTCAGGACTTTGTTAAATTCTGATTTTTTCTGTTCCATTACTTGTCACCTCCAGCTTCTGTCTTACTTTCATTCTCTACCACTTTTCTTGCCAGAGACTCAATAAGCTCCGCTGTGCCATCCACTCCTAACAGGCTGCTGTCTATAAGCATATCTCTGTTGTGTCTGTCGCCTCGGTTGCTTCCTGTCAGCGCCATATGACGCTTATGATAACGCTTATCCTTTTCAGTAATAAAAAGCTTTGCATCATCCTCCGACAAATTGTGGCTCTTCATTACGTTTTCAATCCTCACTTCATCCGGTGAATATATGAAAATACGTAAAATCGGTTTATGTTCCTTTAGTATATAGTCTGCTGAACGACCGATAATCACGCATGACTCACGGTCTGATAATTTTCTGATTATGGTTTTCTGGACGTGAATTGCACGCTCTGTGAGGTCTGCATATTTGGAGAAAGAGCCTCTGACATCACCCTCTGCACCTTTTCCGGCGATGGTGATACCTTCCTCAACCTTTTCCATGATATCCTTCGGAATACCGACCGCTTTTATGATTTCATCTACAGTATCCCTGTCATAAAATTTGATTCCCAGGTCTTTAGCAACCTTTTTGCCAATCTGGTTTCCTTTAGCGCCATATTCGCATCCTATTGTAATAACAAGATGTGCCATTTCGTTCCCCTCGCTTTTCTTATATATACATCTTTATACTATGTTGATATGAAAGTTGCTAAGGTATGCATCGACGATACCTTTTGACACTTTAATCATATGTTGTTATATAAACTTGTTCCGCTTAGTTACCTATATTCTTTGTTTAAAAGAAGGGCGCACGAAGCTAATCGTGACGCCCTTGTCCTTTTATCCGGCTCGTAAAATCTGCCGCAATATATTCTGTTACCTGCCTCAAATATAATTCAAACCTTCTATGAAAGTGACTCAACAGTTTCCTTTATAATATCAAATGCCTTGTCGCACTCTTCCTCGCTTACGATAAGCGGTGGAACCATACGGATGATATGGCTTCCGATTGCTGTGATAAGCATATGACGGTCGAAGCAGCCATGCTTTACATCTACACCTGAGATTGTATCGTCAAACTCAACACCAACTAAGAGTCCCTGATGTCTTACCTCTTTTACGTGTGGAAGCTTCTCAAGCTTAGCTGCGAAATAATCACCAACCTTCTTTGCATTTCCGGCAAGATCTCTGTCAAGCAGCTCGTTTACTTCTGCAAGTGCTGCTGCACAGCATACAGGATGTCCACCAAAGGTTGTACCGTGTGAACCGGCTGAGAATGCTTTTGAAACCTCCTCTGTAGCACATATAGCACCGATTGGCATTCCACCGCCAAGACCCTTTGCCATAGAAACGATATCAGGTTTGATGCCGTAGTTCATGTAGCTCATTACAGCTCCGGTTCTGCACCATCCTGTCTGAACCTCATCGATAAGGAGGAGCATGCCCTTCTCATCACAGAACTCGCGAAGTCCCTTCATGAATTCAGGTGTTGCAGGATGAACACCGCCCTCGCCCTGTACAGGCTCAATCATGATAGCGATTGTGTTCTCTGTGCAAGCATCCTTGAAAGCCTTTAAATCATTGTAAGGAGCGTATGAGAAACCGTATGTCATAGGACCAAAGCCCACCTGGCATCCGTTTCCAGGCTGTCCTGTAGCTGACATAGCACCGAAGGTTCTGCCATGGAAGCCGTCCTTTGCAGTTACGATGTGATATCTGTTTGGACCATATTTCTCTATACCATATTTACGAGCCATCTTAATCATAGCCTCATTGGCCTCAGTTCCTGAGTTCTGGTAGAAAATCTTGTCCATTCCGATAGTCTTGCAGACCTTCTCAGCAAGCAGCGCCTGTGGAATGGTGTATGGATAGTTGAATGTATGCATGATGTCATCCACCTGATCCTTGACTGCTGCAACAACCTTAGGGTTTCTGCTGCCGGCATTGTTTACGGCGATTCCTGCGTAAAAGTCAAGGTATGGTGTGCCATTCTCATCATACAGATACATGCCCTCAGCAGTCTCAGCGATGAAATCGAAACGCTCATATGTCTCAATCATATACTTCTTTACTTTGTCTTTGATGTCCTGTGCTGTTAATCCTGTGTCTTTTAATTTCATAATATATTGCCTCCTAATTTAAATATCCTTGTGATTTTGATAAATAAAAAAGAGCAAAGTGCTTCACTGGTTAGCGTCTTTGCTCTTAAATATTCATAATTAATATGTAGTTGTTTGTTCGTTTTCTTTTGTGTATTATTTTGAACAAGTAAACAATATCACGTTCAATATATTGTGTCAACAATTTTCATTAAAAATGCGAAATACCTCACAATTGTCAGTTTAAAGGCACTTATGCTTAAAATTATAAATAAAAACTGTCATTTAACGCTTAAAATATTATTTTATTGTAATATTTTGTGCATTATATTGTCTGTGCATTATTCTGTTGCTATGTTCCTTTTCATCATTTATATACATTATAAAGAACATGATACACATACCACATTATACGTATTTCTTTCCATTAAATAAAAAATCCGGGTACTCTCATTTGAGTACCCGGTCCATTCACCTGTTGCTATGCATTCTTTACAAGCTCCTGTTTACGGAAGGTGCGGAACAATCCTATCTGCTCCAGTGCCTTTGCAATGCCGAAAAAAACAATTGAATCTATCGGCCACATAATAAGGTTCTTAAGTGCACGCATTGGAAGAATTGCCATAATTGCCTGTCCATACAGTACCTGCAGACACAGAGTATTGAGAATGACATTACAGATGAGCATTACTACAAACTTCGCAGCAAGCACTCTCCATATGGTAAGCTTTTTCTTATAAAAGAAACATCCATATAAAACACCTGCAAGCATTACAACAAGTGTAAGCTGTGGACAAAATGGTCCTGTAGGCTTCATCAGATACTTGATGATGTCAAGCGCTCCGTGGAAAACAGCTCCGGCAACCGGCCCAAACAGGTAATCAACGATACCATTTGGAATACCGGAAAAACCGATACGGATAAACTGTCCATATTCGATGGAGAAATATCCAAGGATAACGGCAACTGCAGCAAGCATAGCCATAGTTGTGATGGTTCTGACCGATTTAAGCTCTCGGGCAGAATCGGTGAACAAAGTAACGAATTTTTTCATTAAAAAATTACCTCCTTTGCAGACCTCACCGAACTACAACAGGAGATAATTAATATCTTCGGATGCAGCGGGATGCGACTCATGTACCGCAAGATTTTCTTTTCGTCCGGGTGACAACTCCCTGTTCATCCGGCACTTAACGCACATGTGTCTACTCTGCTAAAATTTATTTATTTGTAACGTATTAAAGTATATCACACTCTAATATCAAATCAAGTCTTTTTATTCAATATAATAATTAAAGGGCCAAAACACCTTTTGACCCTCATATCTTATCATATCCTATTATTTTATTTACTCTATCTTGGATCCGGACGATGCTTCATGTCACGGATAGGAATATTGGCAACAAGTGCCGGAACCATTCCGTTGTTAGAATCAGACTCGGTCTCTGTGATTTTCACATCAAGAGCTTCCGCATCAATATCCATATAGCGAGAAATAACCTCAATGATATCCCTTTTCATCATCTCCATCATCTCCGATGAGCAGTTTGCACGGTCAGAAACCAGCACCAGCTTCAAGCGATCCTTTGCAACATTACCAGAAGATTTCTTTTTAAATAAATCCATTATACCCATGGTACGTATCCCCCTTTAATTTTTCTTAAACATATCCTTTAGCTTTTCAAATACACCATGCTTCTGGTTTAAATCAAGGAAAGGAACCTCCTCGCCCATGATACGGTGGCAGATATTCATATATGCCTTTCCTGCAAGGCTGTCTGAACCGACTAACGGCTCACCACGGTTTGTAGAAATAACAATCTGCTCATCATCCGGTACTGCACCGATTAAGTTGACTGCAAGGATCTCTGTTACATCATCCACATTCATCATATCACCGCGCTTAACCATATCGACACGCAGACGGTTGACAATCAGATCAATGCGCTTCATCTCATTTGCCTCGAGAAGGCCAACAATACGGTCAGCGTCACGAATTGCTGATACCTCAGGTGTAGTGACAACAAGTGCACGGTCAGCTCCTGCAACGGCATTCTTGAAGCCCTGCTCGATACCCGCCGGGCAGTCAAGCAGAATATAGTCAAACTCCTCACGAAGCTCATTGATAAGCTCAACCATCTGCTCCGGTGTAACAGCATCCTTGTCCCTTGTCTGGGCTGATGGAAGCAGACACAGATCAGGATATTTCTTATCCTTGATAAGAGCCTGACGTATACGGCATTTGCCCTCAACGACGTCTACGAGATTGTATACAATACGATTCTCAAGTCCCATAACAACATCCAGGTTACGCAGTCCGATGTCAGTATCAATCATAACAACCTTTTTATTTAACTGTGCAAGACCTGTACCAATATTTGCTGTGGTTGTGGTCTTGCCCACACCACCCTTTCCTGATGTGATAACGATTACTTCGCTCATGAACTTTATTCCTCCTACGTTCCTAAATGCTATTTAAAATATTTTTAGTAATTGGTTCGATGTAAATATATCCATCCTTTGCGATGGCTATCTGTGCCTGCTCCTGTGCCGGCTTTTCCTTGCGCCTTACCCTGTGCTTTGGCTGAGGCTCGTCCGGACTCTTCGCAATCAAATCACCAATCTGAATCTGAATCGGCTGCATATCAAGTGCAAATACAAAACAGCTCCTGTCACCTGTGCATCCGGCGTGAACATTGCCCTTTAATGCACCAAGAATAACGATATTGCCCTGAGCTATAATCTTGGCTCCCGGATTGACATCACCTATGATTGTGACCGAAGACTCGCTGGTAATCACCTGGCCAGACCTGAGCGTACCACGGTAAAACTGCTCCGGAACACTGACTGTTGCAACATTCTCACACTGCTTCTGCACTGCCTCATTAAATGCCTCAACCTGCTCCTTCATAATGGCTTCCTGCTCGGTACCACTCTCCACAATGCACAAAATCTCAATTGTGGTATTTTCCTCAATAGCTGCAATTATCTGCTGCTGCTCTTCATCTGAAAGATGCCTTCCCTCAAATGAAATAGCAAGCTTTGCGTTTTTAAAAAAATTGGCGGATGCCTTAAACTTCTCTACAACTGCCTTTATCAAATCAGCAAATGACATATCCGCATCTAAAATTAAATTGATTCCATATTTATTACTCTTTATCGTAACCGACTGTGACATGAATACCTCCAATATCATTTAATATGAAATTCATTACTCTTAATTATACATTTTTATGTAGCTTCACGCAACCTTTTTCTGTAGGCTTCATTAGGCTATACTGCCCAACAGACCTTTTATAATCTATTTCTGTTCTTATATTGTAGAGCTACCATAATCCATCCGGATTAGGATGTGTTTTAAGATTCCATCGACAACACCTCTCCTAGTTAATCTTTGATTTTAATACCTCGTACAACGAAGGTCTAAAATAATCATTTATCTTTATATTACTATCCACCATCTCAGTTATATTTATTTTGTGAACATCAGTAGATGTATTAACTATTTTCTCAACCATCATTCCATCAATGCTTATTTCGAACAGCTTATCGTCATAGCCCAAATTGTTTATTCTGTTTAAATCAATCACAACAATATTTCTTTTATCTGCAGGTGTTTGATATTTTATTCTAAATGCGTAAAATAATTTATCATCAACAATTTCTATCATCTCATCAATACGACCACCTATAAATGTGTGTTCAAGTCGTATCCTAAGTACATAGATAAATAATACAGCCGCCAACCCCATCGCCACAATACAAGATGTAAACGAAGCGACTAAAAAATAGCTAAGTTCTCCAGTCCTCATATTTGTTGAAACAAAATTACCTGTTACTATACAATAAATTGGAAATAATATCGCATAAGCAATAACCAATGCAAAAGAAATCTTCTCAAAGAGCCACAAATAATAAATGCCTCTTCTATTCTTACGATTCTCTATTTGAATTTTCTTTTTTAGACCACTGTCAACCGAAATATTCATAATTAACCTCCAATCAAACCAACAACGTCTTCAATTGTTTTTACAGTTTTTGTTCCATACTTATCAAAAATTGAAAAGACTTTCGAATTTTTTCCAATTCCAGTAGCATTTTTCAGAGCATTTATTGAACCATCAAAATTCTTATCTTTAAAATATACAGAATACTTACTAACCTTATCAGAAGTTGTAAGTTTTATTTTAAAAGAACCATCCTTGAATTCACCTGTAGTCGCAGTTCTTCCCATATCATGCAATATATTTCTTTTTATGTTTGACCATGTAAAGCTGTAACCTTTATACCATTTATCTTTATTGTATCTAAAATTAATGTTATCGTTTCTGGTTGTCACCCTATAGTCTAAATCCCTAGTTAATCTTTGATTTTAATATCTCGTACAACGAAGGTGTAAAATAATCATTTATCTTTATATTACTATCCACCATCTCAGATATTTTTATTCTGTGAACATCGGTAGATGTATTAACGATTTTCTCAACCATCATTCCATCAATGCTTATTTCGAATAACTTATCGTCATAGCCCAAATTGTTTATTCTGTTCAAATCAATCACAACAATATTTCTTTTATCTGCAGGTGTTTGATATTTTATTCTAAATGCGTAAAATAATTTATCATCAACAATTTCTATCATCTCATCAATACGACCACCTATAAATGTGTGTTCAAGTCGTATTCTAAGTACATTCGCTACGGTTACATCGTGCTGCTCACACCATTCTTTCACAGATATTCCAGAAAGTCTGTTTTAACATTCCCTGATCTGCGCTGCCCACTCTTGCAGGCGATAGTTTCTAGCGACTGATGATATGACTGATTTCATAGACTAACCTCCAATACTATAGTGGTATAAAAAGTTAAGCCTCAACTTTTTATACTTGGTGAGTCTATTTGTCTCAAAAATTAGTGTGAATTCTACACACCCACTATGGTGCGTTTACAAAGCACCATTATTATTACAGGGTGCTTTTATGGGTAATCAAACTAAACATCAAAAAGTTTGATTACTTGAATTCTCAATTTTCCGCATTACGAATTATTTTTCCTATTTCCATTTCCAATGTTGTTTAGCTATCAGCACTTCAAACATCTCAACATTCTTGTATGATTTTGGAATTTTAATCATCCCTCCGGCATTAGAATGAATACAAATTATTTCCGCTTCATTATCTTTTTTCAGACTTAAATATTCCACTTGAACAAACTCGATTGACTTATTTCTTAATAATTTCTTTTCGATTATTTTGTTTTTTTCAACAACTATTTTATGTCTTGTTGAAGTTATAAATAATATAAACAAAATAACACTGCTAATTAAGAATATTAAAAATCCAGCAAATACACCATACCCTGTACATAGTAACCACAATATAGCAGAACACAAGAAGCCCACACCATATAAAATGATATACCCTTTTTTAGGTTCAAGAATCAATGGTGTATTACCATTATCTTTCATTGGAACTTTATGATTTTTCAAAACTTCTGTAACAAACACTTTATGTGTTCCTGTAGCAAATGCTAAGATGCATTTATTATTCTGATATAGCTTCACATTCCCACTTTCATCAACAACGTGAGATGTGATGTCCTCATATCTTATATTATACTCTTTACCATTCATTTTTCTCCAATAAATTCTATCTTTACCTACTTTCACATAGACACGTCCATATAAGAAACTCATTAAAAAAAACAGAACTATAAGCAGGATAAATAAAGCAATAACTAACACATTATAGTTTGATGTCATATTTAATGCAAAAATAAGAATACAAGTAAAACCAATCCCTACAATCATATAAATGTTTGAAAAAATTTTCCAATCAATAAATCGTTCACCCAATTCTGTTTGTTTAATACCAGCTGAAGGTTCTTGTATCTTACCGATAGTACTTTTTACAACTATAACAATTATACTATACAATAATACTTTCAAGAAAATCTTTAATACAAATGACATAATACCTCCTGTTAGAGTAGAGGGTGTTTTACGCCCCCTACATATTTTAAGAATATAACGGACATTTTCCTGTTACTTTTCCGTATAAAGTACCAAAATAATCTTCCATATATTCAACTAGCGTCTGTTCATCCTCGCTTGTATATATTGGACACATTCCTTCCAACAAATCCTTAACGATGCTTTTTGTTGTTTTAATCCCAAATACCATAAATGCATATTTTTTTACAGAGTCCACAACTCCTGAGAATCCTGATTTGCTAGAGAAAAATCCTGATTTTAATTTTTCCAAACCATATTTTTTTAACAATGAATCCCTTTCCGATAGTAGTCTCTGTTGAGTTTTTCTCGTTAATGAAGATGCTTTCTTACCAGCTGCTTCAATTGCATCCATTTTTGTTTCATTCTTTTTCAATCTCTTAATGGTATCTTCATATAGATCTTTTGTCGATTTAGTAGTAGGCGTTTTTGTCTTGCTAAATTTACCCTTGAGTGCCTTTACTCCTTTTCCAATACCATAAAATGCACCTGAAACAACTGCACCTATTACAGCATCTTCCGCTACTTGCTTGCCATCTACCTTGCCCTCATCTATGCCTTGTGAAATTGCACTATTAGCCGCTGCTCCAAACCAATACTGAATTTGAAGCCCCGCATCGCCAATTCCGTCACCGATTTTTCTCCATAATGTCGTTTCGGTTGCATCTTTAACATATTCTAATAATTTTTGCTTAGCACTTTTTGAAAAATCTCTTATCATTCAATTTCACCGCCTTTTCATTTATTTTATTTATTTTTCTTGAATAGTTGCAGTAGCCTCCGCATCCTTAGTTTCAACAGAAGATTTCCGTTGTCTCATATAAGACAAAGTGTTTGCCACAAGCGTCACAAATGCATTTTGTATATCCTGAAGAGATTTAGTGAGTTCCACCATCTGTGCAATTGTTCCACCACCATTATCACCCTGATCCACAGGTTTCTTTAGCCTCTAACAGCTGCTGCGCCTGCAGCATCATCATCCTGACGTGCTTGCATATAACTCTGAATATAATCAGAAATACTTTGAACTGCTTCAATAATGTTTTCTAATGCAGGTTTGTATTCATCCTCAAATCTCTGAATGAATGCATAATTGCATCTTAAGGCTGCGAATAATTCAGGCTAATTATTTATCTTTCTATCAGCTTTTAATTGCAGATGTGATATCCTGATCAGCTTCTTCTAACTTATCAGTCGCAAATTTAAGCTTTGTAGCTAAATCCTCGATAACCTGTGGGAATGTATCCTGAAGTGTAGAAAGTATCGCATCATAATCAGCAAAATAAAGTGCTTAACTTTACATTCCCATTTCTTCTATCTCTTTTAACATAAATTCTTCGAGTTTCTTCTTATCAGGCAAATGCAACATATAAGTTGAAACAAATAATTGGTTATCCATTCCAGATAATGCATATTCTACCATCTGTGAGCCTTTATCTGTACAAAGTAGTATTCCTACTGGCGGATTATCTCCTTCTGCCATCTCATTTTTCTTATAATATCCTACATAAGCATTAAGCTGTCCCAAATCCTCATGTTTGAACTCATCATTCTTAAGTTCAATAATAACATTGCAATGTAAAAGACGATTATAAAAAACAAGATCAATAAAATAATATTTATCATCTATTATAATCCGCTTTTGTCTTGCCTCAAAACAGAATCCCTCTCCAAGTTCTAACATAAACTCCTGCAAATGATCCATAAGAGCCTGTTCTAAATCAGATTCTGACACAGCATCCCTTGCATCAAGTCCCAAAAATTCAAATGTGAATGGGTCTTTTATTGATAGCATTGTTCCATTTGCGTTATCAACAGATTTTTTCAATAAAAGCTCTGGTTTTTTACTTATGCCGGCTCTTACATAAAGGTTAGTTTTTATCTGTCTGCGGAGTTCTCTTACATTCCAGTTGCATTTCATACACTCTGTTTCGTAAAAAAATCGTTCAAAC
>OBAH01001731.1_pt1 | contig 11880 bp, 7 predicted proteins | sample 1517491 | NCBI WGS metagenome assembly OBAH01 (sample SAMN04571697, study PRJEB22368) | human gut metagenome | biome: human gut; material: stool | host: Homo sapiens | place: Luxembourg | collected 2012-08-03
CAGAGCTACTACTGGGGTGGTACATGGATCTGTGCAGCAGCAGGAACAGATAACGCTAACATTGTAAAAGATGTTATGAAGACACTTTGCTGTGATAAGGCTACAATGAAGAAGATTACAGAAGATACTCAGGATTACACTAATACAGCATCAGGTATGAATGAAATCGCTAGCAGTAACTTCAAGTCAGATTTCCTTGGCGGTCAGAATCATATCAAGTTATTTGCTAAGTCAGCTCCTAAGATCAGCATGAAGAATATTTCTTCTTATGACCAGGGTCTTAACGAAGAATTCCAGAAGGCTATGAAGGATTACTTCGATGGCAATGTAACTAAGGATAAGGCTCTTGATAACTTCTATAAAGCAGCTATTGAGAAATATCCAAACCTTTCAAAGTAATTAGTAATTGCTAGTCATTAAGGCACAGTCATTATAATAAGTATGTTATATGGCTGTGCCTTTTTATATGGCAGGAATGGAGATATGTATGAATAAAAAGAAGAAAAAGTTTGTAAGCTATGCAAAATGGGGATACATATTTCTTATACCGTTCTTTGCAGTATATATTGTGTTTTCATTAATACCACTGATATCTACATTTTATAATAGTTTTTTTGAGAACTATATGGTTGGACTTATGCAGGTCGGACCTAAGTTCGTTGGATTTGACAATTACAAGGCCATACTGTTTAACGGTGATACATTGCTCTATCTGAAGAATACAATGATAATGTGGCTGATGGGATTTATTCCCCAGATTCTTATATCATTGCTTCTGGCGTCATGGTTTACAGATCTTAGATTAAGATTAAAATGTACAGGATTTTTCAAAACTATAATCTATATGCCTAATTTGATTATGGCATCTGCATTTGCCATGTTATTCTACGCAATATTTGCAGATCAGGGTCCAATCAATAACATGCTTAACAGTATGGGATTGCCTACATATAGATTCCTTGCGGAGGTAGCAGGAGCGAGAGGACTGATTGCTCTTATGAACTTCCTTATGTGGTTTGGTAATACAACAATTATTCTTATGGCTGCCATCATGGGCGTTGACCCTTGTCTTTTTGAAGCAGCAAGAATTGATGGTGCTAATTCAAGACAGATATTTGGAAAGATTACACTTCCGCTTATTAAGCCTATTCTGGCATACACACTTATTACATCATTGATTGGTGGTATCCAGATGTTTGATGTTCCTCAGATTCTTACGAATGGTAATGGTAATCCGGATAGAACAAGTATGACGGTTATCATGTATCTTAACAAGCATCTTTATAGTAAGAATTATGGCATGGCAGGTGCGCTTTCAGTTATTCTGTTTATTGTAACAGCAGTACTTAGTATATTTGTATTTAATTATATAACAAAGGATATGGAAGCAGCAGGAATTAGAAAAGCTAAGAAGAAAAAAGCAAAGGAGGCGAAGTAATATGAGTAATTCAGGTAAAGCCTTTGCAAGTGCTGATATTAAAGGCGCTAATGCTGGAGTGAAAGACAGGATAATACTTACAACAGAGAGAGTGTTATGTTATATTGTACTTATTCTTATAACATTTTTGTGCCTTTTCTCATTCTATGTACTTATTATTAATACAACAAGATCACACCCTGATATCCAGAAAGGATTCTCGTTCCTTCCAGGAAAGTCGTTTATAGTCAACATGAAGAATGTTCTTGCTAATGAGAATATTCCGGTTATTAAGGGTATGTTTAACAGTTTGTTTGTTGCGGCATGCTCAGCAGTTCTGTCGGTGTATTTCTCAGCACTTACAGCATTTGCTATTCATGCATATAACTTTAGGCTAAAGAAGTTTGCATTTACATTCATTCTTCTTGTAATGATGGTGCCAACACAGGTGTCAGCACTTGGATTTGTTAAGATGATCGGAGACTGGAAACTTCTGAATTCATATATACCTCTTATTGTTCCTTCAATCGCAGCGCCTGTAGTATTCTTCTTTATTAAGCAGTATATGGACAGTGTGCTTCCAATGGAACTTATAGAGGCGGCAAGAATTGATGGCGCAAGAGAATTTAGAATATTTAACCAGATTGTTCTGCCTCTTATGAAACCAGCTCTGGCTGTTCAGTTGATATTTACTTTCGTATCATCATGGAATAATTATTTTATACCTTCACTCCTTATTAACAAGGCAAGTAAGAAAACACTTCCTTTGTTAATAGCACAGCTTCGTAGTGCAGATTTCCTGAAGTTTGATATGGGTCAGGTATATATGATGATAGCATTTGCTATTGTTCCGGTAATTATAGTATATATCTGTCTTTCAAAGTTCATTGTAAGAGGAGTTACACTTGGTGGTGTTAAAGGTTAGATATGCTTTTAGATTAAAAAGAACCGCCCTGATTTCAGGGGCGGTTCTTTTTTTGCGTCGTGCGCTTTGGTAATGCAGTTTCTGTTTAGAAAATGTATTCTATATATCTGTCAAGATGCTCTCCGGCTTTAAGAACAGGGGACGGAAAGTTATTATGATGCATTGAGTCAGGGAAAAACTGAGGTTCAAAACATATGCCATGCTGATCGTTGTATGGCATATTGTATTTACCGGTACAGTTACCTATATAATTACCGTTATACAGCTGCAATCCTGGGAAACTGGTCTTTACAGACATGCTTATGCCTGCTTCTGGGTCGGTTACTTTAGCGGCATATTCATATGCATCAGAGAGAACGTAATTGATATCAATATAATCTGTTCCAACTCTTCTTGGATTACGGAAATCATACATTGTTCCTTCAACAGGCAGAATGTCACCTGTGGGGATATTGCTGCTGTCTACAGGGGTGTAGCAATCTGCTCCTACAGATACTATATAATTACAGACATTCTTTACTCCGGAAAAATTAAAGTAACTATGATTGGTGAAGCTACATACTGTATCCATATCTGATACTGCGTCATAATGCACAAGTATTGAATTCCTGTCAGTAATAGTAATTGTCTGGGTAACTTTAAGATTTCCAGGGAATCCATTCTCAAGATGCGGGCTGTTAAGTGTGAGGATGAGAGCCTCAGGATTAACATCATACTGCCACATACATTTGTTGAAGCCGTGTCCGCTGTGAAGAGTGTTATTACCTTCGTTGGCAGGAAGATGCCAGTCTTTACCATTAAGAGTTATGCATGCCCCTGCAATTCTGTTGGCGAATCGTCCCATTGTCCCACCGAAGTTCTGCTGGTCATAATAATATTCTTCCGGGGTATCATAACCAAGGATTATGTCGTGTTGTGCACCGGATGAATCAGTCACGAACATTGACTGAAATGTTGCACCATAGTCTGAAACATAAAGCGATATGTCATTATATGAAAGTTGAATAATATGACACATTGTACCATCGGGGAGAAGCCCCCATTTTTTCACATTATATTGCATAAATACTCCCTTCTGTGTATATGATTAATACGAACAATAAATATGAATTAAGTATACCATTTTATACAAAGAAGTTCTATGTTTTTATATAAAAATGTGATATATTTATTTATATGTCGGATTAATATATTTAACTTAGGAGTGCAGCAGATTATGCTATGGACAGATTTGTTTTACATGATTGTCATAACTACATTTACAGGTAGCGTACTTACTGTTGCATGGCTTATAACTTCATATTTACTTGATAAGACAGGATATCTTAATATGTCATACAGACTTGGAAAAGTTGTTGTATTGTTCTGGATAATTCCGGTAATGTATTACGCGATAAGAATGATTGACCGCTTAAGGTTCGTGTGGAATGGTTACGCATTTGATACATCACCGCTTATTATTAATGTGACAAGAGCTGTTGCTATTGTGTGGATAACAGGTCTGGCTGTTGCAATAATGATTTATGTGTTTAAGAGATTTAGAATTTTATCAATAAGGAAAGAATCATTTGCCTGTAATAAGGAGATGAACAGGATTTTCTATGAGATAAAAGAACAGATGGGACTTGGAAAATGTAAAATTACATTAAGGCAGTCATACAGAACAACTACTGCATACGTGACAGGAATACACAGACCGTGTGTTGTTGTTAATGCAGATCATTTTTCTGAGAAAGAGATGAGAGTTGTATTTGCACATGAACTTACACATGTGGTTCATAATGATATATGGTTCAGATATCTTCTTGCGGTGGCAAGTATACTTAATTTCTTTAATCCGGTTATATGGATTTTTTACAGAAGATTTATTAAATATGCTGAGTATGCATGTGACTATTCTGTATGTATGTCAGAGAATGGACTACATGAATATTATGAAACAATATTTAATCTTGCTGTGAGAAATAATAATCTTTATGACATGCTGTCTGCAAGTCTGTATGAAAATAAAAGCAGTTTAAGAGAAAGAATGGAGCATGTTATGAAGAGTTATAATGTTAAGAAAAGACCAATGGCTGTTGCAGCAGCTATACTGACTTTATTTGTTGCTATGAGTTCTGTTATGGTGGCGGGAGCAGCTACAACCGTAACTGAAACATCAGTTAAGGTTGCGGAGGTAACTGCTGATGAAAAAAGAGAGATACAGGTATTAGAAACAGAATATTATGAGGCTGCTGATTATGAAGATTCAGCTGTTACAGACATGTATGAAGAAGATGTTAATCCTGATGAAATAATGCCATGCGCTTCAAATGGTACAATCTCATGGGATGTGTATGCCGGGGTAAGGAGGTCAACATCAAGCTTTCATGCATCTTCTGGACAGAGGATAGTTTTAAGTGTATTTTCGGTGGAACCATTTCATAGTGTCAGAGCAGGAATTATACAGCCTGATGGTTCGAAAAGATATATTATTGCCAATGGCAATGATTCACACGTATTTGAGCTGACAATGAGCGGATCATACAGAATATATATCCAGAATGAAACAACAGAGAGTGTTCATGTTGAAGGAGCGTATTCTACATATTAATTAGTATGTATTAGTTGAGGTTGAGAAGATATGAAGATTTTGCATTGTGCAGATATTCATCTGGATTCAGCAATGACGGCTAATCTTGATAAAGATAAGGCAAGAGAACGCAGGAGTGAGCTGCTGGCATCTTTTAAGGATATGGTCGGATATGCTGTGAAGGAGTGTATCGGGGTTATTATAATTGCGGGGGATTTGTTTGATACAAGGAACATATCAGTCGGAGCAAAGAAAGAAGTATATAATATAATAATTAACAATCCAGGTATTACATTTTATTATCTGCAGGGTAATCATGACAATGGAAGCTTTGTGTCGTATCTGGATGAGATTCCTGCTAATCTTCGTATGTTTGGAAAAGAATGGACAAGTTATAACGCCGGTATAATCAATAATGGCAGTATTACAAAGAATATTGTTATTACCGGCGTGGAGCTTGACAGTGATAATGTTGGTAAGATATATGGAAGCCTTTCTCTCAATGCAGGCAATTATAATATTGTTGTACTGCATGGGCAGGAGGCTTCTCATGTTTCTAAGAATAACGCACAGATAATAAGTCTTAAGGATTTAAGAAGCCGTGGAATTGATTATCTTGCACTTGGACATGTGCATGAATATTCAAGTGACAGGCTGGATGCCAGAGGAGTGTATTGTTATCCGGGATGTCTTGAGGGAAGGGGCTTTGATGAGGCTGGAGAGCATGGCTTTGTAGTACTTGATATTGATGAAACTTCTGGAAGTTCTGATACATATTTTGTTCCATTTGCAAGAAGAAATATTTATGTTGCACAGGTTGATGTTACAGGGTGTGAAAGCACATTTGAAATTGAACAGAAATTAAGCAGTTTTCTTAATAATGCAGGTTTTACGAAAGATAGTCTGGTTAAGCTTGAACTTACAGGTGAATTGGATGTTGAATGTGAGAAAGATACGGACTATCTGTGTAAGCAGTTTGAGAACAGGTTTTATGCATTTAAGATAAAGGACTGCACCGCTTATAGAGTTGATTATATGTCTTATGAGCATGATGTTTCACTTAAGGGAGAGTTTATTAGAAATGTTATGGGGAGAGACGATATCAATGAACAAGATAAAGCTGTAATTATACGATATGGATTACAGGCATTGCAGGGGGAGGAGATAGTCTGATGAAACTTATCAGTTGTACAATCGAAAATTTTGGAAAACTGAATAATGTTACATATGATTTCTCTGGTGAATGTAATACGATATGTGAGGATAATGGCTGGGGAAAGAGTACACTTGCATCATTTATCCGTGTTATGTTTTATGGATTTAAGAATGAAAGCAAGAAGAAATTAGTCGATAAGGAAAGAAATCGTCTTATGCCGTGGCAGAAGGGTGTTTATGGTGGTGAGATAGTATTTGAAACTGGTGGAGTGGTTTATTCACTTAGAAGAACCTTTGGAAAAAAGCAGGTGGATGATGAATTCCTGCTTGTAAGAAAAGATACTAATGTTGAATGTGATGATTTTTCGTGTGATATTGGAGAAGAATTGTTCAAGATAGATGCACAGTCTTTTGAGAGAACTGTGTTTATAGGTCAGAGTGATTGTGTTACGTCAACTACTGACAGCATAAATGCCAAGATTGGAAATCTTGCAGATAATACAGATGATATTAATAATTTTGAAACTGCTGTGGGAAGACTGACCGCGGTGCTTAATAATATAACAAGTACGAGGTCTACAGGATCTATATCTAAGAGGAAATCAAGAATAACAGAGCTTGCTGCCAGGATTAACAATTATTCACAGACAGACAGAATTATTGAAGAGCAGACAGATATAAGAGATAATCTGTGTGTTAAGAGAGAAGAACTTAGAGCTGACAGAAAGAAAATGCAGGAACAGCAGAAGCATTTAAGTGTGCAGAAGGATATACAGGCATTGAAAGAGAAGTATCAGCTGCTTGATAAGGAATGTAATAATAAGAAGAATGCATTTGAACAATATGAACATTACTTTAATGGGGAACTGCCTGAAAAGGAAGATGGAAATCTTTGATGAAGCAGGAAGATTAAGTGGAAAATTCACACACATTGATGATGATGACAGTAAAAGGCTTGAACAACTTAGAGGTATGTTTGAACAGGGGGTTCCTGATAGTGAAACTATTGATGAATGGCAGAATACTGCCAGACAATTAGATGAACTTAAAGAAGCTGCTGCGAAGAACCGTTTGTCTGATGATGAACTGGAAAAGCTTGAAGGGTATAAGAAAAGGTTTGCAAGAGGAATTCCCGATGAAAACAAAGTCGGGAAGATTCATGATAGAACAAGCAGAATTCTATTGTTGGCAAGGAAATGAAGCTGGATCTTGCAAGAGAGAATGAACAAGCAAGACTTGAAAGAGCTAAGTTATATAAAAATTCATGTGTGCCTGGAATTATAGCAGGAATCGTAATGGCTGTAATAGGCGGTGTGCTTGTTGTGCCTGTAATGGAAGTTGGAATTGCCATGATTATTGTCGGCTTGTGTATGGCAGTAGTATTTTCAGTGATTGGAACTGTGAAGAAGAAACAGCATGATAGTGAATTTATGAATATAAGTGCTGAATCTGATAATAAGATTAAGGCAATTGAAGCGGATATTAATGATGATAAGAATTTTATCAGCGGAACGGAGAATGTTGTAAGGCAGTTCTGTGAAGAATATGAGATTACATTTAGCAGAGATAATATTGCATGGGAGCTTTCGGGTTTATGTCATGATATAGAAGATTATCGTGAACTTGAGAAACGGGCGGCTGGTCAGGACAACGAATTATCTGAACAGATAAAACAGCTTGAGAACAGGCTGGATGTATTTCTGAAACGGTATAACTGTGCCGCTAATGGTAATAATTATAGTCTGGCAATTGAACGCATAAGAAATGACATTGCTGACTATAAAAGAATTAATCAAGAAATGTCTAAACAAGATATCTATAGAAACCAGTACGAGCAGAATATGTCAGGTATTAAATGCTTTCTGGAAAAATATATTAAAAGCTTTAATGGCGAGGAAAGTATTGGAGAAACACTTAGAAACCTTGACAAAAAGCTTGATGGATATTATTGTGCTAAAAGTGAGTATGATAATGCAATGATGATTAAAGCTGATTTTGAGTCAGAGAATGATATCAGTATGTTTGCGGCACAAAATGATGCTGATAAGATTTCACTGGAAGAGATAGCGTCAGATATGACACGGATTGACAACATGATTGAAGAATATGCACAACAGATATCTCAGTGCAATAAGCAGTTAGAGAATCTTCAGATTCAGGCTGATGAGTGTGAAAACTGCAGGCAGGAACTTAACCGGCTTACAGATATTCAGGAAAGCGAAAAGAATAAAGAGAGATTGCTGAAGCTTACAAAACAGATTATGGAGGATTCAAAGCAGTCTTTTACTTCTGAATATATGGGACCTGTTATGTCGGGCTTTAGGAAGTATTATACTATACTTACCGGATGTGAGCCTGATGCATACAATCTTGATGCAGATACAAAGCTTACTGTCATGGAGCAGAATATGCCAAGAGATATTGGATATCTTAGTGCAGGAAAGCAGGATCTGGTTGGCGTATGCATGCGAATGGCGCTTGTTGAGGCAATGTATAAAGAAGAGAAACCATTTCTTATATTTGATGACCCATTTGTCAATCTTGATGATAATAATATTAAGGGGGCTATGAAGCTTCTCGACGAGATTGCAAAGAATTATCAGGTTATATATTTTACTTGCAGTGAAAGCAGAATACACAATTAGTGTAGGATATACATTTATTAAGGAGAGATACAATGGAAGAAGTTATTCAGTATGTACCTAATCTGTATGCAACCTTCTGGGCACTTATACCACCGCTGGTTGCTATAATATTAGCATTAATTACTAAAGAGGTTTACAGTTCACTTTTTGTAGGAATTGTAATAGGAGGACTGTTCTATGGAAATATATTCCAGAGCGGGTTCAGTTTTGAAAAATCAGTTCTTCATATATTTGAAGATGGTCTTGTAGGAGTATTGTCAGATCCTTACAATGTAGGAATTCTGGTGTTCCTTGTTGTACTGGGAATCATGGTGTGCATGATGAATAAAGCAGGTGGTTCTGCAGCATTTGGAGAATGGGCTGGAAGACATATTAAGACAAGAGTTGGAGCACAGCTTGTTACGGTGCTTCTTGGAATTCTTATATTTATTGATGATTATTTTAACTGTCTTACTGTTGGAAGCGTTATGCGTCCAGTAACAGACAAGCATAATGTTTCGAGAGCAAAGCTTGCATATCTTATTGATGCAACAGCGGCACCAATCTGTATTATTGCGCCTATATCTTCATGGGCAGCAGCGGTAACAGGTTTTGTTGAGGGCGAAGATGGTTTTGGAATATTTATTAAGGCTATTCCTTACAATTATTATGCATTATTTACTATTGCAGCAATGATTCTTATTGTAGTGTTAAAGGTTGACTTTGGCTCGATGGCAGTTCATGAAGCAAATGCAGCTAAGGGAGACTTGTATACAACTCCTGACAGGCCATATGCTAACGCAACAGAAGATGTAATTAAGGGACGCGGAAGAGTGTTAGATCTGCTGTTTCCAATTATTACACTTATAGTTTGCTGCATAATTGGAATGCTATATTCAGGAGATTTTTTCAAGGGAGTAGGTTTTGTTGATGCATTTTCAGGAAGTGATGCTTCGGTAGGACTTATGCTTGGAAGTTTCTTTGCACTTATAATAACAATTGTGTTCTATGCAGTAAGAAGGGTACTTTCATTCAATGAATCATGCTCATGCATACCGGAAGGATTCAAGGCAATGGTACCAGCAATCCTTATTCTTACATTTGCATGGACACTCAAAGCAATGACAGACAGTCTGGGCGCTAAGGAGTTTGTTGCCGGACTTGTAAAAGGAGTATCGGGCGGCTGGTTAAGTATTCTGCCGGCAGTTATATTTCTGGTTGCGGTATTCCTTGCTTTTGCAACAGGAACATCGTGGGGAACATTTGGAATTCTTATTCCTATTGTTGTAAATACATTTTCAGGAACGAACCATACAATGATGATTATATCAATCTCAGCATGTATGGCTGGAGCTGTCTGTGGAGACCATTGTTCACCAATATCAGATACTACAATTATGGCTTCGGCAGGAGCACAGTGTAATCATATGAATCATGTGTCTACACAGCTTCCATATGTAATTGTAGTTGCAGTTATTTCTTGTGTGACATATGTTATTGCAGGATTTGTACAGAATCCTGTTATTCCTCTTATTGTAGGTTTTGTCATTCTTATAGGTGCATTTACAGGTATCAAATATATTAATAAGGGTAAGAGTAATGAATAATATAAAGGGAAGCCTGATATTGCTTCTTACTGCATTTATCTGGGGGACGGCATTTGTTGCACAGACAAGTGGTGCAGGAGCAGTTGGAACATTTACATTTAATGCTGCAAGGTCTATAGTAGGAGCGCTGTTTCTGGCAGTAGTAATTGTAATTAAAAATGTGTTGGATAAAAGAAATAATTCAGGAAAAGTGATTAATACAGAGAATGAAAGCCATTTACAGGCATGGCCACTGGGTGCAGGCATAATATGTGGAATTGTTCTATTTGCAGCGATGACTTTCCAGCAGTATGGAATAAGTGTATATCCACAAGGGGTCGCGGCATCAGGAAGGTCGGGCTTTATTACAGCAACTTATGTTGTTATGGTTTCGGTAGTTTCGGTTTTTATGGGTAAGAAAATGCACTGGATAACCGGCGTTTCTGTTGCAGGATGCGTTGCCGGAATGTATCTTTTATGCATGTCTGGTGGTGTATCAGGAATATATCTTGGAGATGTCCTTGTGTTCCTGGGAGCAATATGCTTTACAATACACATTCTGGTTATTGATAAATTTTCAAGTGCTGACAGCATGAAAATGTCCTGTATACAATTTATGGCTATTGCAATTATTTCAACATTTGCTATGATATTTACGGAAAATGTTACATTTGCAGGAATTAAAGCTGCGCTTATTCCGATACTTTATGCAGGTGTATTGTCAGGCGGTATAGCATATACACTTCAGATGGTTGGACAGAAATATGCACAGCCTTCGGTGGCATCTATTGTCATGAGCCTTGAATCAGTGTTTGCGGTGCTTGCCGGATGGATTGTACTTGGGGAATTGTTAAAACCAAAAGAGATAATGGGGTGTGTACTTGTGTTTACAGCGGTTATTCTGGCACAGATACCAGGAATGAAGAAGGGTGATACGAAATGAGAAAGAAAATAATAGGGATAATATTACTTGTGTTGATTGTGTTTGGCGGATATAAACTTTTTGCAAATGTGTCTGCTAATAATGTTAATTCAAACAGTATACAGTTTTCCTATGAGGATATTCCGGCATATAATGGAGATAATCCATATGTTGTAGTTAATGATAATAAGCCGTATTTTACAAGCTCTGAGATAGTTAAGGATTCATATATAAAATATGGACCGCTTGACAGTATCAAAAGGGTTACTTCTGCGATGGCATGTTTAGATTATGATTCAATGCCATCTGAAGATGATAAGAAAGGTGAATCAAAAAGTATCTGTCCTACAGGATGGAATAATATCAAGTATGACAGTATTGCGGGAGATGGATACTGCCAGAGCAGAGCGCAGAGCATTGCATGGTGCTTTGGAGGTTCTGATACTGATAAGAAGAATTATATAACAGCAACTCCATATATGAAGAACTATATGAATGCATATGTGGTAAAGATTGCAAGATATCTTGAGAAAACTTCTAATCACGTTATGTACAGGACTACTCCGGTATTTGTTGGTGAAGAACTTATGTGCCGGGGGGTTCTTATGGAGGCTTATTCTGTAGAGGACAGTGGAGAAGGAATATGCTTTAATATATTTTTATATAATGTACAGCCGGG
>OBAH01001732.1_pt1 | contig 11879 bp, 7 predicted proteins | sample 1517491 | NCBI WGS metagenome assembly OBAH01 (sample SAMN04571697, study PRJEB22368) | human gut metagenome | biome: human gut; material: stool | host: Homo sapiens | place: Luxembourg | collected 2012-08-03
ACCAAAAAATATTAAAAAACAAATCAACTCAAAAAGTTAATTTTTTCCCATCCTCTTAAATTTTAACTTTTTTTATTAGCTTCTTAAAATCTTGTTTTATACTATATAAACTTTTTGGCTTTAAGTTCTAAGTAACCTTTATATTAATTATTATAGTAATATATTAATCAGTACGTTAATGTTATGCTGAGCTAGCTCATTAAGTACATAAAATTGTGAATTAAGGTAAAAAATTAAGGTATGACTAAATTTTTTGTCTTAAAGAAGAATTTAAAAAATTTTTTAAATTTGAATAATCTGGTTTGAAAATAATTTCAAATTAGTAAAAATATGATAGAGGAGGATAAACTCTATGGCTGATGATGTAAAAATTGTAATGTTTTGTTGCAACTGGTGTTCCTATGGAGGAGCAGACACAGCAGGTACTGCAAGGATGCAATACCCACCGAATATTAGAGTTATTCGTGTAATGTGTTCTGGAAGAATTGACCCACAATTTGTGTTAAAAGCATTTAAAGAAGGGGCAGATGGTGTATTTGTAGCTGGATGTCACATGGGTGACTGCCACTATGATGCTGGAAATTATAAGTTAGATCGTAGAATGAGATTAATCTACAAACTTGTTGAAGATATGGGAATTGGAAAAGAAAGAGTTCACCACGATTGGATTTCCGCATCCGAAGGTGAAAAATTCTCTGAAGCTGTTAAAATGATGGTTAACAGAATCAAAGAATTAGGTCCTGCACCATTAAAAGAACAATTAGATGCTGAAAACTAGATTGGAGGAGTTATTATGGCTGATAAAGTAAAAATAGGAACTATGTGGTTAGGCGGATGTTCCGGTTGCCACTTATCAATTGCTGATTTCCACGAATCTTTATTAGATGTTATGGAATTAGCTGATTTTGAATTCTCCCCTGTACTTATGGATACCAAATATGATGAAGTACCAGAATTAGATGTTCTCATCGTAGAAGGTGGAATTAGGAATGATGAAAACAGGGAATTAGCTGAAATGTTAAATGAAAAAGCAAAATTTGTTATTGCTTATGGAACTTGTTCATGTTATGGAGGAATTCCAGGACTTGGTAACTTATGGACTGTAGAAGAATTAGAAGAAGAAGCTTACATTAATTCATGTTCTACTGTTAATCCGGAAGGAATTATTCCTAATGAAGAAGTACCAGCTCTTGAAAGCAGAGTAAGACCATTAAGTGCAGCAATGGATATTGATTTAATTATTCCTGGTTGCCCACCTCGTTCTGATGTTGTAGCTGAAGCTGTTTTAACATTATTACGTGGAGAAACTATCGAATTACCTGCAACTAACCTTTGTGAAGTATGTCCTAGAGAAAAACCACCTGCTGGTTTAGCTATGGACTTCATTAAAAGACAATTTGAAGTTGGAGCTCCTGAAAAAGATTTATGTTTAATTTCCCAAGGTTTAGTTTGTATGGGTCCTGCAACTGTTTCCTTATGTGGAGCAGAATGTCCTTCTATTGGAATCCAATGTAGAGGATGTTACGGTCCTACTTCTAAAGTATTAGACCAAGGAGCAAAAATGATTAGTGCTATTGCATCTGATTACGGTGTCGACGAAGATAAAACTGTTGACCCTGAAGCTGTAGCAGATCAATTAGATGATATTGTAGGTACTTTCTACACTTACACATTACCTGCTGCTTTAGTCCCTATGAAAATGCAGAAAGGAGGAGAATAATATGGTAAAACTTACTATGGAGCCTGTAACACGTATTGAAGGTCACGCTAAAATTACTGTACAGCTCGATGATGATGGAAATGTAGTCGATACAAGATTACATGTTATGGAATTCAGAGGTTTCGAAAAATTCTTACAAGGTCGTCCAGTTGAAGAATTAGCTAGGATTGTACCAAGAATCTGTGGTATTTGTGATGTTCAACACCACTTAGCAGCTGCAAAAGCAGTTGACCAAATTTTCGGTTTCGAAGATGAAAAAATCTTACCAACAGCATATAAAATGAGAGAAATTATGAACTGGGGTTCATTTATGCACTCCCACGCACTTCATTTCTACTTCTTAGCTGCTCCTGATTTAATCATCCCTGATGGAACCAGAAAAACCAGAAATGTTTTCCAAATTATTAAAGATCAACCTGAAATTGCACTTCAAGCAATTGAACTTAGGAGAAATGGTTTAGAAATTGTAAGAAAAATCGGTGGTCGTCCAATTCACCCAACTTCCTCTACTCCTGGAGGTATTTCTACTGAATTAGATGATGAAACTCAAAAAGATTTATTACAAAGAGCTCAAAGGAACGTAGAATTAGCACAAGCTACTCTCGACTTAGCTAAACCTATTTTCGAAGAAAAAATGGATTTAGTCAAATCTTTAGGTTACTTTGGTGACACCAGACACTGTGGTCTTGTAAATGATGGTGTATGGGATGTTTACAATGGTGATGTAAGAATAAAAGATGTTGATGGTAGTATCTACACTGAATACAAAAACTTAGAATACAAAGATGTTGTTGCTGAACATGTAAAACCTTACTCTTGGTTAAAATTCCCTTACATTAAAGAATTAGGATATCCTGAAGGTATTTACAGAGTAGCACCATTATCCAGGATTAACGTTGCTGATAAAATGCCAGATGCAGCACCTCTTGCACAAGCTGCATTTGAAGAATTCCATGACAAATTTGGATATGCACAAGCACCATTATTATTCCACTGGGCAAGACTTATTGAATTATTAGCATCTGCTGAATGTGCTGCTGATGCATTAGATCAAGATTTATCTGGTCCAAAATTCCCAGAAGAATTAGAAAGAACTGCTGGTGAAGGTGCAGGTATTGTAGAAGCTGCTCGTGGTACTTTAATACACAACTATGCATGTGATGACAATGGTTTAGTAACTGAAGCTAACATTGTTGTAGCTACTATCCAAAACAACCCAGCTATGGAAATGGGTATTCAACAAGTAGCTAAAGATTACATCAAACCTGGTGTAGAAGTAGACGATAAAATATTCAACTTAATGGAAATGGTTATCAGAGCATACGACCCATGTTTATCCTGTGCAACTCACACTATGGATAGCCAAATGAGATTAGCTGAAGTAGATATTGTAGACAGTGAAGGAAACATCATTAAAAAATTCTAATTGAGGGGTTTTAATAATGATAGTATTTAATGAAGATGGCTGTATTAGGTGTGGTGCTTGTGAAGGTACCTGCCCAACCTCAGCTATTGATGTAACACCTACTTCCATTATTCACTGTGATACTTGTGGAGGAGAACCAAAATGTGCTGATGTTTGTCCTGAAGGCGCATTAAAAGTAGAAACATATTCTATTGCAGAAGGGGCTGAAGATCAAGTAAGATTAGTATTTAACTCTACTTTATGTAATTCCTGTGGTAAATGTGCCGAAGCTTGTCCGCAAGACACTATTAAACTTACTGGAAACGATTTAATGGAAGTTGAAGGTTTCTGTGTAATGTGTCAAAAATGTGTAAACATCTGTCCTGTTGATGTAATTGGTATTCCGGGTATTGTAGAACCTAAAGGCGAAGTTATTGACCTTGAAGGTAAAGGACCTATTTACATTAATGATTGTGTAGGTTGTGGAACCTGTGTAGATCCATGTCCTGTTAGTGCAATTACTCTTGATGAAATTGGTGGAACCATTTCAATAGCTGATGATGTTTGTATTAAATGTGGTTTATGTTCACAAACCTGTCCTTGGAATGCAGTATTTATTTCTGAGAAAAAACCTGCAAAACGTGCTAAAACCATTAATTCTTTCGATTTAGAATTATCTAAATGTATTGGATGTAATACTTGTGTTGAAGCATGTCCTGGTGACTTTATTAAAGCTAATGCTGCAAACTTGTCTGTATTAATTCCAGATGCATGTGCTGCATGCCAATTATGTATAAAACTCTGTCCTACTGATGCATTAAGTATGGATGTTGAATGGGCTGACGGAGTTCCTGCAGATACTGAAGGATTAGGTTATGATGCTGAAAAATGTGACTTTGTTGGTGCATGTGCTAATAAATGTCCTACTGAAGCAATTCGTGTAGTAACTAAAACTGGTATGTTATGTCCTGCATTAGAAGAAACAGATGCTGAACCATCTTTTGCAAGTTGTATTAGATGTGGAGCATGTGCTGCAGTCTGTTCCAATAATGCTTTATCTGTTGGTTCAATAGAAAAAGTTATTGATGGTGAAACTGTAACTAGAGACAGGATAGAATTTAACCCATATAAATGTGACGAATGTGGTGACTGTATCGAAGCATGTCCATACAATATGCTCCATGCAACAGGTAATGAAAAATTCCCAATTATGGGATTCTGTACCTTATGTGGTCAATGTATCGAAGCATGTCCTAAAAACGCATTATATGATGCATAGGTGTATCAACACCTTTTCATCATTTTTCTTTTTTTTAATTATAACTTATTCATTATTGTTTTACCGTTTTTTATGGTCATTACTGCTTCGCCAATATATTCCTGACCGTCAAATGGTGAATATTTGGCTTTTGTTTTGAAATTTTCAATATTGAATTTGCCTTCTTTTTTCAAATCGATAACTGTAAAATCAGCATCTTTCCCGATTGATATTGATCCTTTATTTTTTAAATTGTAAACTTTAGCCGCATTTTTGGATAATATTTTTGGAATTAATTTTAAATCAAGATTTCCTTTGTTTACCTGTGTTAGCAAAAGAGATACTACGGTTTCTAATCCGGGAATTCCTGGTGAAGAACTCCAAACTCCCTGATTTTTATCTTCAAGTGTATGTGGAGCATGGTCTGTTCCAATAATTGTGTTTTCATCAATGTCACTTATGTTTATTTTATCTTTTGCCTCTCTTAATGGGGGGTTTGTTTTTATCATTGTGCCGTAAGTATTGTATGTACTGTTGTCTAATAATAAATGATGTGGTGTAAATTCATAGCTTACATTATTGGATTTAGCTAAATTTAGGGATTTTTTAGAGCTTAAATGACAAATATGTAAATTTAAATTATTTGCACTAGCTAGTTCAATAGCCTGTTTTACAGATTCATCTTCTGCTTTAGCAGGTCTGGCATAACTGTAATCAATTGGAATATTTTCTTCTTTTTGTTTTAATCTACTGATTTCCTTTTTTATAATAGCTTTATTTTCACAATGCACTGCTACAAGGCCGTTATATGAAGTAGTTTTTTTTAAAGTTCCCAAATCTTTAAATATCCCTTCTAAAGTTTCATCATTTTCCAAATCCATAAATATTTTAAAGGATATTGGATTTAAGCTAATCATTTTTTCCATTTCTTCTAAAGTATTCCAACCTGCCTGAAGCTCATAATTTACAATGCTTTTTTTATCAGCAATGGCTATTTTTTCTTTTAGGGCTTTGTATGTGTTTGTTTTAGGGATAGTATTTGGCATATCTATAACTGTTGTAAATCCTCCATTAGCTGCACTTTCACTGCCTGTTTTGAAATCTTCTTTTTGTGTTAATCCGGGATCTCTAAAATGAACATGGGGGTCAATAAATCCTGGGAGAAGTAGTTTTCCATTAATGTCAATTTTTTTACCACCTTCAAATGGAATTTTGGATATTTTAGCTATTTTTCCATTTTTAATTCCAACATAAAAATTTCCAATTTTATTTATTAATTTACAGTTTTCAATTATTGTATCCATTTTATCCCTCCTTTAGTTTAGTTTGGTGTTTTAAGTTAATATTTGTTTAGTTGTTTATATTTTATTAAAAAGTTTTAAATATATTACATTTTAATAATTTAATTAATAGTCAATTTTTCTTTAATTTTTCATTGACTATCATGGAATTAAATGGAGGTGAAAAAAGATGAACTTTAAATTAAAGATTTTGCTTTTAGGATTGTTATTTGTTTTATGTGTTAATTCAGTTTCTGCAGTTGATTCTTTGAATAATATGACTTTAGATGATAATGTTATCTTGTTGATGAAACCATTTTAATTGATGGTGATGTTTCAATCAGTTCTGAAAATGGTGCTGTTATTTCAGCTAATAATGAAAATAGTATTTTTAATGTTTCAGGTAATTCTAAGTTAACTTTATCTAACTTGAATTTAACTGATGCTAAAGGAGTAAATGGTGGTGCTATTTACAATGAAGGTACTTTAATATTAAATAATTGTAGTTTTATAAATAATAAAGCAACTTTTGGTGGTGCTATTTACAATAATGGAACGATTATTTTAAATAACTGTACTTTTAAAGCCAATGTTGCTTCAGTCAGTGGTGGGGCTATATATAATCTTCAGGATGATTTAACTATTCAAGATTCCACTTTCATTGGAAATTATGCAAAAATTAAAAATGGTATTTTACAGGGAGGAGCAATAGCTAATTATGCCAATAATTTAACTGTTGACAACTGTTCTTTTGTAAAAAATCATCTATTTAATACTAACTGGTATAAAAACGGAAAAATGTATGGTGGAGCTATTTATAACTGTGGAGATAATTTATTAGTTAGAAATTCTAAATTTATTAAAAACTATATTTATGGGTACACAGACAATATGAATAAAAATGTGGATTTATCTGATAAATATGGAGGTGCTGTTTACTCAAATGCAACTGTTTCAACTTTTATAAATAATGAATTTGATTCAAATGAAATATATGCTATGTTATCTTCTTATGTTACTAAAAAAATAAATTTAAGTAATAAAGGTATAGCTAGTGCTATTTCAGCATATAATAAAGTATTCATAATTAATAATACATTTTCAAATAACTCTGCTGCTGTTGCTCCTATAGATATTGATGATGGTGAAGGTTGTCTTATTTTAAATAATACGTTTATTAATAATAATGCACGTTCCCTTGCACAATCCATGTGGCTTAGTGGAAATAATATGCTTATTAGTGGAAATACTTTTTATAGAGATGGAAATGCTACTGATAAAGGTTATTTTGAAGATCCTAATTATTGGGAAGTTTATGAGATTTTAATTCTTGATGGAGTAAATAATACAATTGCCTTTAATTATTTCGAAAATTCTAATGGTATTCATTATCTTAATCCTACTGGTGAAGACAAAACTGCGAATTTAACTATTAGTAATAATATATTTAATAATTCCAGGAAATCTATTTCTGTAGAACATGGAAATAATGTGGATATAACTTCAAATATATTTATAAATTCAAATTATGCAATTGATACTTACACTGGAAGGTATGTTAATATTAAAAATAACTATTTCTATGGTGGAGGTCCTGATGGTAATTCTCATCAGGGGTATGTTGATATAAATTCTCATTTCACTGTTATTTCAGGAAATGTCTTTAGAAAATTAGGTAATAATGATAGTTTAGGTCCTATAATTTCTATTAAAGTAAGGGATAATATTACAATTACTGGTAATGCTTTTATTGAAAATACTGTTGCACATGGTAATGGAATTATTCATTCATTATTCGGTGGATTTTATTATATTGATGGTATAACTGATGTTGATGGTCCTTTAGGTAATGTTGAAGTTAATAATAATTATTTTGCAAATAATTCTCTTAATGATGGAGCGTTATTTGATTCTGTAGCTTCAAAAATTAACATTGTCCGAAATATTATTGAAAATAATGATGGTTTAATAATTTTAGCTAATGACACATATTACCAAATTCAATATATGAATTTCACGGATAATGAAATTAAAGATTTCACTGGAAATATTGAGGATTATATTTATCTTTATAATTCTAAAAATTTCAATGGATCTGATAATAAAAAATACACCGGAGAAAGTAGTTCATTTATAGATAAAATATTTGATTTTATTAAAGATTTATGGGATGACTTTTTCAAAGGTAAAGATTCTATTAAAGATCCAACTAAAGTTGATGATAATAAGAATATAAGTAATTCTACATCTGAAATTACTAATAATACGGATGTTGATAATTCTACAACTAACATTACGAATAATACTGAAATTAATAATACAAATGTAAGTAATTCTACATCTAACAACACAGAAATTATTGATAATACTACAAATACAGATAATTCCACATCTGATGTCAATAATAACACAACCATTCCAGATAATAATACTTCTGAAGATAATACTAAAAAAGATGATTCTACATCTGAAGATAATAGTAAAAATACTGAATTTGATAATAATGCTACAGACTCAGATAGTGGTTCTGATGTTGGTGATAGTTTAAATATGTTGCCTTCATATAGTCACAGTGATAAAACTAATGATGAAAATCCTAGTGAATCCAAATCTACAAAATCAAATGTTGGTGCAGGTCAATCTAGTCCACGGTCACCTGGTGCTTCTTCTTCATCAGAAGCTTATGAAATTGAAAAATCCAATGTTTCTAAAAATATTAATGATAATAATTATTTGATATTTTTTATTGTGGTTATTGTGGTTATATTTGCATTGTTAGTTGTTGGATATAAGAAAAAATAATTTTTAAAATTTTTCAATGAGGTTTTTATTTCCTCTTTTTTTTTAAATAGTTTGTTTTTTTATAATACAATTTAAGTATATCTGTTGTAAATAACTTATTTTTGTTTAATTTTACTTCTCTTTTTTTGAAAATATATATTTAAATAATTTAATAACTATATTGAAATATGTCAAAATTATTTTATTTTTCTACAAATATTTTTGATTATATATAAAATGGAGGATTTGTATTAATGAATTTTAAATATTTAATATTCTTATGTTTAATGTTCATTGTTTCAATTGGTGCTGTAAGTGCTGCAGATGATGTAAATAATACTGTAGATAATACAGTTGATGCAGATACAGCAATAAATAGTGTATCAGTTGATTCAGTTATTATGGATAGTCCTATTTATGCAAATAATGCTAAGGAATATACAATAACAAATGATAATTATGAAAACTATTTTGATAATGAAACTGGTGATATATTAGATACTGCTCCTTTTAATAATGGGGATGTTTTAAAAATTGATAATGTATCAGATAAATGTTTCGTAATAAGTAAAAATTTAACTATTTTGCCTGCGGGGGCTAATACTACTTTTACAAATGTAGGATTTAATTTTGTTCCTGGAAGTGAAGGTTCTATTGTAAATGGAGTAACTATTAATAATACTGTTGGTAAATGGAGTAATAATGATGCTGTATTTTTAATACCTATTTTAATTCAGCATACTAAAAATATCACAGTTATTAATTCCAATCTTTATTCATCAGCAAGTACTGTACCAGCTCCAAATAATGTTGTTTATATGGTAAATGCATCTTATTGTAATATTAGAAATAATACTATTTCTCAATCTTCAGGTAAAGTGCCTGTGAATATTGTTTCATCAAGCTATAATAATATAACTGATAATAAGATGTATTCTAAATCTGCAAATGTTATTTTTGTTGGATTAGGTTTTTCATCTCTTGCTGTAGCTGGTGTTAGTGAAGGTAACTTATTTAAAAATAATATTCTTGATGGAAATGGTATAAGTAGTGCAATGTGTTATGCTATTAAATTACAAGGTAATTCAAATGTTGGTAAAACTATTGGTCAAAATACATTTATAGGAAATACTATATCTAATGCATATGATGGTATTTATATTCAAGATGATGTAAATGGTACAACTATAATAAACAATACTTTTATTAATGTAAGAACAGGTATAGAAATGGTTCATCAAAGAGCAGTTGTTGAAAAAGCATATATTTACGGTAATAATATAACTGCAACTACTGATGCTATTGTAATTACAAGAGGATCTGCAACAATTGAAGATAATGTAATTAATGCTGGAAATAGGGGAATATTTTTAAAACCATTTTCTTCTGATTTATTAATTTTAAATAATCATGTTGTTGCTAGAGGACAATATGCTGTATGGTCTGATAGTAGGAGTAATAATGTAACTGTTATGGGTAATTATCTTGTTTCTAGTTCATTTAAAGGAGATAATGCTGTTAAAGCTAAAGATAAAAGTAAAGTATCTGGCAATGGACCTTTGGATATTAATGTTGCTATAGATGCAGACATAACTAAAAATGCTACAGCTACTATTAAACTTTCACCTATGGTTAATGGTACTATAACTATTAGCTTCAATGGAAAAATAGAAACTATTGATTTTAATGGTTTAGGATCTCTTGTTTATGATTTAGGATTATTAGAATTTGGAGAACATAATATTACTGTAACTTATAATGGTAATAATAATTTTAATGGCACTACTGTTACTAAAACTTTCTTTGTTGATAAAATCAATACTGGAATTAAACTTGTTGTAGGTAATATTAATGTTGATGAAACTGCAGTAATTAATGTAACACTTACTCCTGGAATAAATGGAACAGTAAAAGTTGTTGTAAACGGTCAAAATTATAATGTAGCTATTAAAAATGGTATAGGAACTTTAGAAGTAAAATGGTTAAAAGCAGGTAAATATGATGTATCTGCTTATTTCACAGGTCAAAATTATTATAAAGACTCATTTGCTTCAGCATCATTTAGTGTGAATAAATTAAACCCAGTCCTTAGTATTAATGCTAGTTCTATTAACTGTGGTGAAGATGTTATTATTAATGTGTCTTCATCTGTATCTTCTATAGAAGTTGAATTAGTTATTCGTTTAGACAATTCAAATTATTATAGATATGATTCTTTCTATATATATGGTCAAGAATCAAGAAAAATATCTGATTTACCTGCAGGAAGTTATTTGGTTCAATTTATTGCACCTGAAGACACTAAAAATAATAGGGCACAAACTACAGTTTGTTTCACAGTATCCAAATTAGCTTCTTCTGTTGCAATTGATGTTAAAGATATTGTTGTTGGTGAGGATGCTGTTATTGGTGTGTCTGTTCCAGGTATTGTTTCTGGTGTAGTTAATGTTACTGTTAATGATGAATCTTATGATGTAGCTATTGTTGATGGTAAAGGAACTTTAACTATTTCTAATTTAGTTTCTGGTGACTATAATATTAGTGCAAGCTATTTGGGAGATGACAAATATTTATCAAGCAATAATTCTACTAAATTTACCATATCTAAATTAGCTTCTTCTGTTGCAGTTGATGTTGGTGATATTGTTGTTGGTGAGGATGCTGTTATTGGTGTGTCTGTTCCGGATATTGTTTCTGGTGTAGTTAATGTTACTGTTAATGGTAGGTCTTATAATGTTGCTATTGTTGATGGTAAAGGTGTTTTAATTATTTCTAATTTGGCTGCTGGTGATTATGATGTTAATGTGAATTATGCGGGAGATAATAAATATGTAGCAAGCAGTAATTCTACTAAATTTACCATATCTAAATTAGCTTCTTCTGTTGCAGTTGATGTTGGTGATATTGTTGTTGGTGAAGATGCAGTTGTTAATGTGGTTTTACCTGATGATGCTAATGGTAATGTTACTATAACTGTTAATGGTAAAAATTATGTGGCTGTTGTTAAATATGGTGTTGCTAGTGTTACTATTTCTGATTTAGCTAAAGGAAACTACAATGTTTCTGTAAAATACTCTGGTGATAACAAATATTTACCTAGTGAAAATACTACTCAGTTCAGTGTTGCAAAAGTATCTGATTATAATGTGACTGTTGATATTGTGGATATTATTGAGGGTGAGAATGCTACTGTGACTGTGGTTGTTCCTGATGATGGAACTGGTGAAGTTATAATTACTATTGATGGTAAAGAGTATAAAGGTAGTGTTGATAATGGTGTTGCTAAAGTTGTTATCCCTGATTTAAAAGAAGGAACATATAAAGTTGTCACATTTTACACTGGAGACAATAAATATGATTCTATGATTGTTAATGGAACTATAACAGTTAATAAAAACACTAAAACCACCTTAACAATGGACGATGTTGTAAAAT
>OBAH01001747.1_pt1 | contig 11810 bp, 7 predicted proteins | sample 1517491 | NCBI WGS metagenome assembly OBAH01 (sample SAMN04571697, study PRJEB22368) | human gut metagenome | biome: human gut; material: stool | host: Homo sapiens | place: Luxembourg | collected 2012-08-03
TTGTACAAGTATAGCATACCCGCCCCCACAGCGGAAGCAAAATAGCACGAAACGCCCCGAAAACTGCGTAAAAAACAGAAAACACCACAAAAACGACCCCCGCATCTGCGCTGCTGCAGGTGCGGGGGTCTTGCTTATGCTTCAGGGGTCATGCGCGGGGGATGGGGCTCACTCCTTCGGGAACGCCTGGTTCCAAACCTGGATGACGCGCCACTTCGGGGTCCTGCCGTCCGGCTCGAACTTGCCGTCCTCGGCGGTCAGCAGGCCCTGCTCCACGCACCACTGGGCCGCCTTGGCCAGCTCGGTGTCGGACACATCGGTGAAAGCGGGCTCTGCGGCGGGTTCGGGCTTGCCCTTCTGGGTCCAGATGAGCATTGCCAGTTCACCGCGGTTGGTCGGGATGGCTGCGCCCTCGGGCAGCAGGTCGTTCAGGATGACGCGGGTGGTGATCTCGTAGCCGCCCCAGATGGCTGCACCGGCTGCGGCCACACCGATCACGGCACCGGATCCGTCTGCGGGTGCCTCGGGCTCAACGGGGAAGCCGGGGTCGAGAGGTTCCGCGGGGGTAACGGTGGTCGTGTCTTTCCAATGAGCGATCAGCTTCACTTCGCATTCCGGGACCTCAAAGGTGATGGTCTCGCTGTTGAGGCCGCTGGTCACGTTGAGGTTTTCCGGCGTAACGATCTCCCAGTAGTCGAAGGTCATGCCGGGGAAGGTGCCGATATCGTCCTCATCGGTGCTGTTGTCCAGCACAGCGGTGATGCTCGCGGTATCGCCCACTTTCTCCCACACAATATCCTCGTGCAGGCCAACACCTTCATCAAAGATGGCGGGGTCGTTGGAGTAGGTGATCTGTGCCTCATAGTGGGCGGTGAGCTCCACCGGCGCGTTCACCATCTCAAAGGTGGCCTTCTCGCCGCCTTCCACGTTCACCTCCTTGTCGGAGTTGACCTCCCAGTAAGCGAACCGCAGGCCGTCCTTGGAACGGTCTTCCGCCACGATGACGATGGTCTCGCCTGCCTTGGCAGTCTCGGCGGGGGTGCCGTCCATATAGTAGGCCGCACCGCCGTTCACGGTGATGCCCTGCAGGTGCTTGTACTTCGCGTCCACCTCCACGGCCTCGTCCGGCATGGTGAAGGTAGTCTCGGGGTCGTTCTTGCCGGCCAGAGTGCCATTATCCGGGGTGATCACCCAGCGGTTGAACTCGTGGTCTTCACGGTCCTTTGCCTTGATGGTGATCACATCGCCCTGCACGGCACGGGTGATCTCCTCACCCTTTTCGTTGTAGGCAGTGCCCTTGTCGTCGGTCATGGTGATGGTGTGGTACTCATAGTACACAGCCTTCACGCTCACGTTGCCGCTGGGCATGGTGAAGTGGGCTTCGGATGCAGTCGCATCGTCCAGATGTGCATTATCGCTGACTTCCCAGCGGATGAACTTCCAGCCTTCGCGTTCGGGCGCAACGATCGTCACGTCCTCGCCGGACTTCACTTCCACCTTGCCAGACTCGCCGTTTGCCGTGGTATCGGCATCTGCCAGTTCGACGAAGTAGAGCTGCTTGGACTTTGCCTCAATGGTGATGTCGAAATCACGCATCTTGAAGGTCAGCTCCGGGGTCTTGCGCTGGTCTTCACGCAGGTTGATTTCTTCACTGTACCAGCAGTCGAACTCCTGGTCGCCGGGCAGATTCGGGGTGAGGGTGATCTTCTCGCCTGCAACGGCCTTGATGGTGGTCTCGCCGTTTTGTGCGGTGCCGTTGATGACGGTGACCGTGTGCAGGGTCTTGTACATAGCCGTCAGAGTCACATTGCCCTTGGGCACCTTGAGGTTGAAGCTCTCAGCGCCCTTCTGCTCCTCGGTCAATGCCCAGCCATCGGGGCCCTCGGCCTCCCAGTGGTCAAAGACCTGCTCCTCCGGGTCGTACACGGCCTTGATCTCCACTTCCTGTTCACGCAGGGCGTCAGTAATCGTAGTTTTACCGTTCACGGTACCGCCGTTCACCGTAATGGTGCGGTACCTTCTGTAGTTTGCGGTAATGGTCACATCAGTGTCTTTGGGCATCGTGAAGGACTGGCGCTCTGCCTTGGTCAGGTCGAGCTGCTTTGCAACGTCCTCGTTGTCCACAGTCCAGCCGATGAACTCCCAGCCATCGCGGCCTGCAGCCTCAAGATAGAACGAATCGCCTGCAGCAACTTCCATCTTCTCGCTGGGATGCAGCTCGTTACCTTCGTCATTGACCGTAACGTAATAGCGCTGGCTGGTCGTAGCATTCAGCGTAACATTGTGGCCCGGCATGAGGAGCTTAAATTCCGCGTTATTCTCGTTGCCATGCAGTTCATTCGGCAGGGTATCGGGACTGGTCCAACCTTCAAACTTCCGGTCCGCAGGGACATTGGCCTTGATCGGGACCCATTCGCCCTCAATGAAAGCACCCACGATCTCGTCGTCCACAGTGACGGTGTACAGCTCGTTATACTTTGCCGTCAGCGTAATATCGCCCTCGGGAACGGTGACGGTGATTTTCTTATCCGTCAGCTTTTCGGTACCGTCGGGGCCGGTCACTTCCCAGTAGGCGAACCGCTTGCCATCCACCTCGTCGGCGGTGACGGTGATGCTGTCGCCGTGCAGAGCCTTCTCATCCACGGTGGAGCTGTTGCCATTGTTGATGGTAACGGTGCGGTACTCCATCTGGACGGCTTCCAGCGTCACATCGCCCGAAGGCATCTGGAACTGGACGGTGGACTGGCTGGTGTCAAGGGTGAAGTTCTTCGGGCCGGTGAGCTTCCACTCAATGAACTTCCAGTCACTGCCCTTGTCTTCGGCATCAATGGTGACCCAGTCGCCAGCCTTCACGCGGGCGGTGCTCTCGCCATTGACCGTGCCGCCAGTCACCGTGATGGTGAACAGGGTCTTGGGCACTGCGGTGAGCGTGACGTTCTTGTCCACCATCTTGAAGGTGAGGGTCGGGCTCTGCCTCTTATCGGTGGTCAGGCGGATGTCATTGCTCTCCCAGTGGTCGAACTCGCCCGCCGGGATGCCGTATTTTTCGGCGTTGACGGTGACCGTGTCGCCCTCAATGTAGGTATCCGGCAGCACGGTACTTGTACCATTTGCACCGATCACGGTAACGGTGTGCAGGGTCTTGTATTCGGCCGTCAGAGTCACATTGCCTTCCGGCATAAAGAAGGTGATGTGCTTACTCTGCTGCTGGGCGGGCGTCAGGGTGATGCCATCGGCCTTCCAGCCCATGAACTTCTTACCATCAGGCACATCGGCGTCCACGGTGATTTCTTTGCCTGTGAGGGCAGAGGTCACATCGGCATGGCCGCCATCCACCGTGATGGTGTACAGCTTATTGTAGCGCGCCTTCAGCTCCACATTCTCGTTCGGCATGATGAAGGTGGCTTCCTCGTTGTTCACACCGGTGATGGTCACATTATCGGGGACGACTTCCCACCGCACGAACTGATAGCCCGGGCGCTCGGCTGCCTTGATGGCGATCTTGTCGCCTTCCACAGCCTGCTTGTCGTCGGTGCCATTGACGGTGTAGGTGCCATTGTTCACCACGATGTTGCGCAGGGTCTTGTACTGTGCCGTGAGCGCCACGCCGTTCTTCGGCATTTCGAACTCAATGGGCGAGGCGGCTTTCTGCTCGTCGGTCAGGCCATCGACACCCACGACATTCCAGCCAGCAAACTTCTCACCCTCAGGTGCGGGGTTTGCGGTGGCAACGATCTTGTCGCCCTTGACGGCTTCGGTGGTCGTTTCGCCGTTCACGGTATAGGTACCGTCGTTCACGGTGATGGACTGCAGCGCCTTATACTTTGCTTCCACCTGAACTTCGCCTGCAGGCATGTTGAAGGTGGTAGTTCTGTTGTTCTTATCGGCCAAGGTCACGTTGGCGCTCGGCACATCCCAGCGTTCGAACCGATAGCCCGGGCGCTCGGCAGCCTCGATGGTGATCTCGGTGCCTTCCTTTGCAAAGGACGGCGTTGCGGTGCCCTTGATCACAGATACATCATAGAGCTGATTGTAGCTGTTCTCCAGCTCCACGTCGCCATCCGGCATGGTGAAGGTGGCCGTGAGCTTATCTGCATCGGTCAGCGTCACGCTGTCGGGGCTGATGGTCCAGCCTGCAAACTCAAAGTGGTCGCCCTTGTCCGGTGCCGTCACGGTAACGGTCTGGCCTTCATGCGCGCCGGTGAGTTCAGCGCCATTCACTTTGTAGCTGCAGCCTTCCGGCACAGTGATGCTGTGCAGTTCGCTGGGCACGATGTGGAGGTAGCTTGCATCTGCGGCGATGGGCGTAATGCGCGGGTCGGTCAGTGCGCCGCCATCAGCGGTGTAGTAGACATAATTGCCGGAATAGCTGATGCTGTGTGCGGCACCCTTGGTTGCATCCTTATTCTGGATGGTCACTTCACCGGTATTGTTGAAAACAGCCGCACCGTTAACGGTACCGCCATTGTTGTTCTTGCCGATCAGCTCTACGCTGGAAGCATTATTCACGGTCAGGTTGCCGTCTACTGCCAAATTTTCACAGGTAATGCTCAGCTTACCGGCGCAGGTGATATTTACATTTCCGAAAATCGCTTTGGGCGCAGTGCTGGTAAGGGTCACATCCGCTGCGTCTTCAATGACCAGCTTACCTTGGAGCACCGAGTATGTGCCACCATTCAAATTAACGGTTGTCTTCGGAGCGTTGATGGTCAAAGTTCCCATATAGGAACCGGCATCCGTATAGCTTTTGTTCAGGCTCAGGGTTTTGGTGGCCGGGTCGTAGCTCAGAGCACCGTTGCTAAGAATATCAGTGCAGTTTTCACTGGTGACTTCTATACTGTTGACATAGATGCCATACTGCTTTTTGTAATGGTCAGCTACCTCGCCGTTGTTATTTTTGTAAGTAACAGAACCTACCAGCAGGCCGCTGGTATCTACTTCTCCGGTTCCTACCCACTCTCCGCCAATATTTCCCTTTTTCAGGGTAACATTACCACCATTTACTTTCAGGCTGCCGACTACAGCCGGAGGAGCATACTCATCTCCACCGCTTCCACCAATGATGGTAACTTCGCCGCCGTTAACAACAATATTGCTTCCTCCGGCGTATTTTCCGCCACCGATGCCGCTGCCATTCAAGCCGCCTTCAGCAGTGATCGTCCCGCCGTTTATGGTGATATTGTTTCCGCTTTCATTATAATTTCCACCGATGCCGGCTGCTTCGCCCCCGCCAATAACATGCAGTGAACCGGTTCCGTCAATCGTCAGCTGACCATCGTCCTCTTTTCTGATGCCAGCACCTTTGAGCTCACCCTCGTTTGAAGTGAGATCATTGACTCCTTCAATGTACAAATCAACATTGCCTTTAACCGAAACAGGGGACTTTGTCGAACCATTGAGGAACTCAATTCTGAGGTCCTTCAAAATGACACACGCTGTCCCGGTACCACCCTGAATGTCCAGTGTGTTGGACGTGCTTTCGTTGTTGCTTGTAACGGTCAGCACGTCGCACTGCTGCTTAGGATTTTCATTCTGCCGGGCATATTGTTTTCCGTCCGAGTCGAAGAAGACTTCAATGCTGCCGTCGCTCAAATCCAGCGTCAGGCTCGATGCCGGGATGCTGTTTTCCTCGTTCAGCCGCGCGATGCTGCTGCGGCTGTTGATGCTCATCTGCATCAGCGCATTGGTGCTTTCGGCCAATGCCGGGGCCGACAACGTGAACATCATGCACGCTGCCAAAGCAGCGGATGCTGCGCGCTGGGCCAGTTTCTTTTGTCTCATTTGTATTCCCCCTTTACGTTCACTGCGAGGACCGGGCTGTAGGGCCCCCGGTATTGCCTAAATTTTAGCATAATTTTCCTCGATTTTGGGGGAAAGTGCGCGAAACGACCCGAAAGCGGCGTGAATCGCACAATCACGCCGAAAAAGTCATTTCCTTTTTGGTGAAAACAGAAAAAAGGGCCGCCGCACCGTTTGCCGTGCAGCAGCCCTTGGGTCCCTTATTGCGGGGAGTGGTTTACTTGGTGCCGTAGATGCGGTCGCCTGCATCGCCCAGGCCGGGCACGATGTAGCCGTTCTCATTCAGGCAGCTGTCCTCTGCGCCGAGGTAGATGTCCACATCGGGGTGTGCCTCGTGCAGGGCCTTGATGCCTTCCGGGGCAGCGATCAGGCCGATGAACTTGATGCGCTTTGCGCCATGCTTCTTGATCTGGGTGATGGCGTCAATGGCGCTGCCGCCGGTGGCCAGCATGGGGTCCAGCACCAGCACGTCGCGCTCGTCGATATCCTGGGGCAGCTTGCAGAAGTACTCCACGGGCTGCAGGGTCTCCTCGTCGCGGTACAGGCCGATGAAGCCCACCTTGGCAGCAGGCAGCAGGGTCAGCATGCCGTCCAGCATACCCATGCCTGCGCGCAGGATGGGCACCAGGGCCAGCTTGCGGCCAGCCAGCACCTTGGTCTTTGCCATGGTGATGGGGGTCTCGATCTCCACTTCCTCCAGCGGCAGGTCGCGGGTGGCTTCGTAGCACAGCAGAGTGGCGATCTCGCCAACGAGGTCACGGAACTCCTTGGTGCCGGTCTGCTTGTTGCGCAGAATGCTCAGCTTGTGCTGCAGCAGCGGATGCTCAACGATCATCGGGGTCATAAAAACACGCTCCTTATTTTAAATAGATAGCTCTATCGGGTACGGTTTAACGATTCTCCAGTGCTGTCAGCTTGTCGATGCGGCGCTGATGGCGGCCGCCCTCAAACTCGGTGTTCAGGAAGATATCCACCAGCTGGCAGGCAAGGCCGGGGCCGACCACGCGGCCGCCCATGCACAGGGCGTTGGCGTCGTTGTGGCGGCGGGTATACTCGCAGCTGAAGCTGTCCGAGCAGCAGCAGGCGCGGATGCCCTTGATCTTGTTGGCGGCCATGCTGATGCCCACGCCGGTGCCGCAGAACAGCAGAGCCTTGTCGCTCTCGCCCTTCACGACGGCTTCGCAGGCGGGCACGGCCATGTCGGGGTAGTCCACGCTGGCAGTGCTGTGGGTGCCGTAGTCCACATAGGCGAGGCCCAGCTCGTCCAGATGGGCCTTGACAGCTTCTTTCAATTCAAATCCGCCGTGGTCAGCGGCCAGTGCAATGGGTTTTGCCATGGATTGCATTCCTTTCTCTTGGGCGCAGGGCGTTCAGGCCTGCGGTTTGTTTGCGGCGGCTTCGGCGGCAAGGCGCTCGGCGCGCTCCCGCTCGGCCTGGCTCAGACGGTGATAGTCCGGCAGCAGCGCTTCCGGCAGCACAGCCTGCCCGGCCTGCGCCATCTGCTTTGCCACCAGTGCCACCGCACCGGCCCGGCCGCCCCGCAGCGCCGGGGGAGCTTCCAGCACGCCCGGCACATTGCCGTATTTATTATAGCACAGAGATGCGCCATCACCAACAAAAAACAGGGGCTTTTTGCAATTTTCTACAAATTCGGCCAGGTCGCTCACCGCCCGGGCGTCGTCGTCCAGCAGGCGGGCGTGGGTCGCCAGGTCAAAGGCCGCGCTGTACACCTGGGCGCGGCGGGCGTCCAGCGCGCAGAGCACGGTGCCTTCGCCGGTGTGGGCGGCGGCCAGCGCTTCCAGTGTGGACACCGGGGCGCACAGGGTCTCCCGGGGGAAAGCAAGCCCCTTCACCGCCGCCAGACCGATGCGCAGGCCGGTGAAGCTGCCGGGCCCTGCGTTGACGCCGTAGAGGTCGATGTCGGCGCAGGTCATGCCGCACATCTTCAGGCAGGTGTCGATCATGGGCATCAGGGTCTCGCTGTGGGTCATGCCCGCGTCCAGATATACCTCGTACAGCAGGCGGTCGTCCTGCAGCAGGGCCACACCGGCGGTCTTGCCCGCCGTATCCACGGCCAGAATGTTCATAGCGTTACCCCCTCGATGGTGATCCTGCGTGTGTTCTCGTCCACCCGGTCGATGTTGACCCGGATGGGGTGTTCCAGCGCCAGCAGGTCGGCAAAGTTCTCGCTCCACTCGGCGGCCACGATGGCACCCTCGTCCAGATAATCGTAGAATCCGGCGGCGCACAGGTCGTTTTCGGTGGAGATGCGGTACAGGTCAAAGTGGGCCAGCGGCTTCGGCCCGCGATAATAGTTCACGATAGCAAAGGTGGGGCTGGTGACCGGGTCGGTGCAGCCAAGGCCCTCGGCAAGGCCCTCGGTGAAGGCGGTCTTGCCCGCGCCCAGCCCGCCGGTGTAGGCCACGAGGGAGCCCGGGGCCAGCACGGCGGCCATGCGTTTGCCCAGCGCCACGGTCTCGGCGCGGGAATGGGTGATGTATTCTGCCATAAGAGTATACCTCTCTGATAACACAAAAGGGATGGCAGCGGGTTCTGCCATCCCTAAGTATAATATAATTGGTGCAAAAGTGCAATGCCCGCGTATCAGGCGGCCTGCTGTTCGGCCGGGGCCGCTGCGGGTGCACCGGGCAGCCGCACGGTGTGGTCGCCGCTCAGCATCAGGTAGCTGGCCGCTGCGTGGGGCCGCCGCCCGCCCTGGCTGCTGTACCAGATGATATCGTCGGTGCCGTAGGTCTCCTTTGCATCTTCGGCGGCCTGTTCCAGCGTGTCGCCCGCGATCATCCGGTTCACCATGTCCCACAGCATACTGCGGGAATACACCGAGTAGACGTTGTTCACATACCCGGCCACGGCCTTTGCGCCGCCCGCCAGCAGGCCGTCCGCAATGGAGGTGTCCACATGGCCGTTCTTGCCGTAGAACTCGCAGGTCTCGCTGAGCACGATGCCACTGCCCCGGTAGGCGCTGCGGAAAAACGCACCGGTGGCGGCGTACATGCCGTTGATTTTGACCACCCGGTGGCTGAGCAGGTCCAGCCCGTAGCGGAAGTCGCTCCAGAAGTTCGACTGCTCGGTGAGCAGGATGAGCGGTTCGGTGGCCGTCTTTTTCCACAGCCAGCCGTATTCATAAGTATAATAGGCTCCATGGGTGCTCAGCACGCACACATCGTACCGGCCCATGCGCCGCAGGTCCGAGAGGGTGACGCGGGTGTTCAGGGTGGTGTCCAACCCCTGCGAGGTCCAGTAGGTCTGCATATAGGCGTAGTAGGGGTAGCGGGTGGAGTTGACCGTGTTGTCAAAGGCGTAGTAGATGGCCGCACTGCCCAGTGTGCCGTTGCCGGAGGCATCGGCGGCCAGCCGGTCCAGGGCCTCGCCGGACGGGAAGGCCACGGTGTCGTTCTCCTCGTCCAGGTCGGTCAGGATGCCGCCCAGCGCGCCGCAGGTGTAGGCAAAGCTCACCATGCCGTTTTCTTCGTCGGCGTAGATCGAGCCTTTTGCCACAAGGCCCTCGTCCACCAGCTGTTCCAGCTGGTCCAGCGCGGCGTCGGTGCGCTGTGCCTGGGTCATCCCGGCGTAATCCTCGCTGCCGGTCAGCGCGGTGACGGCGGTGTCTGCCTGCTGCATGTCCTGCACCTGGGCAGCGGTCAGGGTCTGCGGCGCAGCGGCAGTGTCCGGCTCTGCGGCAAAGGCCGCCGTGGGCAGCAGTGCGGCCAGCAGGGCCAGCGCGCACACCGCGCTCACCAGGCGGCACCCGAATCCATTCTTCATATTCCCATTCCTCCGGGGCCGGTGCAGTCTGTGCACGCCCCTTTTCCGGCAGCTTTGCTGCCCCGGCCGGCGTCCGGCCGTTTGCTTTGCTTCTTGCGCCCACGAGGCGTTTTGCGCGCCCCGCCGCGTGTACTCATTGTAGAATCTCCGCCCGGCTTTGTCAAGCTCCCACACGGATTTCACACTCCTGCGATTGCAAAGGCCCCGCCGCCTGTGTATAATAAGGATAAACTGGGTTTGTATGCCCTGTGTTCTTTTTTGAAAGGTGGTGCTTTCTTGGAAGGCATTCGACAATATTGGAAACGGACCGATAAATTTTACCTGCTGCTGTGCATCTTCAGCAGCACCATGGCTGTGGTGGCGCTGGCGTCCTGGGCCACGAAGCAGGGCAATGGCTTTGCCGTGGACGAACTCACCGGTGCCATCACCGGCATCGGCGATTACCGCCGCGCCGTGGTGCAGGGCGGTGCGGCCGTGCTGGGCCTGTGCGTGGCGCTGCTGCTCTCCTGCATCGACTACCGCAGCCTCGTGAAGGTATGGCCGGTGCATGTGGCCGTCACCTGGGGGCTGGTGCTGCCAACCCTGTTCATCCGCAACGTGAGCATCGGCCCGCTGACCATCGGCTACAACGCGGGCGACACCGACAACTACTCCTGGTACAAGCTGGCAGGCTTCACCTTCCAGCCCACCGAGCTGGCGAAGATCAGCTTCATCCTCACCTTTGCCATGCATCTGAACAACGTGCGCAGCCGCATCAACGAGCCCAAGGAGCTGGCAAAGCTGCTGCTGCACCTGCTGGCCCCCATCGCCATCATCCATGTGCAGGGCGACGACGGCACCGCCATCATCTACGGCATCATCGGCTGCTGCATGATGTTTGCGGCAGGCCTGAGCTGGAAGTATATCATCGGTGCCATTGCAGCCGCCGGTGCGGCGGTGGCCGCCGCCTTCGCCTTTTTCAGCGATAAGATTGGCAAAGGCTACCAGTGGTACCGCATCCTGGCCGTCATCGACCCGGAGAACACCACTGGCTGGGCTCCCAACGAGGCCACCTGGAAGAACATCATCTACCAGCAGCAGCGCGGCGAGATCGCCATCGGCTCCGGCGGCATCTTTGGCAACGGGCTGTTCAGCGGTCGGTACTACAGCGTGCCCAACGCCCACAACGACTTCATCCTCAGCTGGATGGGCAACGCCATCGGCTTTGTGGGGCTGTGCATCGTGCTGGGGGTGCTGCTGACGCTGGTCATCAAGACCTTCGACACAGGTGCCCGCAGCGAGGACCTGCTGGGCAGCTACATCTGTGCGGGCATCGGTGGTGCGCTGCTTGCCCAGATCGCAGTGAACGTGGGCATGAACCTGCGGGTGCTGCCGGTCATCGGCGTCACCCTGCCGTTCTACTCGGCGGGCGGCAGTTCGGTGCTGATGCTGTATATCTGCGTGGGATTAGTCCTGTCCGTCTATATGCACAACACAAAGAGCCTGTTCGGCTAAACCGCTTCTGATATGCAAAAACCCCTGCCGTGCATCTGCGCGGCAGGGGTTTTTGTTTTATCGGTACATAAGGTGTGCTGGCAGTTTCTTCGAAGACCGTCCGCTGGGGTGGGACCCTGTTGCCGTCAGGCAATAGGGCGGGCGATGGAATGGCCTGCAACAACTGCGACTGCGGCCAGTGGCCGAAGCAAGGAGCAGTTGTTGGGGCAGCGGCCAGCAAGACGCAAGCGTAAGCGAAGCGGATGCTGGGAGCCGCAACCCGTATTTCGTGTCTGAGAAGAAAGCTGCCAGCGCACCGTGCAACCAATTACTTCAGCACAGCACCCAGGTTTGCGCTGGTGACCATGCGGGCATAGCGGCTCAGCCAGCCCGTCTTGATGTTGGGTTCGGGAGCGACATACTTTGCCTTGCGCTCAGCCAGCACCTCATCGCTGACTTCCAGCGTGATCTTGGCATTGGGGATATCAATGTTGATGATATCGCCCTCCTCGATCAGGCCGATGGGGCCGCCGGAAGCAGCTTCCGGGCTCACATGGCCGATGGCAGCGCCGCGGCTTGCGCCGGAGAAACGGCCATCGGTGATGAGGGCCACGGTCTTGTCCAGCTTCATACCGGCCAGTGCGGAGGTGGGGTTCAGCATCTCGCGCATGCCGGGGCCGCCCTTGGGGCCTTCGTAGCGGATGACCACCACATCGCCCGGCTGCACCTCGTCGGCGAGAATGCCGTTCATG
>OBAH01001755.1_pt1 | contig 11771 bp, 10 predicted proteins | sample 1517491 | NCBI WGS metagenome assembly OBAH01 (sample SAMN04571697, study PRJEB22368) | human gut metagenome | biome: human gut; material: stool | host: Homo sapiens | place: Luxembourg | collected 2012-08-03
GATGGATCGTTTTGACGGAAAGAAAGTAATCATCTGTCAGGTATCAGACGGAATCAGCAAGGCAGATGAACTGGTAGCTCAGGCGAAAGCCGGAAATGTTCCGGTCTTCCACGGAAACAATCCGGCTGCAGCATCTTCTTCCGCAGGAAAGAAAAGCGGCGGAGTCGGACATCAGATTTACATGCAGTTAATGAACGGTGTTTCCCATATGCTTCCACTTGTTGTTGGTGGTGGTATTCTGATCGCGATCGCATTTCTGATTGACGGATTGTGCGTAGATCTGAATGCACTTCCGGCTGACCAGAGAGCAAATTTTGGTATGATCACTCCGGTTGCGGCAGTATTTAAACAGATCGGTGGAACAGCATTTGGATTCATGCTTCCGGTACTTGCAGGATTTATCGCAATGGCAATCGGTGACCGACCGGCGCTTGCAGTTGGTCTTGTAGGCGGTATGATGGCAGCAAGCGGAAAATCCGGATTCCTCGGAGCTCTTGTAGCCGGATTCCTTGCAGGATATATCATTGTACTTCTTCGTAAAGTATGCGACAAGCTTCCGGATGCACTGGAAAAAATCGCACCGGTACTTATTTATCCATTGATCGGAGTTCTCCTGATCGGACTTGCGATGATGTTTGTAATCGAGCCAATCATGGGTGGAATCAACACAGGCCTGAATAATGCATTGACAGGTATGGGAGATTCAAGTAAAGTAGTATTAGGACTGATTCTTGGAGGAATGATGTCCATCGATATGGGTGGTCCATTCAACAAGGCAGCTTATGTATTCGGTACAGCATCAATCGCAGCTGGTAATTATGATATTATGGCAGCAGTTATGGTTGCAGGAATGGTTCCGCCATGTGCCATCGCCCTTTCCACACTGTTGTTTAAGGATAAGTTTACAAAAGAAGAAAGAGATGCAGGTCCGACAAACTTTATCATGGGTCTTGCATTTATCACAGAAGGAGCAATCCCATTTGCAGCATCTGATCCGCTGCATGTACTTCCATCTTGTATCATCGGTTCAGCAATTGCCGGTGGAATGTCAATGCTGTTTGGATGTACACTGATGGCACCACATGGTGGAATCTTCGTATTCCCGGTTGTTGGAAATGCAGTAATGTATCTTGTTTCCCTCGTAGTAGGAACAGTCATCTCCGCAGTACTGCTTGGATTGCTTAAGAAGAAAGTTGCATAAAGTAACAAATATTTGGATGAAATGCCGAATAGAATAATCTGTCAAAACCATTGAACAGTTACAAGAATATAAGAATCAGGACCGGGAGTCGTGGATCAAGAAGCAGGCGCTTGAGATTCATGGCTTCAGGTCCTTTTTTAAAAGGAGATAATAAAAATGCTTACAGAACAGAGATATCAGATTATTTTGGATTTGCTGAAAGAAAAGAAAAGTGTTACGGCGACAGAACTGAAAGAGATTTTAGACACATCAGAGTCTACGGTAAGAAGAGATATTACTGCACTTCATAAAGCCGGAAAGCTTATCAAGGTATTTGGCGGAGCGGTTGCGCTAGAAGATGAAGGCACTGTCTCTGCTTATGAACCGACAGTTGAGCAGAAGAGCGAACTCCATGTGGAAGAGAAAAGAAAAATCGCGCAATATGCGGCAGAACTGATCGAGGAGGAAGATTTTATTTATCTCGATGCAGGAACAACGACAGGTTATATGATTGATGCTCTTGGACATACCAATGCAGTTTTTGTGACAAATGCTGTTTCACATGCACAGAGACTGGCAGCTAAAGGAATCAAAGTGTTTCTGATCGGCGGAGAACTTAAGAACTCTACAGAGGCAGTGATCGGTGCCCAGGCAATGAAGAATCTGCAGGAATATCATTTTACCAAAGGATTCTTTGGAGCAAATGGAATCACAAAAGCAGAAGGATTCACGACACCGGATGCGAATGAGGCTCTGGTGAAACAAACGGCAATCGAGAGATGCAGGAACAGGTTTGTCCTTGCAGATCATTCAAAATTCGGATGTATCAGTTCAGTGACATTTTCTGCTTTTGCGAATGCAAAGATTCTGACAGACAGCTGTCCGGCAGATTATCAGGAGATGGATTGTGTGATAGGGGTGGAAGTAGCAATGTTCCCAACAGAATAAGAATGAATGTAAAGATTCTGACAGACAACTGTTCGACGGAATTTTTGTATAATATAGTGGACATGTTTATATTTTATACTATCAGCCAGACTTTTGAAGTCTGGCTGTAATTTTTTGTCATGAAATGGAAAAAGAAGAATTAAACAATAGAAGAAATAATTTTTACTGTAATTTAATTTATTTTAATTGTTATTTGAAAATAAATATGCTAAAATAAAATGACATTCACTAAATGTCAAAACATAAAAAGGAGAGTGGAGACTATGGCAATATGTCCGTTTTTTGAAGAATCAATGTGGAATGGTAATAAGTGTAAAGCAAGTGGTGGAAAAGATGGGGCACCGATACAGAAACGGTATGCAGATTATTGCGGAGCTAATTTATTATCATCAGATTATCACAAATGTCCGTTGTATAAGGATGCGACAGGAAAAAGCAATAGTAGCGGTGGATGCTATTTAACGTCAGCTTGCATGAGTGTAAAAGGAGAAGAATTTCTAGATGATTGTGATGAACTTGAACTTTTAAGAAATTTTCGGGATTCATATGTTAAAGAGAATTATCCGCAGGACATAGAGAAATATTATGTGATTGCGCCCAAAATTGTAGAGAAAGTGAAAGGGCTGAAAGATAATGTAGATGTGTTCCGAAAAATGTATTATGAGTTAGTACTGCCATGTTGCAATTTAATTGAAGAAAACAAATTGTATGAAGCATATAATAGATATAAAAATTATTCATTAGAATTAGCTGAAAAATATTTACAATAGCCGCTTTATTTCGTATACCTTTTAATCACTATTTCAGTACCTGATATATCAAAATGCTCATAACTGCGACTCATTCTCTGAGATATGAGAGACCAGAAAACCTTGAATCTTCAATAAGAACATTTGATTATATGAGGAGTGGTAATAATTATGGAAAAAAATTATGAAAGACAGAATGAACAATTAAGAAGAAATATTGAATTATTAGAACAAGGAATTACAGTAAAAAAATATTTACAGATAGAAAATGATATAGAGGTCGAGGGAAGTACAGCAATCTATAATTATTTCGGAATCTTTATTATATATAGTGAATCTGAAAAAAGATTTATTTTAAAAGGACATCCAGAAAAAAAAGACGAATATTCAAAAAAATATATGGGAGATTATATACATAGAATTATAGATCCCAAGAGCTATAAAAAACATTTGCGCAGATGTTTCTTGAATGATTTCTATATATTAAAGTATTATAGGCTAAATCCAAAAGAGTTCCCAACTATAGAAGAATATTTAGTCAGAAAAGGAGATACATGTGAAAAATATATAAATGAATTCATTCAATTGAATGGTAAAGTTTTACAGGAATATTGGGATATGGGCTATTTACATTATACTTCTATAAATGATGAGAAAACGATAGTAAAATACCAAATACAAGTTATGGCAAGAAGCTTGTTACATTTAAGAAAGAAGAGTCGATTTTTGTATGAAATATTAAATATGATAGTTGATATTCTTGTTAAGTCATTGCCATTTTTTATCTGGCTGTTATATATGAATAAATCATCTTTATTAACAGGTGTAAATATAGTTCAAAAGGGTAGTTCTTTAATTGCTGGAATTCTAGGAAATTATTTAGCAGGAATCTTTATGTATCTTATATGTTTGGTGATGATTTTTGTTATAGATTTGATTGTGTTTAAAAGTATATATACAATAAAACTGAAAATATTTGATTGGATAATTGATAAAAGCGTATAAAATATATAATTTTTTAAGATTTTCATTAAGGCATCCATTAGGATGCCAAATAATTTGCTGAAAGTGATTTCTGTCATTTTATTAACAAGGAAGGAGAACTGTTCACCAAGAGTTCTCAGGTATTTACTTTGTCTTTGTTCCATTGAGCAACACATATTCTGGTAAATATAATGGTCACGTGGGCTATTAGTCCATCTTTACAACAGTCACCTTTTAGGATTAAGAAAAATTACTGTTCAGTAATGTATCACAACTTACATTTAAGACAGAAGCAATAGCTTTCAATTCAATATCAGTAACAAAACGTTGTCCAGATTCAATTCTTTGAATAGCATTTTTGTCTACATCAAGCCCGTGTATTTGAAGCATATCTGCAAATTTGCGCTGAGAGGTTTTTTCGGGAAGTTGTAAACGCAATTCTTTAATTTTTTGTCCACAAATATTATTAAATCCAGTTGAAGATTTATTTTTATACATAGATAAACTCCTTTCTAAAAATGACATTCACTAATTGTCAATTTAAAAAGTATATGATAAAATAAAACAAAAAATGACACCTACTAGATGTCAAAGGCGATTTTATTTACGAAAGGGAGAAGAATAATATGAAAAAGAAAACATCGCTATTATTAATGCTAGTATTCATTATGTTGTGTATGACAGGGTGTTCGTCAGTACCCAAGGAAAAACAAATCAAACAAGATATAATGGATGCAAGTTCCTCACTCGCATTAGCTGAGAATGAAAAAGTAGTTGATATTGAAATCAAGGATAGAAAAACGGACAAAAAAGCTAAAAGTGATCAAGTGATATGTATCGTAAAAACAGAATTAGACAATGTTTCTTATGAAAAAGGATATACATTGTCATATCATAAATTTGATAATGGATGGAAAATGCAGTCTATTATTATAGGCGAAAGTGCTGATTGGGTTATAAAACCATTAAAGGGGGTTAATGAAGAACAGATTAAGAATTCTTTAGCTTACAAGACAATAAATGTTGATGGTGAGTTGTGGACAATCGAAGATGGAGAAATTTCCGATATTGTTATAAAAAAACAAGATACAGATTTAGATAAAGGGAAAGATAAAGTGACTATTAAGATAAAACTAAATGGAGAAGTGGAAGAAGTTGAAGGTACAATCAAAGCAGAATATGATTTTGATAAAAAATGGGAATTAAAAGATATGGAAGACGAGAATGATTTTTCATCGAAGGAAAAAGCAGATAAAGCTTTAAATGTTAATAAAGAAGATTTGATTGCTGAACTTTCAGGAAGAGAGATATCAGTTGGAGAAACAAAATCAGATGTTGGTAATGGAATTTCTTTTATTGATTATTCGACACAACAGAAAATAAAGATAAATACAGATGATATATCAGAATTCACAATCAATCAACAGACAAAAGAAGAGAAAGGAAAAGGCGTAACATATGAATGCAGTTGCAAATTGTCAAAAGCAGATGTGCAATATACTCTTCAAGTAAAGTATTTTTATTATTATGATGGAACATGGAATGATCCAAGTGTAACAATTACTCCTGTGTTAGATACGGATTCAATTAATTTGAGTGGAACTTGGAAAGGAAATTATACAGGAGCAGGATCTTCTGGAACAGCAGAGCTAGATATTAACTCGGAAGATGGGATAAATTATTCTGGTACTTATACATATACTTCGGATAAATCATATGTAAATTCTGGAAGTTATAAAGTAGAAGGAACATTTGACAAAGATACAATGCAATTAAAATTAAAAGCAGGGGATTGGATTTCGAAGCCAGATCGTCCACTTTCTGTTGAAAAACAGGATATTTTAGCAATCTATTATGTGGATAGCTCAAAGCTGAATGGAAGGGGACAATGTGGAGATATATTTAATATAAACAAGTAGATAAAGTTAAAAATCTGAAGGAGAAGATGAGTTGAAAAAGTGGATACAAAGGATAATATTTATTATTCTAATATTGATTGTTATTGTAATGGTGTCGGTATTAGGATATCAAAAATTATATAAGGATAAGAAACAAAAACAAGAGGGAGATGTTATTGTAAAAGAAAATGTAAAAGTCATTACTTCAGATATGGATAAGAAAAAGAAACCGATAAATGTGAATGATGATAACCTTGTCTTTGAATCAAATCCGAAATACAAAGAAGGAGACGTAATTGTTGCAGGTGAGATTAGTGGAGCTGAAAATGGATTTATAAGAAAAGTAGTGTCAGTTAAAAAAGCAACTGGAGGGTATGTAGTAGAAACGCAGTCAGCTCTTCTAACAGATGTGTTTGAAAAAGCATATATTGAAAAAAGACTAAAATTAACAAAAGATGGAGTGCAAGAAGTATCTAATAATGTGAGCAAAAAAGATACTGATAAAGCTGTAGAGACAGTACAGATGATGTCCGCTAAAATGGAAAAGAATTATTCTGTGATAGAGATGGCAGATAAGAAAAAAGATAGTAGTTCATCAGATGGCACAGAAACTCAAGATGATTCGAAGTCAAAAGAAGATAGTGACAAAAAGACTCAAAAGGATTCAAAGTCAAAAGAAGATGATGACAAAAAGACTCGAAATGATTCAAAGTTAAAAGAAGGCAGTAGCGAAGAGACTCAGGATGATTCGAAATCGAAAGAAAGTGATAACGAAGATCCAGAGAAAGAAGAACCAGAAAGTGAGTATGATTTTGGAAAAGCTTTTGAGGAAACGATAGATGATGTTACGATTTCAGGTGATATGGGAGTTGATCTTGAAGTTGAATTGATGTTAGATATTAATCATGGAAATATCAAATATGGCATGGCGATGTATAGGAAAGCGGGGGCAAATCTTTCAGTTGATTTGAAAGAAAGTATGAGTAAAGAGCATGAGAAGCAACTGTTTGAAAAAAAATTACCTAATTATACTTTTGTCGTGGCAGGAGTACCGATTGTTATAACGAATCAATTAGAATCAAATCTTACAGGAAAGATTGGAATTGAGGGAAATTGGAATATGTCACTTTCCTGGTTAGATGAACAGACTGTTGGATTTATATATGATAGTAAGACAAATAAAGTGAAAGAGATTAAAGATCCAAAAGAGCAGAAAGATATTTCAGATGGAATTGAGTGGTCAACTATTGCATCAGCAAAAGGCGATGCCTCCGCAGGAATAGATATTCATTTAATTACAAAGATATATGGAACATGTGGAGGTGATATCTCAGCTGGAATCTTTGGAAATGCATCAGGTGAGGTGAGTTTGTCTAATCGAGAGGATCAATACTATGCAGGAACAGTAAATCTGAGTATTGTTCCTAATCTTACAGGAAAGCTTGTTGTTGACCTTCCACTTGTATCAGAGGAACTTATGGAGGTGGAAATTTTCAATAAAGATTTACCGGCAATTTGGGAAAAAGAGTGGAAATCCAGCTGGAATCCAGACGATGATTTGAATTATTCTGATACCGGGGAGCAGTGGAACTTATATAAAACCAGATATGGGGAAACATATAATGTTGATGCGCAAGAGTTTCAATTTAAAATTCCTTTAGGATGGAACGTTGAAAGCGAAGAAATAGGGGAACCAAATGATGAAATTATGGAAAAGGTTGTGTTATCTAATGAGCGCGGTGTTACAGTTACATTTTGGTCTCTAGTACACAAATTGGGAGGAAGGTCTGGTGTGTCTATGTTACAAGCGGATATAACAAAAGCGGATGATTCAGAATTCGTTCCGAGTTTTCCAAATGGAACAAATACAGACTTCTCATCATTAGGCAATTTTATTGTAGCGAAGGTACATATTATTGGCGAATTGGATATGAAGAGAGATTCAGATTTTACTCCCGTAGATTCAGGAACTACATTTTATGCAGTTGTTCCAGAATCTTATCTTGGAACAAGAGAATTTGTAGGACAAGCTGGGAATGTAGATGAATTTTCTTTTGACTATCCAACACCATATGCATTCATTGCAGAGGCACCAGATGGAACCTTTACTGCGGGTGAAGAAAGAGATGTGGTTAAAATATTGAAGAGTTTTAAAGTTGCAGAGTAAAAGAGAAAAATGTTCACTTATAAAATAGCAGGCGGAGCCCCCGCCTGTTTTTAAATTGAAATTTATTGCCTTTTTAGGTAGGCGTTTTTCATACATAATACTTAATTCATCATATACCTGTCCTCGGTTTTGAATGATCATAGTCCGTTTTTTGTAGCTTCATCGAAAGTACAGGAAGCATTTGAAAGACTGGATCATTATGTGTTTCATCCTTAAAATGAATTGACAAGATATAAAATCGCTGGTAGGGTAAAAAGGGGAGTGTGATAGGAGAAAAAATGGATACAAGTACTGAAAAACATAATTTTCCACATTCAAAATCAGAGAAAGAAGAGGATATCTTAGAGCAGTTGTGTATCTGGAAGACACAGAATATCTCATTAGATCTGGAACGAATCTGTCAGCATTTCAGAATGGAGAAAAGAGATATAGTGGTGTGTCTCAAGAGGATGCAAAAGGAAGGATATCTTGAAAAAATAATTGCAGGACAGGAGATACAATTGACAGATTATGGGCTATCTGTAGGAAATGATTATATTTACCGGCATAATTCAATCAGTCAGATGTTACAGTTTATTGGTGTAAATGAAAAGACGGCAGACCAGGATGCATGTCGGATTGAACACATTGTAACCGATGAATCTACGAGAGCAATCTGCCAGTTTATCAATTATGAAAACATGTACTATGAGAGAAGAATAAGAAATTCAGAACTGACAGACCGTTATGAAAAAGGAAACTATATTTTTTCAATGCAGATGTATAGTCTGGAGCAACGCTGTCCTAGAAAATTAAAGAAGGAATATCATTGTTATTCCAGGAATGTAATTCTTGAAATAACAAAAAAGGGTTATTTTAAATTACAGAAAGTGAGCAGTCTGGGAAACAAAAGATTATGGTATAAGAACTATGATAAACAGTGGGTTTTAGCTGAACAAGGAGCACAAGGAGAACAGATTCCATCCAGAGTCTTTGAATTTATTATAAAGCCGAATGACAGAGTGATTGAGGGAAAACTTCTGATTGCATTTATGCCGGAGAATCAGACAGAACCGGAAGTGTGGGACTGTGGACAACTAGAAGTGGAAATATGGTAGAGGAATTGAGTCATGACCAGGAACCAGACAGTAGAAATTAATCATCTGACAGTATTACAAATTCAGTATCTGACAGAATTGGAACAACTGGAAAAGGGAAGAGGGACAATTGGTGCAGTTGCTGCAAAATGTGGCGTAAAACATCCAACAGTAAGCCGATTCTTTAAAAGTTGTATAGAAAAAGGATATCTGACCGAAAGTCTTGAATTCACGGATAAAGGGAAAAAGATGCTCCGTTGGCATCAGAAAGTCCAAAAAGACGTTAGGGAGTATCTGGAACGCAGTGGGATTACAGAAGGAATCGATGATGTTCTGAAAGGAATGATCGAAAATATTGATTACAGAAGACTGGAAGAACTTACAAAAAGCCATATGCGAATCAATAAAGAAATTCAAATGCAAAAAGAACAGAAACATAGAAGAACTTGTGGAGTATGGCAATCATCCAGTTGTGATTTCTATCCTGCAGACAGATGGGAGTCGTCGATCCATGGCAGAAAATGGATTCGAACCTCTCGGGATTGTGAAACGTAATAAAAGAGGCTGTTATCTCGAATTGACAATCAGAGAAATGCATGCGGTATCTCGGATTAATGGAAAACAGATGAAAGGGCATCTTACCTGTCTGAAATATTTGCAAGGGGATATGTATAAAATTGCAGATGTAAAGAATGGAAGGATAAAAATACCTTTGAATGCATGTGGTTTTCAGAATTTTGACCATGGAACGTTACGTGGAAATCTTTTGATTACTGTGTCCAGTTCGGTTGGAGAAGCACATATGCCAGAGAGTACAGCACGATTGATTTTTAAGCTGTAAGTGTTAAAAATGCGAGAGGTTAACAGATAATAGATTTGATAAATATGTCTTAAAAGAAGTAATGTATGTAAAATCAGGAGCATATAGTACTTCTTTTTTTATGGTATAATGCCGCTGTTTTACAATTTATTAACAAGTAAAAAGAAAAAAATATTGATAAAAATTATCAAATAGTATGAAAAATAACGTATTTATAAGGAGATTAGAAAATGAAGATTTCGTACTTAAGGGTACGAAATAAGTGGAAAAATATTGACAGTCAGAAAGAGTATAATATATATTTTAACAGGATAATAGTCATAACTAACAACAAATGGAAGAAACTAACCTTGCGTGTTCGGAAATGACCATCATTATCTTATAAATACAGATGAAAATAAGTGATAAAGGAGAGGAGTATGGAGAAGAAAAATAAAACGAGAAAAAATCCTTTAAAAATAGTATGGATTGTGCTTGGATTTCTTTGCCTGGGACTTGGTACGATAGGAATTGTACTTCCTATCCTGCCAACCGTTCCATTTTATATGGCAACACTGTTTTGCTTTGCAAAGAGTTCTAAGAAATTGCACGACTGGTTCATAGGAACGAATTTATATAAGAAACATCTAGATAGTTTTGTTCAGAAAAGAGCTATGACCATGGGAACAAAATGCAAGATTATCGGAATGGTAACGGTAGTTATGTTGATTGGTTTTATCTGCATGAAGAATGTACCGATTGGAAGAATCTGTATCGCAGTGGTTTGGGTATGTCATTTGTTATATTTCTTCCTGAAAATTCAAACGATAAAGCCTGAGGAACAGGAACTGGAGGCAGCAGAATAAATGGATTCAATCGAAAAGAAGCGGCAGAAGGAACAGCGCGTTGTGGAAGAAATGATCCGGCTGTACTGCCGGAAGAATCATAAGGAATATGACAAAACGACAGGAAAGATGTGTCCTTCCTGTCAGGAACTTTCGGATTATGCCAGACTCAGAAGCCAGAAATGTCCCTTTATGGAAGAGAAAACATTCTGTGCGAACTGTAAGGTGCATTGCTACAAGCCGGAGATGAGGGAGAAGATTCGGAAGGTTATGCGGTTTTCCGGACCGAGGATGCTTCTGTATCATCCGGCACTTGCAGTGTGGCATTTGATATGCAGTAAAAAAGAAGCGAAGAAATAAACAAAAGGATAAGATTTTTATGATTAAAACAAGACTGGTGGGACTTTTATCCCACGCAAAAAAGTATATTGTTTACACCATCCTGTGGCAGTGGGCAGCATTGCTCTCACAGGTGCTGGCAGTATTTACGATTGCTGACCTGTTGGAGCGCGTAGTCTATCGTGCGGTGACAGTGCCGGTGATTGAGAAGACAATCATGATCCTCGCACTGGTGGTGACCATACGATTTGTATGCGAACGGATGGGGGCAAGGTCTTCGTATCTTGCATGTGTAGATGTAAAGAGAATTTTAAGAGAAAAGATTTATGACAAGATGTTGAAACTGGGGGCATCCTACAGTGAGCAGGTATCTTCATCAGAAGTGGTACAGGTTTCGACAGAAGGTGTGGAGCAGTTGGAAACGTATTTTGGAAAATACCTTCCGCAGTTGTTCTACAGCCTGATTGCACCGTTGACATTATTTCTCATTCTTTGCAGAGTGAGTGTAAAGGCAAGTGTGATCTTGTTGATCTGTGTGCCACTGATCCCGATCTCAATCGTAGTGGTACAGAAGATCGCAAAGAGATTATTAAATAACTATTGGAGTATCTATACCGGACTGGGGGATTCGTTCCTTGAGAATTTACAGGGACTTACTACACTGAAAATCTATCAGGCAGACCAGCAGAAAGCAGACGAGATGGATGTGGAATCCCAGAACTTCCGCAGGATTACGATGAAAGTTCTGACCATGCAGCTCAATTCCACCAGTGTGATGGATATTGT
>OBAH01001762.1_pt1 | contig 11723 bp, 8 predicted proteins | sample 1517491 | NCBI WGS metagenome assembly OBAH01 (sample SAMN04571697, study PRJEB22368) | human gut metagenome | biome: human gut; material: stool | host: Homo sapiens | place: Luxembourg | collected 2012-08-03
CTGCCTTTATACCCAGGGCGTTGCCCTGGGCTAAGAGCTTCTGCCCCTTCAGGGCGTGCTGCAGCAACGAACTGCTCTTTTTACGTTGCCCTGGGCTAAGAGCTTTTGGGCCTTCAGCCCGTACATAAACCACTTGCGAAACTTGAGAATGTAACAAAAGTCAGGTTGAAAAGGGAGAACAGGTCTCCCTCTTCCGTCCTTACTTCTCAGGAATTTCGGTAAGCAGCTGCTTCATGAGGTTCCAGAAAGGAGCCACACAGCTAATCTGGCAACGCTCGTTCTGGGTGTGAGGACTGAGCAGGGTAGGACCGAATGATACCACGTCGAGATGAGGATACTTGCTCAGGATGATAGAGCACTCCAGTCCGGCATGAACAGCCTGAACCTTGCCGTCTACACCATTCTGCTCTTTGTAAACCTTGAGTACATGCTTCAGGATGTCGCTTTCTGGGTTTGGATTCCAGCCGCCATAGCTTCCGCTGAACTCTACCTTCATGCCAGCCATAGAGAAGCAGCTCTCCATCATGGTGGCGATGTACTCCTTGTAGCCGTCGTGTGAGGAACGAGCCAGAATCTTGACAGAAGCCTTGCCTTCACCTATGGCGATGATGGCCAGGTTGGAAGATGTCTCTACGATATCGGGCATGGATGGAGCCATGCGCAGTACTCCGTCGTGACAAGCATAGATAGCGTCAATGAGATTGTCTTGTATCTCCTGAGGAACCTCCATCTTAGGAGTCTCTACGTTCTCAGCAAAGAATTCTATCTTCTCTACATCCTCGATGCCCTTGAACTCGTCCTTCAGTTCATCCTTCCAGTCGGCAATCATGTCGTTCAGAGCCTCTACATTCTCCTTAGGCAGGGTAAGCACCACCTCAGCCTCGAATGGGATGGCGTTGCGCATGTTGCCGCCCTGCCATGAAGCCAGGCGAGCATCGAGTTCGGCGACAGCCTCGCGTACAAAGCGAACCATGCACTTGTTGGCGTTGGCGCGGCCTTCGTTGATTTCGATACCGGAGTGTCCGCCCTTCAGGCCTTTCAGCGTTACCTTTACGGCTGCGTCTTCCTTATCGGTTTCCACCTCTTTATAGTCGAGTGTGGCAGTGATGTCGATACCGCCGGCGCTTCCTATCACGAACTCGCCCCATGACTCGGTGTCGAGGTTCAGCAGGATGTCGCCATTGAGCTCACCAGCTGGCAATTCGTTGGCACCATACATACCGGTTTCCTCATCGCGGGTGATAAGTCCTTCTACCGGACCGTGCTGCAGGTCTTTGGCCTCCATCACAGCCATGATGGTAGCTACGCCCAAACCGTCATCGCTGCCCAAAGTGGTGCGGTTGGCACGTACCCAGTCACCGTCGATGATAGTCTCTATAGGGTCGGTCTCAAAGTTGTGCTTGCTGTCCTTGGCCTTTTGTGGCACCATGTCCATGTGGGCCTGCAGGATAACTCCCTTTCTGTTTTCGAAACCAGGAGTAGCGGGTTTACGCATAACGATGTTGCCTGCTGGATCCTGGAAAGCCTCTACGCCAGCCTTCTTGGCGAAGTCGAGCAAGAAAGCCTGTACTTTTTCAAGATGTCCTGATGGACGTGGCACCTGTGTGAGTGCGTCGAAGTTGCGCCAGATTTCTTCTGGCTTAAGATTCTTAATGTCAGCCATAATATGATTATTTTAATGAATGTTGTTTGTTTTCTTAGTGAATGCCAGGGCCAACCAGGCGTATATGCCCAGAAGGATGACCAAGAGCGTCTGTACGGAGTGAACGATGAGCACAAAGAAGAGCGCGTCGTCCGACTGTATGCCGTAGAGTATGAGCATTGTCTTCACGGCGAAATGCCATGGACCGGCACCATTCGGTGTGGGCACTATCACGGCTATGCTTCCCACGATAAAGGTGACGAGGCCACACGTCAGCCCTAAGTGCGAGGTTGCCTCGAAGCACTGGAACGTGAGGAAATAGTGCAGGAAATAGCAAACCCAGATGCCCAGGGTGAAGGCGACAAACAGCGGTACGTTGCTGACATCTTTCAGCGAGATGACACCTTGCCACAGTCCGCCAAGAGTGGCTTTCACCTTATTATATATAGATAGCTTCTTGAGCAGCACATGCAACAGGATGAGTACGGCAATGCCGCAAATACCGCATACCAGATAGCCAGTAGCGCTGAACTTAGACAGAATGCCGTCGAGACTCGTTCCTGTGGTATTGAAGAAATTGAGAAATACCGGAATCTGCATCAGAAACACCAGTATGGCAATGATCATGACCAAGAGCGAGTCGATGGCACGTTCGGTGACTACGGTGCCCAACGACTTAGGGAATGACACATTATCCCATCGCTTCAGTACTCCACACCGTGCGAACTCGCCTATGCGGGGAATGACAAGGCTCAGCGCATAGGAAAGAAAGATGGAGTTGACGCATACGTTGGTACGAGGATGCTCGTCAACGGGTTCGAGAGTCTGCTTCCATCGCCAGCCACGAAAGAGCTGGGCCAGGATGCCGAAGGGGAACGACAGTAGCATCCAGGTCCAGTTCATCTTGTGAAACAGCACGTGCTCCACCTGTTTGAAATCGAACCCACGATACATCCAGTAAAGAATGGCACCGCCCAAAATGAGCGAGAAAGCCACCTTACATGTATTGTTTACTATCTTTTTTATGTCCATAACTCATGCAAAGGTAATCATTTTATCGTCAAAAGTGTATTATCTCGGATTTTTTTAGCATAAATAAACGATTGAGGGTTTCTTTGTAATTCAAGTTTCGCAAGTTTTTCCCCACACGCCCTGAAGGGGGCAGAAGCTCTTAGCCCAGGGCATCGCCCTGGGTAATTACGTCAGCAAACCTGTCGCCCTGTAAGGGCAAAAGCTTTAAAATACCGGACAAAAACTTGACCTGAGTCAAAAAAAGAGTAGAAATTACACTTTATTGTTCAAAATGTTTGCGTACACACAGAAAATGCCGTACCTTTGCATTGTCAAAAGGATAATAAAGCATAATGCTATATATATATTCAATAAGTATTAATTCAGTTTAAAGGTAAAAAGATTATGGTATTCATGATGACTTTTGCTGTTGTGGCAGTAATGATTGCCCAGGCAGTGAATGTGGAGAACAAGCTTGACTAAGCACTCCACCTTTTTTAAAGAACAATTTATTTAGAGAGATTATAGAAATGAAAACGGGTTTTGGCTCACGAGAGCTGAAATCCGTTTTTCTATTTTTAGCCGCTTGGCATCTTGTGGCATAATATCTCCGAAAAAAGTGTAATATCTTTGCCGATGGTATCAATGCAGACCGTGAGGTCACAGATTACAAACATACTTATCGACAGGTAACTTCTGACGATAAGCTCTAGATACATCTTGCACCAGGTGGCGGCTGGACTGCTATCGTAGAATAATGTCGTTGAACGACTTATTTATGCGACAGAATGGCCGTCGGATAGACCATTAAAACACAGATTTTTTTCTGACCATACGGAAAAGCAGTAACAGCATCATTTTGTTGCTGTTACTGCTTTTTTGAATATATAGGGTATAATCGCAGAGCCGCTTATACTTAAATATCCGAAATCATGCCTTTTTAGAATAGGTGATTCTAAGACTTACCCCATTATCTTATAGGTCTGTTTTTTCAATAAGTTTTAAGTCTTGTCTTGTTTTTTCTCTGTTCTTCCTGCAAATAATATCCTTTCCTTATTAGCATGTCAAATAGCTTATAGAATCGTTGATAGGAATATAGAGAGATATTTTTTATATATTTCACCTATATCTTTTTCTTTTCTTTGCGACATATTAGGTAAATAACTAAAGTTTTTTACTAACAACCTAAATTGGATGAATATGAAAAGATTTACTTTGATGTTGGCAGGTGTGCTTTGTGCATCTGCAAGTTTTGCAACTGATTATTATGTCAGCGTTGAGGGTTCTGGTGAAAAAAATGGCTCTTCTTGGGAAAATGCCATTGCCTTTACCGATATGTGTGGTAAAATCAATGAGTATCAAAATGGAGATGTTTTTTATTTTCAGGGAGGAACGTATGTTCCTTCAGATGCAATAGGTATAACAAAAGGTTACACTTTTATTGGAGGCTTTCCCTCTACAATGACAGGTACGAATCATGAATTGCCCAGTTATCCTTCTGTAACGCCGACTGTATTTAATGGAGAAAACAAGAAAAGTGGTTTGTTGACATTTGGTACTGATGGCACGAAAGATTGGGCTGTTACTTCTTCTGTAAGGATTCATGGTATCGAGTTTACTGGTGTTTCGATAGTGAATGGAGGAAAAAACCAATCAGCCTTAAAGCTTATACGTTGTAAAGATGTGCAAGTAGAGAATTGTCGTTTCTATGAAAATGTTTCTAAAGCAGACAAGACGGTAGGAGATACGGGAGGTCCTGCTTCTTTGAGCGTGTCAAGTATAGTCGTATTTCGAAATTGCCAGTTTTTCAAAAATTCCTCCAACGGTAGAGGTGGCGCTGTAAAGTTGAAAGGAACTGTTAAAGGTGTTGGAGAAACAACTTTCGACGGTTGCTTGTTTAAGGAAAATTCTGTAGGTTATATGGGTAGTGCAATATTCATGAATCATGGCAAAAAAATGAATATAGTCAATACAATCATAGAAGGTAATAATGCAACGGATGAATCTGGTGAGTTGGGTGCTGTTTTTGTTGTAACCCCAGGTGATTATGAAGATATGGTGCGAATAGCGAATTCGACGATTGCAGGTAATAAAGGTGGTGCGCAAGTAGTGGGACGAAATGGTGCGAATATAATGATAGCTAACTCTGTCATTGTCGGTGATGTCGATACGCCTGCCATCAGAATAGCCGATAATAAAAATAATGAAAGTGATCCTAAATCTGGCCAAAGTCTGTCTTGCGGTTATAATATAATAGGTAAATATGTTGGCAAAACAGCTTCTGCCCCATCATGGAAAACTTCTGATTTTGTAAGTGATGACAACACCTTGAGTAGCATCTTTGGCAATAATGCTGTGACAAATGGTCCTGTGGCAGCGCCTTATGGTGCAACCCAAGTGCAGATGGAGGCAATAGCGAAAGATTGGAGCCTTGGTCAAGACTTGAAACAGGATATCAATGGTGTTTCTCGTGGTGATATTGCTGTTCCTGGAGCTATGGTGGCAGAGCCTTTGAAGGGAAGATTTAGAATTACGGATGCAAAATATGCTACATATTATCATGACTTCGGTTACATTATGCCAGAAGGAGTAAAGGGTGGCGTAGTGACTGATGCAAAAGTAGAAGGAACCTTGGTTGTTGATTATAAGTATGGTCCGGGAAGCGTTGTGCCAGCTAAATCGGCTCTTTTGCTAAATGGTGCAAAGAATGACTACGAGGTGGCATTGAAATTAGAGGAAACTTCCGAGGATGTCAATCTGCTGAAGGGTACAAGCGATGAGTCGCTGACAACTTCGGATGAGGCTGGTGCCAAGTTTTATAAATTTGCCAATGATAAAGACAAAGGCATAGGTTTCTATTGGGGTGCGGATAATGGTGCAGCTTTCACCAATAGTGCCAACAAGGCTTATCTTGCAGTAGCAGGAGAGGCAAGTGCTGCCAAGGGCTTTGCTCTGGGTGGTGTGGATACTGGTATCAAAGAAGTGACAGAGGTAGGCAAGATGACAGGCAAGATATATAATCTGCAAGGTATGCAGCAGAAGGGCTTGCAGAAAGGCATTTGTATCGTGAATGGCAAGAAGTTCATTGTAAAATAGTTTTTAGTGATGAAAAGTAATTTCTATAAGTATTTGTGAGATGTCGGTAGACAGTGTAATCCTGGCAGCCTCTATTGGCTTTAATAATGAGGTGAGTGATGCTGAGCAATTAGCGTAGCCTTTTACCGAACCATTTGATTTTGAAGAAAATCCCGGAGATGAGGAAGATACCGACTCCGTGCAGTATGTTTGGGGATTGAATTATTATTGGGGATTGAATTATTAATTGGAATGTATTTAATAAAAAGAATATTCATGGCAGTTGTGCTCCTTTGGAGTACGACTGCTTTAGTACAGGGGCAGCAGAAACGTTTTACTGTCATGGGTTTGGGTGATTCTATTACGGAAGGGGGAAGTAATTTTTCTTCTTATCTCTATCCTCTATGGGAGCAACTGTACTCGGCTGGTTATGACTTCGATTTCATCGGGCCGCGTCAAAGCGAGTGTCGTATCGGCAAGTTGAATCATTGTGGCTTCAGTGGTAAAAACGTAGAGTTTCTTGCTGCCAAAATAGACAGTATCTATAGCAAGTATCCTGCTGATTTTGTGTTGCTTCATGCTGGGCACAACCACTTTTCAGAGGAGAACCCCGTCAAAGGAATGATTACTGCCTATCGTAAGATTATTTCTTCCATCTTGCTCATTAATCCGAATGCGACTATCTTGATGGCACAAGTGGTGAAGAGTGGTAAGTTACCCAAATACTCTTATATTCCCAAGTTGAATAAAGAGATAGCCAAGATGGTGAAGGCTTTGCGCAACGACCATGTTGTATTGGTGGACCAAAGCAAGGGATTCCATTGGGCGACAATGACCATTCAGGACAAAGTGCATCCTAACCGCCTGGGGCGTGAACAGATGGCGAATGTGTGGTTTGCAGCCTTGGGCAAGCTTTTGATGCAGCCGCCTCATGCTTATCGGGTGGATCGAGTGGCTTACAAGTTGCTGCCTTCAGGTGACAGTTTGTATGCTCATGTTTTTCGACCTCAAGGGAAACTGCAGCATTCGGCTGTGGCTTGGTTCTTTGCGGGTGGTTGGAAGTATGGCTCTCCTTTACAGTTCTACAAAGAGTCTGCTTATCTGGCAAGTAAGGGTGTGCTGGCGGTATCTTTTGATTATCGTATATCTTATCTATATGGTTCTTCAAGGCAAGATGCTTTGGAAGATGCCAAGGATGCTGTAAAATGGATGAGGGAAAATGCTCGAACATTAGATATAGACCCCCATCGAGTGGCTGTGGGTGGAGCTTCTGCGGGAGGATGTATGTCTGCCCTTTTGGGTGGCATAGACCGCATGGGGGCAGACAGCCTTTCTGTTCCTGATTTGCTGTTGCTGGAATATCCAACTTTGGCTTTGCCGATGAAGTCGGTGCGCGATGGTATGCCTCCGATGCTTCTTTGCATGGGGACAAAAGATGAATTTACGAAGAGGGAGGTAGCAGAACAATATGTTGATGAAGTGCGCCGAAAAGGGAACGAATGTGAGTTTCACCTTTTCGAGGGAAGGCATCATCCGATATTCTATTATCGTAAACCTTTGACTGATGACTACGACAGGCTGTTGTTGCTGTTGTCGGCTTTTTTGTGTAAACACGGCTATATGTAGTAACTATAACGTACATATAGATGAAACTTGAAAGTAATATTTATTCTAACCAAAACAATAACATAGTTATGAGAACGATGAAACATTTTCTGTCATTACTTTTATTATTAGTAATCAACATTCATGCCTATGCAAGCGATGATGGTGTTATTCGTATACTCGCCATAGGAAACAGTTTCTCGCAAGATGCCATAGAGAATTATCTACACCAACTGGCAGAAGCCTCCGGGAAGCAAACAATTATTGCCAATATGTACATTGGTGGCTGTACCCTGGAACGTCATTATAACAATGCCCAGAACAATACGGCTGCGTATTCTTATCGTAAGATAGGGGTTGACGGAATGAAGGTTTCTAAGGAAGGTGTTACCTTAGAGACTGCATTGACAGACGAAAAGTGGGATTATGTCAGTTTACAGCAAGGAAGTCCTTTGTCTGGTCTGTATGAAACCTATACTCCATATCTTAGTTACCTTATCAGCTATATCAGAAATTTGGCACCTGAAAATGTGAAGTTGGTATGGCATCAGACATGGGCTTATGCAGCCAACTGTACTCTTTCTGGTTTTGCTAATTACAACAAGGATCAGCTTACCATGTATCATGCCATAGTTGATGCAGCGCGACAGTGTGTCACTAATTATGGTTTTGATATTCTTGTACCGGTGGGAACGGCTGTTCAGAATGCCCGTACCACATTTATCGGTGATAGGATGAACCGTGATGGACAGCATCTGAATGTTTATTATGGTAGGTATACTGCTGCCTGCACTTGGCTGGAAGCTGTATTGGGCGTCAACCCTATAGGATGTTCTTTTGTGGCTCCTAATATGAGTGAAAGTCTTAAAATTGCAGCTCAAACTGCAGCTCATGAAGCGTGCAAAACGCCAGATGCAGTAACAGACTTGAATTATATCCAGAATACAATAGGTGCTAAAGTCTATTTTGTGAGGCCTGACAATGATTCCAGATTGACAGAAGAAGGAGATGGCTCATCATGGGACAAAGCTTTTTCCTTGAGCGGTTTTATGAGTCATATAACCAATGGCAATCCTGGTGACACTTATTATTTTGCAGGAGGTACCTACTATCCTCAGACCACAATTACGATCACAGAGCCTTGTAAACTTATAGGAGGGTGTGATCCAAGTTTGACGGGTGTAAACATTCCGAATATGGTTTATCCTTCTCTTCATCTCACAGTATTCTCAGGTGATTCCAATCATTCGAATACCTTTGACGCAGGCGATTTGAGTCAAATAATCTCGGTTGATTTTACGGGCTCCCTGGAAAAGGAGAAAGAGTTGTGTATTCAGGGCATCGAGTTCACCGGAGCTTATTGTTCCAACACTGCCAGTAATGCACAGCTCGGTGCATTGTATCTCAAAGATTGTGGAAATGCTGTCGTAAAGAATTGTCGTTTCTGTCAAAACAGATCTCTTGGTTTTGGTGGTATAGCCTTTCGTGCAGAATATAGCACTTCTCATTTGCTCGAATGTGATTTTACAGACAATGAGGCTGGAAGCCGTGGAGGAGCCATTCGTCTGTCATCCAACAACAAATCAAAGGGATATAGTACGTTTGAACGTTGTCTTATCGCAAGAAATAAAGTAAAAGAAGGTACAGGAAGTGCTGTTTGTGTACAGCATGCTCAACGTACCGCGATTGTTAATTCCACCATCTATGGCAACATCGCAACTTCTGGCGGAGCTGTCTTTGCCAACGGAAAGAATAATGACTACAAGAATGAGTTGCTTATTATTAGCAGTACACTTGCTGGCAACGAGGGAGATGGACAGTTGCAACTTGCTGGAGTACAAAATTTGAAATTTATCAACTCAATTATTTGTGGCGATAATCTTGCAACTGAAGAAGGTGATGGAAATTTACTTGATGACTATGCTGCGGTTTTTGGTGATGCGACACTAACTAATGGTGTATTGAAACCATTGGCTACGGTCAAGGCAGGAGTGCAGGTAAATGACCTCAATGACAAGGTGAATGAATGGGGATTTGATGCAGCTGATGTCTCCGTAGATCAACTTGGTAACTCTCGTCTGGATAATAGTTTTCCTGGAGCTTATGTGGCGATAAGTACTGGTATTCACAATGTGGAAAAGGTGATGGCAGATGTTGTAAAAAGTCCTTTTGCCTATAATGTATTGGGTGTCAGTGTAAGCAAACGACAGAAAGGCATTTGCATATATTGTGGTAAAAAGTATAGGCTATGATATGGAGTGTCATCATGCTTTTTGCCCAAGACTCCCCAAGGCTTTGGGCATTTCTGCCCAATGGTACGGGCTCTTTTCCTCATAAGGATGAGCAATTTTGCTCATACCTATGGGCAGAAATGCTCATCATGATGGGCTAAAATCGTTAAACCACAATATGAAAGCGGCTTCGATAGTCAATGAAGCCTATTGCGTAGAGCAATGAAAGCGGCTTCGTAAGCAGTTGAAGCCTATTGCATTATTCTGATAGAAACTATAAAAAATATAGTTGACCACTTTAAACTTTATTAATAATACACGTTGACTCACAATATTAACGTAACAACTCATGACAATATGGGTGCTGAGTAATTACAGCAGTTAAATGTGATGTTAAAAAGATTAAAAGATGACGTTTCCTTTGTTTTTAACTTATATATTTTTGATACCTTTGCGTCTTTATTGGTGAAAGGGTGCCCTAAAGTTTTGGGAATGTCCTATTGTAACCTAAATAACTGAAGAATGGAAGATCTGGAACGAGAAATGTTACTGATTGCTCAAGGAAATGAGCTCGCCTTTAACAGTTTTATGAACAGATATATGGATGGGCTTTATTACCATTCATACGGAATACTGTATAATAAGGAGATGGCTGAGGAAATAGTCAGTGATGTTTTCTTGGAGGTTTGGAAAAACAGAAAAAAGATAGTAGAAGTTGAGAATATGAAAGCCTGGCTCAACACTCTGGTCTATCGTAAATCTATTTCTTGTCTCAGGAAAGAAAAAAAGAGACATCTGGATGTTTCTATGGACGAAATGACCCAGTTTTGTTTTCCTGTTACAGAAACTCCTGCTGATCATATGATTTCGGTCGAAGAGATGAGGTCTCTTCAGTTGGCCATAGAGGCATTGCCGCCGAAATGTAAACACGTTTTCTTCTTGGCAAAGATAGAGAGAGTGCCATATCAGCAAATAGCAGAAATGTTGGATATTTCTCTTGCAACGGTCAATTATCATATCGGTTTTGCAATGACCACTTTGAAAAAGAAGTTGAAACATGGCTGATTTTTGCTAAAAGTAGGTAAAATAATGAGAGATGCACCTATAGATATAAATAAGGAAAGCGTCTTATTATATAAGAACAATAGAAAATGGAAGATAATATTAATAATTATAAATATGACGACTCTGTGGAGGATCTTAAATTGAGGTCTTTCGTGGAGCAGTCTTTTCCTAAAAAAATGGATTCAAACTTGATTAAGCAGAAGACATTCATGAAGATTCATGACGAACAGCGTCGATCGCATCGTCGCCAGTGGGCTCGTGTGTCAGTTGCAGCTTGTATCTTGTTGACGTTTGTTTGCCTGGGTCTTTGGAAAATTTTAGATACTCGCCGTGTTGAGACATTAACTGCTTGTACTAAAAAAATGGAGATGCAACATATTATTGTGCCTGTGGGAGAGAAAATGACCATCATGCTTTCTGATGGCACCAAACTCGTGGCAAACTCCCGTACAACACTAAGTTATCCTAAAACTTTCCAGGGCGCAGAACGACGCGAGGTTTCGATAAAGGGAGAAGCTTATTTGGAGGTGGCTCATGATGCTGAGCATCCTTTTGTTGTGAATAGTGGAAAATTTAAAGTCAAGGTGTTGGGTACGCGTTTTAATATATCCAATTATGATGACAGTAAGTCAAGTGTGGTATTGGCACAAGGCTCTGTAGAGATTACTACAGATAACAAAGACCTCGTGCGTATGAAGCCATCTGAAAAGGTTGTTGTCGAGAATGGGTCTTTTGTGGCAAAGACGCAGGTAGATGCACAGGATTATACTTCGTGGATGGATGGCGTGTTGACGTTGCAAGGCGAAAATGTGAATGATATAGCAAAGATGCTTAGCCAGTATTATGGCGTGAAAATAGTTTGTAATCATGTTAATTCTACGCCTTTATATGGAAAACTTGTGTTGCAGGATTCGGTTATGGATGTCCTGAAAACTATCAAGGGAATGGTAAAGATTAAGACCATACGGAAAAATGGTGAAATCTATATAGTAACCAATTAATCAAATATTAATATTTTTTAGTAAAGAAAGTGCCCTCCGTAACTATTCAGCGATTAGGCTATAGCCCCAATAATGTCATTAAGCAAAACTCCG
>OBAH01001782.1_pt1 | contig 11590 bp, 10 predicted proteins | sample 1517491 | NCBI WGS metagenome assembly OBAH01 (sample SAMN04571697, study PRJEB22368) | human gut metagenome | biome: human gut; material: stool | host: Homo sapiens | place: Luxembourg | collected 2012-08-03
CAATGTTTTAGGAAATACTGAAGAAGCAAATAAAGTTAACAATAGAATTGATAATGTTCTTGCAAACGCAGAAACTCCTCCATCTGAAAAAGAAGAAGAGATTGCTTCATATTCTACAAAGATTTCTGGGAGTACTTCCAATAGATTAACCAATATAAGAATTACATGTGAAAAATTGAATGGTACAACAGTAAATACTGGTGAAACCTTTTCTTTTGGTGAAATAACCGGTCCTTCAACAGCAGAAGAAGGTTACAAAGAAGCAACAATGTTTTTAGATGGTAAAGAAGTTCAATCTTTAGGAGGCGGAAACTGCCAAGTAAGTAGCACTTTGTATAATGCTGTACTTGATGTTCCAGATTTAAAAGTTACAGAACGTCATGAACATGGCAAGAAAGTTTCATATGTTCCAGACGGTAAAGATGCTGCCGTTTCATATGGTTCTATTGATTTTAAGTTTAAAAATAATACAGATAACAATATAAAGCTTTATTTTGAAACAGATGATGTTACTCTCACTGTAAAAATTGTAAAATTAGTTTAAATGAATATTTTCTCCTAACACGAATATTATTTTACTAATATTCTAGCAAGGAGGATTTTTTATGTCTTTAAAAAATAAATTTATATATATTACTTGCATTGTTTTGCTTTGTAGCTTTATACTATTTAATACATTTGCATTTGCTGTTTTAGATGCCACTGCATATGTGTGGTCCAATCAATCTAAAAAATTAGAAACTGCTGAAACCAGTGTTGGATTAAGCTCTTCTTCTGCAACTGTTACTGATAATCCTTTGGCTTTAGATTGCGGAGCTGCTTGCCTAATAGAGCAAAATTCAGGACTTATTATTTATGATTATAATATGCATGAAAAACTAAGACCTGCAAGCGTTACTAAAATAATGAGTCTTTTGTTAATTATGGAAGCTTTAGATTCTGGTAAAATTCAGTTAACCGACAAAATTCCATGTACAGAAGATGCAGCCAAAATGGGCGGTTCTCAGATTTGGCTTGATGTAAGAGAAACCTTAACAGTTGAAGAAATGCTTAAAGCAATTTGTGTAGTGTCTGCAAACGATTGCGTAGTTGCAATGGCTGATTATCTTGAAGGAAGCCAAGATGCTTTTGTAAAAAAGATGAATCAAAAAGCACAAGAATTAGGAATGAATGATACCACATTTAAGAATTGCCATGGAATTGACGAAGATGGTCACTTAACATCTGCATATGATATTGCAATTATGTCCAGAGAATTATTAATGAATCATCCTTCTATTACAAAATATACAACTATTTGGATGGATTCTTTAAGGGATGGAAAGTCTAGTCTTGTAAATACAAATAAATTAGTTAGAAATTATAATGGTTGTACAGGTTTAAAGACAGGTTCTACTTCTATCGCCTTATATAATTTATCGGCATCTGCCACTAGAAATAATCTTTCTTTAATCGCAGTTGTTTTAAAGGCTCCAACTCCTGCAATAAGATTTTCTAATGCTCAAAAACTTTTAGATTATGGTTTTAGTAATTATACTGTAACATCATTCGGCAAAAAAGGAGATGTAATAAAATCTGTTGAAATAAAAAAGGGTACTACCTCTTCTATTGATGCAATTTTAGAAAATGATGCAGAAGTTCTTATGTCTAATGGTAACAATAAAGATGTAACTCAAGAAATAAAACTAGATGATACATTTAATGCTCCAATTTTAGAAGGACAAAAATTAGGAGAAGTTGAGTTTTCTATAAACGGAAATGTTGTTTCCACTGTAAATCTGGTTGCAAATAAATCTTCTGATAAATTAAGTTTTGGTTCTATAATAAAATTTGTAATGAATAAATGGTTTAACATGTTAAGATAAAAATTCGCCCAGAAAAATAGTATTTTCTGGGCTATACTTTTAATTTTTATCAAACATGCAAATCTATTTCAATCTAAATTTATTGCTGAATTTATAATAATATGGTTGTATATCAGTTAATATGTCTTTTATCCAAACTATATTTCCATTTTTATCTTCATATTTGATGTTTGGAAAAGTTTTTAGTACTTTTTCATTAGAAAAAATTGTTTTAGAAAAAGCTTTTATTATTTTGTTGTCCATTACTTCATCACTTACCATTAGTATTTGACTATCTTTTACTTCTAAGTTATGTTCTTTTATTAGTCTTGTATAAAAAACTTTTAAACCCAACGCTGTTATTAATAAATCTAATAATAGAAAAATCGTAAATCCAATAGTCAATATGTTAAACCATTTTTTTGGCAATTTATTTATTCCAGTTTCTATATATGGATTTATAAACCTTACTAAGCATAGTGCTAATAATCCCCAGAACACTGTAAATGTTAGTGTAATTCTGCCGTTTATATTAAATGGCATATTTGAATAGTCCCACCATTTTATTTGAAATATTACTTCGCCTATCCAGCTTATTACATATTCAATAACTGAACCTTCTACTGCACCTGCAAAGAATAATGCCCAGTTGCTTTTCTTAAATGGTTGAAGCCCTGGTATCATTATAGCTGCCCCTAATCCATAAATACAACAAAATGGTCCAAATAAGCAACTCTGCCTACTCTCTAATACTCCTTTTGTTAATATTCCAAATATTGTCTCTACTATAAATCCTAAAAAGCTATATACAGCAAAATATGCCAGCAAGCGCTTAAAAGTTATTTTTACAACTTGTTCTTCTATTTCTTGTTTCATGTATTATTCCTTTCAATCTTTTCAATTAGTCTATTTATTATATCAATTTCTCTTATATAAAATATTTTCGCCCCAAAAGGGGCGTCCCTATTGGGCGATTTTTCAATTAATATCCAAAGTAGCCATTTGTAATGTATAAATTATATCTAGAACGTGCCAATGCCGTTAAATATACTTGTCTTAAATTTATGTGATTAGAGCCTAAATCTGTAATATTTACTTTTCGCCTTTGATATTTTCTACTTTATAAACCTCATCTTTTATTATATCATCTGTTGAATATGTTTGTGATGCAGATACCATACAAGAATAGCATGGTGTATATGCTTCTGGGTAATAATACGCATATTTCCCGGAATCAACGTCTCCTCCTAATAATTGACTATGTGCATTCGAATCTTCTCCTGTTATAGAAACTGTTTTTCTTTCGAATTCACTACTTGCATAGGCTCCTATTATAGTTACATTATTAGCTTTTAAGTCGTCTATTAGTCTTAAGCAACCTGGCTTGTGATATTCTCCTTTATTATCAATAATGTAGATAGAATCATTGCCAACTGTTTCTTGGTTTGTATTGTTTGATACTACACAGTAATTGTTATATACCTTTGCACCAATTGGAATTCCTTCTAAAAATGTTACCATGCATACATTATTTTCTATTTTATTCCATTCTTCTTCAGAAAGTTTTGGCATTGTAAATTCGTAACCAACTACAGTATGTGATGTAAAAGTTGCTATTGCAGAAACTAAATTCGTCTCTATTGACCTTCTTATTACATTTCTTCTGTGTTCATTAAAAGCTGACCCAGAATCTAATGGATCATTTGTACTACTTATATCAAATATCCTAGTATTTCCTAAATTAGATGCAAATCCAACATTTGAACCTCCATTGTCTTCTTCATCTGTTCTAATTGGATTTCCATCCGTATCGACTGCGTCATTAGCCGTAATATCTCCTAAATATTTTTTTACCCAGTCAGTAAAACTTATTTTATTTCCATTAAAATCGGTGGTTCCATAAGTATCATCACTATTTAATGATTCAGCATAGTACTTTGTTGCACTATCACTTACTAAATTCCAACTACCATTTAAGTATCTTAAATGCTTATTTAAATATGCAATTGTTTCTGTATTTGTTACATAATCCTTTTTGTATTCACTGCTATAATAGAAGTATCTTATTCTTCCAAGTGCTCCTGTATCATCCTTTCCATTTACAAATGCTGCATCATTATTATCTTTATATATTTTTTGGCTATTGTATACAATATATTGAAAAGATTCTGCTCTTGGGTTTACATTTTCTGTACTATCATCACTTAATATAATTAGATTTTCGTTCAGTATTTCATCTGCTACATCATCATTTGCAAGAAGTAAATGACCTGTTTTTACAACATATTTTCCTTTTATAGTTCCAATTATAGTAATTGTATTATCTAAAGTATAATTAACAACAAAATCCGTATTTTGTCCCTCTTTTTTATATCTACATGAATAATATACAAAAGGCTTTAGCCCATATCTATATTCTCCTTTTACTCCATCACCATTTCCATCATATTCAGTATCGTAATAATTAGAATAAATATAATAACCATCATATAAATTTACCATTATAGCTGGAATATATGGTTGCAAATCAGCTTTGCTATACCCAGATGTTCCCATATTTGTTGCAAGTGAGTTAAAAAATACGTTTACAGCAGCTTCTATATCTCTTATTTTAGAGTTAGAAATTGTTGAATACATGTTATTAGCAGTATTTAATTGAAAAGCTTTTATACCGTCATAAGATGCATTTATAAGTATGTTGTCGTATTTTGTTTGATTATTTATAGTCTTAATTTGCATATTTATATACATAGATAAAACCAATGCTATTGGAACAACTATTATAACAAATATTATAATTATGTGTTGTAATTTCATTATTTTTGTAACCTTTCTATAAAAAAAGCAGCCAAGAACCAATTTAAAATAGTCCTTAAAGCTGCCATATTTTTAATACCTATTTTGTACCATTTACAGTAACTATTCCACCATGTTGCGCAGCAATCTGATATGTATCGTTTCCTGCAATTCTATACAAGAAATTTCTTATTATCTGAGCAATTGTAGTATTTGTATTTTTTACAGTAACAGAAAATCTGTCTCCTTCTTTAAATGTAATTCTGTTTTTTGTAGAACTATCACTTAATTTATTCTCTAATTGGCTAGTATATAAATTATAATATACATTTTCACCAATTTTTGTTGTTTCAGCCTGTGTAGTTTTTACACCTGGGTTTTCATCCAATATTTGTGCTTGCATAGATACTTCAAATGAGTTTCCTGTTGATGTTATTGTTTGTACGTATTTATCATAATCATCTAAAGTTAATTTTCCTGTTGTTCTTACTTTATCTACAAATTCTGTTGTTGCTGTCTGTACTGATAACTGTGATACGTCGTCAGTTCTTTCCGAAATTGACATTAAAGGAAAGACAAACATTAATATTGCTGCTAAAAATATAGCAATTATTGTAACAAAACTGTCTCCCATTTTTCATTTCCTTCCTAACTTTTATTTAATATTCTATTTCTTTAGTTTATTAAAATATAAGTAATTATCCTTTTTGTAGTTGTTTTATTTCCTATAACCGATTCAGTACCATCTACGTTATCGTTATTGCTTATAGTTTTTATTTCTCCTATTTGTTCTATAAATTTATTATTTCTATTACTTAATGGATTTCTACTATAAGACAAATATTTAGATGGATTTTGTGGTAATGTATAATTACCTCCACTAAAAATTGCATCTAAATGAAGTTTAACTTGTTCTGAACTACCAACCCAAGGCTCATTTCTTTGAGTTTCTTCAATTATGTCAAAAGAGCAAATATTTAATTTATGTCCCTTTGTACTTGAAGTTTCTCCATCAAAATCATTAACATAGTTTTTGTTCCAGTTAGCCTGAACTGACTTTGTTTCATATATTGAAAGATTTGTTACATTTGAAAGTTCTCCTGTAGTTTCATTATAATTTCCCTGTTTAAAAGTAACTTTGTATCTTTCTTTATCGTACTTATACAAGGTTGGTATAATAGTTTCATATCCTACAATTCTATTTCCAGATGTATCCTGTGGTATTGAATAACTTGTATAATCATCATAATATACAGTTTTATCAGAACTTCTTAATACCATTTCAGCAGTAGTTCTGGCCTTAGAAAAAAAGGCTATAGTTAAAGATAATGCCATAGTCAATAATAGAACTGCAAATGCTAATTTTAAACCTTCTACTGCGTTTTCCATAAACCATAACCTTTCAATTTATTTATTTTGCAACTATTCCAACTGCTACTATAAATCCAGAGTTTGCATCATATCCAAAATCAACTGTATATGTTTTTCCTGCATTTATAGTCTTTTTTATATCATTTATAGCTGCTGCAGTTACAAGTTCTGTTGGAGCTGCTGTAACATTGGCTGCCGAACTAGTCATTGCTACAACATTTAATGATGGGTCATCTGTGTTTGCTAAATTATGACTTCTTATTATATCTAATAAAGCTCTTACTTGGGTTCCAGATTTTGTTCCTTCATAACTTGCGAATTCTGAGTTATACGCTTGTATTTTTTGTGGGTCCATGTTAGCGTTTCCAATTGCTCCTGATGCTTGTTGGTATATAGCCATACCTAACCCAATAATTAAAATTGATAAAAGAATAGCTCCTGCTATAATTAATGCTTTACTTGCATTCTCCATAAATTTTTCCTCCTTAGATTTTATATAATTTTATTTTAAATATTAATAACAAATTTAAACTTCTTCAAAGTACATGTATTTTACTCTATGTGTTTTTTCATGGTATTCAATTTTTGTACATTTGAAGCTTAGAGCACCATAATTACTCCAAAATTTTTCTATTCCTACATTATTTATTCTTTCCATAGTAATTACTTTATCTAGTTCCAAGAATTTAATTTCAATTCTTATAGAATTTTTTCCATTATCTATATAATTTCCATCTTCACCTATTTTTATATCATTTTTTTTGTTGCTATCTGTTGCTTTGTTTATTATTGATATAATGTCAGTTCCTAAGACTTCTTTATTCTCGTAGCTTTCATACGTTTTATTATCTACGCCTATTTGTGCAGTATTCTCGTTTTTTTGATAAACTCCATACACTACTATACAAATTATTATTAAAAAAATTGATAATATACAAATTATTATTTTTTTCATTTTCATCTTCCTAATTATAACATTTAAGATTTTATTATGCAATATTTTATCTTATTTTTTATTCATTTGTTAGAATTTACCTATCTTCATTTACAGACACATTAAATTTAACATTCTATTATTTCATTCTTGTGAATGTAATGCTACACACACGCTTGCTATTTTCATTTATCTTTATATCTGTGCATTTAAAGTATATTACATTAAAAATATCCTTTTGCTGTTCTTCAGAATATATTGACTCTCCTGAATAATTTGCTAAAAAAGTAGTATAGTCATTCAATGATGCAATCTCAAAATTATCTTTGTAATTACTACTTACATTCTTTACTATTACTTTCACATAATAATATCCAGTATTTGCATCACTCACAGTATATTCGTATTTATTGTTGTTTTCTTTTGCTAAATTTGCAATTGTTACAACATCTTGTGCTCTACATGTATTCTGCCATTTGCCATTTTCGTCTTGATAACTTTCATACTTTGTAAATTGTGCATTAAATTCAGAAAGATTTTTTTCATTCATCTGTGTTGTCATTTCTGAGCCGAAGTTACCGAAAATAGTGAATAAATACACTGCTAAAGATAGTAATAATACTCCGACTAATACACCTGCAGCCATTATTAAGGCTCTACTTGCATTCTCCACTATTTTCTCCTCCTATATTTTATTTTTCTGTAAATTCCATATATTTTATTCTTCCTGTATCATTGTAATATTCTATTGAAATACATTTAAAACTCTTTCTTGCTATGTCTTTTTGCTCACTTAAATAGTCTTTATATTCTGTAATTTTGTTTTTTAATTCTTCTTTTTTTGAATCTGTTATACTGTTATATTTTGTTTGTCCGCAGTTCTTGTAACAATTGACTTTCTAGCCTTGAACCGGTGCCATAATTTGCCCAATATGAAATTGCTTTTCCATAATATTCTTTGTTTATTTTATTTATAGCTTTTGCTAGATTATTATAATTTTGATTTAAGCTGTCACCATCATATGTCATATCTGTAAAAAATTTAGCATTTATTATTTCTGTTTTTAGAGTCACTTTCATTTCGATTCTTCCATATGCTTTTCCATCGGCTTCTTTTTTGTTATAATCCTCAATTTGATTAGCTAGCGAAAATAAATCACTTCCATATAAATTGTTTCTATTATATGTTTCATAATCTTGATTAAAATCTTGTGCCTGCTGGCTTACTTCTACTTTGTGTTCAGTATCTTTCAATTCTGACATTCTAGTATAAGCAAACAATAAACAACCGAGCAACAATACTCCTATTAGGAGACTTCCTGCCATTTCCAACGCTTTTGTTGCATTTTCCATAGTGTTTCGTCCTCCCTTCTAAGCTGCCATCGATGACATATCATTCATAGATGACATCATGCTCATTAATCCAATGAATACCAATGGTATAATCAAATATCCAACAAACAATCCAACCATTGGAGCAAATCCAATTACTTTTCCTATCATACCCTTCTTTTGGATTAATCTTGCATTTGACTCTTTTCTTCTTTCCTGGTAGTAATCTCTTTCAGAATCCAACTCATCAAAAGCTTCTGCAATAGGAATTTTTTCAACTGCTGCCTGCATACTTTCTATAAGTCTTATGAATTCTTTATAATTAACGTCATCTTTCATTTCTTCAAGTGCTTCCCAGGGACCACTCTCGTAGTTATTAACACACTTTGCAATTGGCTCTCTAAATATGTTTGAATATCTTTCAAGCCATTCCAAAATCATTTCAACGTTAACTCTCTCTATTCTCATAAGCATAAGTATAATGGTTTGGAATTGCATTACCTCGTTTTCCATTTCCATTTTTCTCATCTTTTTTTGGAAAAATAGTAACCACACTGGTAAGTTGTATCCTATTATTGCAAATACCATTGCTAGTACTATTTCAAACCAACTTAAATATTCGCTGTTTACCTGTCTTAATTTTCCTAATACTCTTTCCGCAGCTGTCGCAATTTCATCATCTGTACTTTGTTTATAATCATCAGATTTTTTCATTGCTTTTTCTATATCTTTTTGTGTTGTATCGGTCTTTCCCTTAAACATATTTAGGAATTTATTATCACTTTCTGTAAGCTCTTCTGCCTTCTTCAAATCTTTACCAGACATTTCGCCAACTATGTTGTATGTTGAAGTAGGTTCTGTGTATATATAATTTATTTGAATTCTATGTAATTGTGTAAGTATTATAAGTGAAGCAAAGAATGTTACAACTGTAAGTAGCAATCTTTTTACATAAATCCATTCTATTTTATCTTTTGAAGCCGAATCTTTTATTAAGTTTCTAAGCTTACGTCTTTCTTTTGTTCCATCTTTAGGTATGAATAAATCTACAATTTTTTTAACAAAAGGAATATTATAAACTTTTTCTTCCCAAGGATGTTCTGGTTTTGTATTTATTGCTGTTGAGCCATTATCTTTTAATTTTCTTGTTAAGATATAACATATAAATGTTATAATAACAAGCAATAACTGAACTATCATTCCATTTTTTCCATAATAAAATGACTTTGTAAAGTTGAATTCTGATACAGCCCAACTTTTAATTGGTTCCAAACATAATAATGGTAATATAGAAATTACAGATAAGCTTTGGAACACATAGTCTAGTTTATCTCTCTTTAATATTTCAAGTTGCATCTCTTGGCTTATGTTATTTAAGTTTTTTAAATATAACGATGTCTTATCTACTGTTCTATCACCAAATTCCTTTGTCAAATATGAGATACCTGCAAATTCTTTTAAGTAACTATTTGGTGCAACATCATAATATTTCTCCAGTTCACTTTCAGGATCATTTGAAATTAATATTTCATATATTTTTTCAGCCTGTCTAGACATTTCTGGAGCACTATCGCCTTGAGCAACTTGATATATAGCCTCCTCAACCATGTTAAATTCATGGTAAGCATGTCTTATTTCAGCAAAGAAATCTATCTGTTGAACTAGTAATTTATTATCAATCTTATCAACCATTCCATCTACTAATGTATCTATCATAAATAATTCAAATAATAGTAATATTGACATCAATAAAGTATTACTTTTGGTTATTAAAATTATTACTAATGTAATTGGAATAATCATCATAAGTGCTTTAGTAACTATTGCTGATGTTTGCTTTCTTGTTAAATATTCATCATCAATATTTATAATTTCAAGTCTTCTTCTTACTTTGAACAAATATCTTTTTGTAAAAGGATTTCGTATATATATGTTGTACAATTTTTGATAAAGAATTTCAAAAGAAAAACTTTTTTCCTGAGTACCTTCTCTCAATTGTTTTATTTGCATTGTATCAGAAGCTTTTAGCTTTTTACTTAATACAACATATGCAACAACAATTGCCATAAAGAGTACTCCAACTCCAGCCATCAAATATATTATTAATTTGCTATTCATTATGTTGTTTTTTGCACCTCCTTTGATGATATTATTTAGTTTCTTCTTCTATTTCGTCAGAGTCTCTATGTGCATCTATACCATAATTTCTCTTAACAAATTTTTTGAATTCTTCTGCATCTCTATCATCCATATTGTTTAACATTTCTTTAATGTTTTTATCACTTATTGGATTTGTTAATACATAAGTTCCATCATGATATTCTAGCACATTTCTATATTTATATAATTCTCTATTTGTTGTTTTCGTGAAGAAATTTGTTGCATTATCCATAAATTTGTCTAGTTTTCCTTCAAGTGTCTTCTCTTTTCTGTAATCAAATGTATACTCGTTCTTTTCTTCTACTGGAATACATTCTGTTATTCTTTCGATATATCTTCTACCTCTAAAGTCTTTTACTAAGTGAATATCGAAGTTTAATACTGAAACAACCTGTTCTTCTGCTGTTCTTTCATCCTTGAATACACCAGCTCTAAGCATTGAGTTACGAAGTGCTGTTACTAAGTCTGGGAATGTTTTAGCGTGGTGAGTAAATAATGTAAATTTAGAAGCAACCTGTGCAGATTGGATCATCCAAGATGCAACGGGGTCTGTTGCAACCTCACCGATAATGTTAACAGAACCATCAGTCTTTTTCTGAACGTCCAAGCAGGCCTGTCCAGAAATTGTTTCTGTTTCACGCATTGATAATATGTTTCTTGTTGGATATATTTTTCTTAAGTGAAGCTCGAATGCAGTTTCTGTAATACGAAGGTTCATTGTTTCGTATATGTTTTCTATCATGGCCATAAGCATTGTTGTTTTACCACAACCCTGCTCACCAGTAAGAGAAATAATTCTAGCTCCTTTTACTAAGTATTTTAATAAATCGATTGTATCTTCTTTTCCCGGAAATTTTACTATTTGTTCTAGTGTTGCACGCTTAACATCGAACTTTCTTACGAAGAATGCCCATGTTTCAGACATACTTGGTCTAACAACAACGACACGAGAACCATCTTTCATTTCGTTAATCTTGTAACCATTTGTATCTGATAACTGTCCTGGGTTGTTAAATTTGTATATATTCTGGCAAACTCTTTTAAGCTCTGCCTCTGTTCCAAATGAAAGAAAAGCTAAACGTATAGATTTACCATGGAACATTATCCAAATACTATCACAAGCACGTGGTACTTTATGTTCAGAAATTTGGCT
>OBAH01001789.1_pt1 | contig 11546 bp, 10 predicted proteins | sample 1517491 | NCBI WGS metagenome assembly OBAH01 (sample SAMN04571697, study PRJEB22368) | human gut metagenome | biome: human gut; material: stool | host: Homo sapiens | place: Luxembourg | collected 2012-08-03
CAGACTACAAAGATACAGGTGGTTTTGCACTGACAGAAAAATTTCAGAATTATCGGGTTTCCCTGGAATCAGATGAATGGAGAGGAACAGCGCGTACGCTTGCGGATTATGCGGAACGTGACGGAATCCAGGCAGATGCAGTGCTGAAATCAGGAAGTGACAAAACCGTATGCTTTGAAAATCTTTCAAATGGGCTTTATCTGGTAAAAGGTCAGGCAATCGACTTGCAGGAAAATGGAAAGGCAAAGATATCTGTTCCGCCTGTTTCGCTGATCGCACTTCCGGATGCTTCGCAGAAAGATCCGCTACATATAAAGGTAAACATGAAGTATGACGAGGAAGAAAGTGATAATATAGAAGTTTCCCAGACAAAGATCCATGTGCTGAAGGTATGGAAGCAGGATCAGGCAAAAGAACGTCCGGCTTCGGTGCAGGTTGATCTGCTGAGAACAGATCAGGATGGAACAACAACAGTTGCGGACAGTCAGATTCTGGAAAAGGAGAATCAGTGGTCCTATACCTGGGAAGATCTTTCATCACAGGTGAGTTGGAGCGTGGTGGAAACAGAAGTACCGTCAGGCTATACTGTGAGTACCAGCCGAGAGGGAAACACCGTTGTGCTGACAAACACTAAAACAGCAGATTCAGAAGATAAATCAGAATCAACAGATAAAACGGGAACGTCTGGAGAAAATGGTGGAAATTCTTCTCAGAAGCTTCCACAGACAGGACAGCTCTGGTGGCCGGTTCCTCTTTTTATGCTGGCCGGTGTGATCTGTCTGTTAGTAGGTAAGCAGCTGCGAAAATCCATGGAAGAAAAGAAATAAAAAGATGCAGGATAAGAAAAAGAATCGAATTGGAAATATTTTAAAAGGAGCAGGACTGATTCTGGTGACAGCAGCAGTGCTGCTCCTGGTGTATAATCTGTGGGACGGACACCGTGCCCGGGAGAGCGAGGAGGCAATCCTGGCAGAATATCTGCAGGAAAACAAAAAAGCATCAGAGAGTCCTGATGCTTCGGATAAAGAAGATGAACAGAACATACCGGACTATCTTCTGAACCCGGATATGGATATGCCTGAATACACGCTGAAAAGTCTGGGTGATGTGGCGTGTATAGGAATTCTGGAGATTCCGGCGCTGGATCTGGAACTTCCGGTTATCAGCAGTTGGAGTTATTCTTCTTTAAGGTTGGCACCCTGCCGGTATTCCGGAAGCGCCTACAAGGGGGATCTGGTAATCGCAGCGCATAATTATCAGTCTCATTTTGGGGGATTAAGAACTCTTCCGGAAGGAAGCGAGGTTTTTTTTACAGATGCTGTGGGAAACCGGTTTTCTTACTATGTGGCGGTAACGGAGGCACTGACTCCCTGGAGTGTGGACGATATGACGAGCGGAGAGTGGCCGCTCACCCTGTTTACCTGCACCCTGGACAGCCAGAACCGGGTCACCGTGCGTTGCGAATACAGCGAGGCAATGGAAAACTGGGACCGGAATGCGTATCGGTGAATTGCTTGCTAATGCTCATAGTCCATTTTTCAGTAACACGATCTAGTACTTTTTAAGATAAAGTAGAAATAGTGCAATTTTCACAGGATATTATACAAGAATTACATAGAAATATATCGTATTATTGATATAGTATTCTTGAATTGTATGTGAGGAGAAAACTATGGCAGCTGAAAGAAAAACATTAACACAGTTATCTGTGCCAATATGCTTAGAAACTTTATTTTATATGCTTTCAGGTATGGTCGATACGCTTATGCTATCATCTGTAAGCGACCAGGCTGTAGGAGCAGTGGGAACAGCAAATACATATATAGGTGTTTTTATTATCATGTTCGGCGTAATATCGTCGGGTATGATAGCTGTTATGTCACAAAATATCGGAGCCGGAAGACCGGGGATAGCGTATCAGGCAAGACAACTTGGACTTATATTCAACGCATTGATAGGTATCGTAATGTCTGTCATTCTTGCTACTTTTTCTGGTGGGATACTTCGAATCGTAAGTATTGCTCCGGCTTTGCTTGAGCCGGCTGAAATATATCTTAGAATTGTTGGCGGCGCATGTTTTTTAAATGCACTGATTCCTATTTTCTCCAGTTATTTGAGAGTGTTTGGATATACAAAACATTCTTTGATAGGAACTGTTGTTGGAAATGTTCTCAATATAATACTTAATTCAGTATTCTTATTTGTATTCAACTGGGGTGTAATGGGAGTTGCTGTTGCCACGGTTATTTCAAGAGTTGTAAATCTTATTATTGTAGCAGGTATGGGGGCTGTGCTTATAAAAGCAAAACAGAGTCCTGAGCGAATTGCATCAAGAAAGATATTTGCGCAAATTGTTAAGATTGGTTTTCCTTCTGCGCTTGAAACAGCACTTTACAACATCGCAATGACCTTTATTGTGCGTTTTATGAATCAGATGGATGTGGATGGAATGAATGTTACAGCACGCTCATATGCTGTACAGATTGCAAATTTCTCATATTGTGTGGGAGCTGCCCTTGCTCAGGCAAATGCAATTATGACCGGTTGGAGAATTGGAGCAAAAGAGTTTGAGGAATGTAACAGGGGAACGAGAAAAGCTGCGATATACGGTATCATCACAGCGACCTGTTTTTCCGTGACATTTGCATTGGCAGGACATTTTATCGTGCATATATTTACTGATGATACACAGATGATAAATCTTGTGGTAAAGTTGTTAATAGTAGATGTCTTTCTTGAATTTGGAAGGGTAACAAACCTTGTATATGGTCAGGCATTAAAAACGAGTGGAGACGCACTTTTCCCGGTTATACTAGGTGCAATATTTATGTATTTGTTTGCAGTTGGCGGAACTTATTTTCTCGGAATACACATGGGACTTCTGGCTGTAGGATCATATATTGCTATGGCAGGTGACGAATGTGCGAGAGCTGTGGGAATGGTACTTAGATGGAAGAGTGGAAAATGGAAAAGTAAAGGTCTTATAGAAGTATAGGAGAGATTATGTACTTTGAATTAAAGGAAAATAAACCGCATGGTACAAAGGATGATCCGTTTAGTACATATCATATAAAAAATGAGGGACGATCATTTCAGATACCGGTACATTGGCATGATGAACTGGAAATTATACATGTAAAAAGTGGATTATTTTACTTTCCTTTTTCCACTTGAATATATCTCTTTTTGCACAGATGATATGTTAGATGATAAATTGCTTACTCCATTAAAAAATGGTCATTTGATGATAAGACCAAGGATCAAGGATGCAGCAAAAGAGTTGTGTGAGCAGTTGGCCGAAATATATATGGCAAAAAATGATGAAAAGAAGTTGGAAATAGCTGTTCAGATTATCATAACAGTTCCAGGTAATTATGGTGGTCAGATAATTTGGAATGTAACGGCAGAACCTAAATTTAAAAATGAATCGATACCACCAATTACCACGAATACGCCACCAGTTTCAGAAGAACCATCGGGTGATAATAGCAGTCGCACTCCAAATGTAAAAACGGTAGACGATACGAATGTAATTATGTGGCTTTCCAACTGGTGCCACGATGATATTCCATGTTCTCTTTATAGCTTTTTCCTTTTTTTTCGGTTGGCATACTGGTGGCAAGTCCATTTTCCTGGCAGATGCGATTACTGATCCGGCAGATTTTATGGTAGCTCCGCTTATTGGAAACATACTTGTGATGATCAACAAGAGAATTATGCAGGAGATAATAAAGAGATTCTATGAGCATGAGGCAAGAACCTCATTAATGTAATATTTGTAAAGGAAAAAGAACAGTCGGTTTTGATGGAATTAATTTCTGTCATGACAGACTGTTTTTTACGTTTGCTTCATGGATTTTAACAGAATTCAAGCTGTAAAAAATTACGTTGAATTTTACAGCTTTCTGCGTATGATAAAAGAAACAGAAACAAGAAGGCGTTGTATACAGGTACATTGCATAAGTTTGGAAGAGAAGATGGAAGAGCAATTTACCAACTGCTAAAAGATAAGGTGAACAATTATGCATGACGTAGCTTACTTCTTCTGACTGCAATGGTTTTCCTTCCTGTTGCACGATAAAACTCAACATGTTTACTGATGAATTTCTGAATGACGGAAACTGTCCTTCCTGTCAGAAATGCACAGAAGACAGTGCCTATTCCGATTCCATAAAATCTGTGAAGGATTGTAAAGGACAGAATGACTGTTGTTGTCAAACAGCTGAGGTCAAAAGTGGTTTTGATCACTTTATAATGTTTCCTTAAGATTTCGGACAGATCACGTGGGAAAATATCTGTAGGAATGATTGGAAGCATGCAGTTGTTGGCGAGGCAGATGCCAAAACACATCAGAAGAAAACCTGTGAAAAAATACAGAACATTCAGAGACTGTGTATCTGGCAGATGCTGAATCCAGAGATTGTGTATATCAATCATTTTACCGAACCCAATGCCAACTACAAAGGAAAACAAGTAGCCTGTACAAAAGGAACGTTTCAGAATCATCAGAGTAATCACAAGCAATGTCTGGAAAATATAATTCCATGTACCGAAACTAAGTACTGGAAAGGCAATATTAAAAACAAGTGGTACAGAGGAAATGGTTGAAATTCCGAAGCCGCTTTTGGACATCAGATCAACACCAAGGGAGTTGATCAGCAGGACGATGATAAGTGCTGCTTCTCCGGCAAGATGAATTTTTTTTGTATTCATACGCTAGGTTTCCTTCTTTCCTGAAATAAAAGTATTGTTATCTCTCTTTTTTGCTGTGCTTATTATATATAAGATAATTGATAAAAACAAATGATTATTTTGAATAAAACAATTCTAAAAACGAATTAAAAGTAGTATAATGACAGAGAAAATAGAAATGGATCTGGCCTGATCAGATAATAGGACAAAATAACTTTAAAAAAAGAGGGATGTATGAATATTGAATATTTAAAATATTTTGCGGAGTTGGCAAAGGTTCAGCACTATGGAAAAGCTGCAAAGATATTGAATATTTCGCAGCCAGGTCTCAGTCATGCGATTAAAACTCTGGAAGAGGAGTGTGGCGTTCCACTTTTTCAGAGAGAAGGACGAAACGTAAGTCTGAGTTCTTATGGAAAAGAATTAATGAAGGATGTGGATGATATTCTAAACGCATATCTCCGACTGGAAGAAAGAGCAGCAGGCCTCAGAACAGAAGAAAAAACAGTTCGAATCGGCACAGTGTACCCACTGGCGGCTGGAATGGTACCACGTATGTTGCAGAAATTTGGGGCAACTTTTCCATTTGTTGTTTATAATCGACTGACACCGGAGATTGCGGAAGGGCTTATGGATGGAAAGTATGATATTGGTTTTTGTTCAGATCTTTTGAAATCAGAAGAGCTGGAGTATTATCCAATCAGGGAATCTTATATTGCGGTGGTAGTTCCGAAGGGACATCCTCTTGAAAAGCGAGAGTCGATTTCTTTGAAAGAAGTAGCCTTGTATCCGCAGATCATGTTTTCAAAGACCAGTGGTTTCCGTAATCTGCAGGAGCAGATCTTTGACAAAGAGGGAATTAAGGTCAGGCCGGTTTGTACGGCAGAAGAGATTGAAGTTATTACAGGGCTTGTAGAGAATGGATTCGGAATTTCTGTTTTGCCATATATGGATATTATACGCCATCATAATATAGTAGCAATTCCGGTACAGACATCTATCTGGAAATCAAAGTTCTATATAGCAAGGAGAAAGTATGGAATTCGTTCAGATCAGGAAGAGGCATTTTTTCAGTATTGGAAAAAAAACAGGCTATGAAGAAAGTATTTGGGAACGGCTCAGTCATCCGATCCAGTGCCTGCAGCCAGAAGGGACTGTACATAATACATGCACAGTCCCTTAGTGAAATTGGTTTATTTCTCGCATTCCAGCACAATTACTTCACAGCTGTCGAGCTTCAGCATTTCTTCTGGACAATCGGTGCGGTTCTGATTGGACAGAAGCACTTTTTTTACCGGATATTCAAGTTTGGTGGAAACGGCTTCGCGACCGAAGTTGGCGGCAACGAGAATGCGTTGTGATTTCGTCTCACGATAATATGCCATAACTGTTTCACTGTCCTGATATGCAGGAACTGTTTTGCCGTAAGTAAATACCTCTTTGTATTCTGGAGCCTTGCGGATGGCAGTCAGTTTACGGTAGTAATTTAATACGGAATCCGGATCCTTTTCCTGAGCTGCGACGTTGATTTCTTTATAATCAGAGTGAACCTTGAGCCATGGTGTGCCTGTAGTAAATCCGGCATTCGCCTGAGCATTCCACTGTACAGGGGTTCTTGCGTTATCACGGCTCATTTTGCCGCATACTTCCAGAGCTTCTGCATCACTTAAACCTGCTTCTCTTGCAAGATTATACTGATCGATCGTACTGATATCATTGTAATCATGAATGTTGCTCCAGATTTCATTCTGCATTCCGATTTCCTGTCCCTGATAAATGAACGGAATTCCACGAAGCAGGATGTTTACGGTACCGAGCATTTTGGCACCGACAGGCGTTTGGGCATACTCCGGAAGAAAACGGGATACACCGCGAGGTTCATCATGATTTTCGATGATATTTGCTTCCAGTCCATATTTCTGGACATTGATCTGAGAACTCAGAATTGTATCACGCCATGTTTTGAAATCTACATGAGGTGCATCGTACCAGCCATGAGCACCATCGCTGAGGGAATGCGCACAGAAATCAAAGATTGTGGAGAAATGTCCGTTATCTCCAATAAATTGACCAAGTTCATCAGCTTTCATATTGAATACTTCACCAACGGTGAAAGCATCATATTTCTGAAAAGTGTTTTTCTTCAGATCTTCAAGGAATTCTCCTACACCGTCAACGTTTTCGACCATTTTCCAGCAGGCGGCCATGCCATCCGGTCCGTCCGGTTCATAGTCAGGAAAAGCAAGGTCTTTTTTGATGTTGATGATCGCATCGATACGGAAACCGGCAAGGCCTTTTTCAAGCCACCAGTTGATCATATTGTAAAGCTCCTGACGAAGCTTTGGGTTCTCCCAGTTCAGATCAGGCTGTTCTTTGGCGAACATATGGAAATAGTATTTGTCTGTTCCCGGAACCGGTTCCCAGCAGCTGCCGCCGAAGTAAGAACGATAGTTGCTTGGCGGGTTACCGTTTTTTCCTTTCCGGAAATAAAAATAATCTGCATATTCACCATCTGGATCAGCCAGAGCTTTTTGGAACCATTCATGTTTGTCAGAGCAGTGGTTGATGACCAGATCCATGATGATATGCATATTACGTTTTTTTGCTTCTGCAAGCAATTCATCAAACTCTTCCATAGTTCCGAATTCTTCTGCAATTGCATAGTAATCTGAAATATCATATCCCTGATCGACAAAAGGCGATTTGTAGATTGGAGAAAGCCAGATGATATCAATGCCCAGTGCTTTTATGTAATCCAGTTTGGAAATGATTCCTCTCAGATCTCCGATGCCGTCCCCGTTACTGTCCAGAAAACTTTTTGGATAGATCTGATATGCGATTTTGTCATGCCACCATTTTTTTGTCATTATTTGTACCTCTTTTATTCATGCATTATATGTTTAGTATAGATGATATTGTGCCTGCATTCTTGCGATATGTCATCATTATATAATACTATCCTGCTTTTGGAAAAGAAAATATCCATCTCTGCCGTTCTGCTTTGTTTCGTACAGGGCAGTATCAGCATTTTTGTAAAGATCCATGTAGCAGGTTCCGTGTTCAGGAGCAAATGCGATGCCAATACTGATCGTTACATGTTGTCCGTTCATTTCTGCAAAGGAAAGATTCTTTACAGTGTCTGCCAGTGCTTGAATGCGTGTTACAGCCCTTTCTTTTGATTCTGTTTTGCACATGTAAATGACAAATTCATCCCCACCGATCCTTCCAATGATATCATTTTCTCTGAAATAATTTCGGAGTGTCTGTCCAAGTGTGCTGAGAACAATATCGCCGACAGCATGCCCATAATGATCATTTACTTCTTTGAATTTATCAACATCCAGAATAATAAAAGTACCTTTTTCATGAGGCCTCTGCTCCAGGATTTCGTTGATGAGTGCCTCTGTCGTGCGTTTGTTGAGAACACCTGTCAGACCGTCTGTCTGTGCATCGTGACGCAGCTCTTCATTGCGGATACGATTGTTGTGGATAATGTAGAAAACAAGTAACAGCACCAGAATGAAGAATACGGATATAAAAATGCCTTCATAACTTTTAATGAAAGAATAGGAGCTTTGGGCATCGGATACAGGAATAACATAGCAGATCATCCAGTCATTCATGCCAAGCCGGGTATAAGCGATATACTGGTCAGATTTTTTGTTGGAGTTTGTTCGGATCTTAATCAGTCCATCGTTGCCGGCTGAAAAATCTTTTTTGACATTTACAAGAGAATTTTTGGACAGAAGTGTTCTGTCTTTATAAAAATCAAAAAAATTGTCACCATATGTGATTTTATGATATGAAGGTTCACCATCGTAAGCGATGATCTCTCCTTCTTTTGTGACAATCAGACTGTATCCGGCATCATCAAAAATATCATTAAAAAGCATCTGACTAAGGGCGGTCACATTATAAGAGCCACCAAGTGCGCCAATGATTCTGCCATTACAGCGTACAGGAACACACAGGATCACACGTGTCTCCTGATCAACACTGCTGTTCAGTGGATCACTGAGAGTTGCCTGGCCTTTCATGGCTTCCAGAAAATATTTTCTCTGGGCTACATTCTTTATGGCACCGTTGTCATAGTATGCTGTACCGTCTGCTTCGATCAGGGCAGTTCTTTCGAAATCCGTGTTTGCTGCCAGGGATACCAGAAGCTCCATATTTTCATCGGAAAGAATATCAGAGGAATCTCCCATTTTGTCAGCGATACTGTTCAGAAATCCGTAATGAATATTGAGAATGGATAACGCATGATCACTTTGTTTTGCTACATTACTGGTCATGGTTTTCTGAGAATTGGTATCGATTGACTTCTGGACATATAACAGAAAAAGACCCAGACTGATGACTACGGCACAGATAAAAATAATAATAGCAGCAACATAATGCGTAGAAATATTTTTTTTCTTTTTCATATTCTGTTTCTCCTGTAGATAGATACAGTTTGAGTATATAGAGAATATATATAGTATAAAATATTTTATGCGAGAATGCAAAAACGTTTTTGCTTTTTTCGCCAATTAAAAAGCTCTTGACTATAGCGGATAAGAGTTGTAAAATAAAAAAAGCTTTTAACGAGGTAAAGCATAAGAGCAAATTCTATGAAGGGAATCAGTAAAAGCAGAGAAAATAGCTGTTTACAGAGAGCCGCAGTTGGTGTGATGCGGTAACGGCACTGTTTTGAATATCATCCCTGAGAAGGAAGGCCGAACATTACGTTTGAGATTTATCAGTAGGTTTTCACGGAGGCTCCCCGTTACAGGAGACGCGTATGCCGGTACGTTGCAGAATCGTACTTGTTTCAATGACGAAACAGGGTGGTTGCGGAATGATATATCCGTCCCTGATGGGGCGGATTTTTTTTATGCAGAATTTTCTGAAACCGGAACATCATCATATTTTACAAGGGAGGAAGAGAGGATGAAAGTCTACAAGAAACTCATGAATGCACTTGCAGCAGTAGAAAAAGTTGTACTGGTAGTTACAACATTGCTGATTCTCGTGCTCACTGTGGGAAACGTGTTTTCCCGTAAAGTGATCCACCGCTCATGGTCCTTCACAGAAGAACTTGTTGTAGCGGTCTTTGTACTTATTACACTTCTGGCAGCGGCATTGTCCTGCAGAGAGGGTGGCCTGGTCAGCCTGACACTGGTTACAGACCGTCTTCCCAAAAAACTGAAAAAACCATCTGTGATCTTGATCACAGTACTGAGTATTATTTTTTCAGTGATTCTTTTTAAGTATGGTATGGACAAGGTTATCACCCAGCTTGAAAACGGAAAAAGAACCTTTGTACTGAACTGGCCGGAATGGATCTTCTGGTCCTTTGTACCGATCGGAGCAGGCTGTATGATTCTTCATCTTATTGAGTACTGTCTGGATGTCTGTTTTGGAAATAAAAACGATAAGGAGGGCAAATAAATGATCAGTGCTGTTTTATTTATTTCATTTTTTGTTTTTCTGATCCTGGGTGTGCCGATCGCACTCTGCCTGGGTCTGTCCTCTGTATGTGCGATCCTTTATTCGGGAACCTCACTTACCATCGTTGCAACAAATATGTATTCAGGAATCAGTAAATTCCTTCTTCTTGCGATTCCGTTCTTTGTACTGTCCGGAAATATCATGGCAAAAGCCGGAATTTCACGCAGACTGATCGATTTTGTAGATACCTGTGTCGGACACAAAAAAGGCGGTATCGCAATCGTATGTGTTATTGTTTCCTGTTTCTTTGGAGCAATCTCTGGTTCCGGTCCGGCTACAGTAGCAGCTCTTGGTGCTGTTCTGATCCCGGCAATGGTTGAGCAGGGTGGTTTCTCTGCACCGTTTTCAACAGCTTTGATGGCAACGTCGAGTTCGGTGGCTATCGTTATACCGCCAAGTATCGCTTTCGTTGTATATGCGTCCATTACAGGTGTGTCTATCGCAGATATGTTTATGGCAGGTATCGTACCTGGAATCCTTATGGGTGTGGCACTTGTAATTGTAGTAATTCTTGAAGCAAATAAACATGATATCAAACCGTCCCGTAAAAAAGCATCTGCAAAGGAGAGATGGGTCACTTTTAAAGATGCATTCTGGGGATTCCTGATGCCGGTCATCATCCTTGGCGGAATCTACGGTGGTATCTTTACACCAACAGAAGCTGCGGCAGTATCTGTTGTATATGGACTTTTTGTAGGTATGGTGATCTACCGTGAGGTATCCTTCAGAGATCTGTTTGATATCCTGGTAGATTCCGCAAAGACTACCGGTGGAATCATGCTGATCGTTGCAAGTGCATCTCTGTTTTCATTTGTATGTACAAAGTTTGGTATTGCAGAGGCTGCATCCGGACTGCTTGCATCCATCGCACACAATCAGTTTGTATTCCTTCTGATCGTAAATATTATCTTCCTGATCGCAGGATGTTTTATCGATGCAAACTCAGCAATGTACATCTTTATCCCAATCATGCTTCCGGTATGTAAAGCATTGGGATACGACGTTGTTGCATTTGGTGTTATGGCAACTGTAAACCTTGCGATCGGACAGGTTACCCCTCCGGTAGGTGTAAACCTTTTTGTTGCGATCAGTATCAAGATCAAAAAAGGTCTGGAGGTTACTCTTCAGCAGATCTCAAAGGCAGTTATGCCGATGATCGCTGCCAGTGTTGCAGTGCTTCTGGTCGTTACCTATGTACCGGCAGTTTCTACTGCACTTCCAAAAGCGCTTGCGAAGGATGGTTCTTACACAGGCGAACAGGCCTCATCTGACACTGGAAGTACTGCTTCAAAGGATGCAGGAAATGGTGAAGACTCTTTTAATACAATTGAAGATTACAGCGACCTTGACTGGCCGGAAATGAC
>OBAH01001791.1_pt1 | contig 11534 bp, 5 predicted proteins | sample 1517491 | NCBI WGS metagenome assembly OBAH01 (sample SAMN04571697, study PRJEB22368) | human gut metagenome | biome: human gut; material: stool | host: Homo sapiens | place: Luxembourg | collected 2012-08-03
AGTGTTGCCACAGAGAATAAGAACGAGGCAGAAAGTAAGGCAGAGCCGCAGGAAACGCATAGAGTTACTGTTGTAGCAGGACAGGTTGCAAAGGTCAATTTCAATAACAAATTGAAGCGTGGCGACCTTCAGGTAGTGAAGTCCTCAGAAGATAACCTTGTTGAAGGTGTGAAGTTCCATCTTTTCGGTACTTCTCTTTCCGGTGATGCTGTTGACCAGTATGCAGTTACGGACAAAGACGGTGTGGCAACTTTCAAAGATGTGCTTATCAGTGGTTCTGAACCGTATACCCTTGAAGAAGTAGACACAGCTATCCGTTATGTTGTGCCAAAAAATCAGACTGCACCGGTGAAGTGGAAAGAAGTAACTACAAGAAACTTCAATAACATTTTGAAGAAATTTACTGTAACAGTCACAAAGAGCGACGCTGAGAAAGGCGAAGCACAGGGCAATGCCAAACTTTCGGGAGCAGTTTACGGTATCTATAAGGGCGAAACGCTTGTAGATAAGTATGTTACTGATGAAAACGGTCAGTTCACTACTAAAGAATATGTTTGTGATACCGACTGGACAATCCGAGAAATTACACCGTCAGAGGGATATTTGCTTGATAAGACTATCCATGAAATAGGTGCAGACCCGAAACTTTATGAGGTGGAACACAACCTTACTTCCAATGATGTAACCGAGCAGGTAATCAAAGGTAATGTGGCTATCATTAAACACACTGATGATGGAGAAACAAAGATTGAAACTCCTGAAAAGGGTGCTTCCTTTGAGATTTATTTGAAATCTGCCGGAAGCTATGACGCAGCCAATAAAGACGAGAGAGATACCATTGTTTGCGATGAAAATGGCTTCGGTCAGACAAAAGATATGCCGTATGGTATTTATACCGTACACCAGACTTCCGGTTGGGAAGGTAGAGAGATGATGGACGATTTTGATGTGTTCATTTCACAGAACGCACAGACGTATCGTTATCTCATCAATAACCGTAACTTCGAGAGCTTTGTCAATGTAGTCAAGGTGGACGCAGAAAGCAGAAAGAGTATTCCGTATGCAGGAGCAGGATTTAAGATTTACGACCCGCAGGGCAATCAGGTCAAAATGACCTTTACTTATCCGACACCAACCACGATTGATGTGTTCTATACCGACGCAAACGGTTCTCTTGTCACACCTGAGAAACTGGATTACGGCAAGGGATATTCCATCGTAGAGGTACAAGCTCCATACGGATATGTACTTGATGATACTCCGGTATATTTTGATATTACCGAAGAAAATTCCACAGAGGAAGGCGGCGTAACTGTTGTGAAAGTCAATAAACCGAATATGGCACAGAAAGGTACTATCACGGTTGAAAAGACCGGAGAAGTATTTAGTGGTGTCAATGTAAGTGGTTCTGAGGACAGTGATGTTATCTATCAGCCTGTTTATGAAGTGGCAGGACTTGAGGGTGCAGTTTATGAAGTCCGTGCTGCGGAAGATATTAGTACACCGGACGGTACACTCCGCTATTCAAAGGGCGAAGTGGTAGATACTATCACAACAAGCTCCGATGGATTTGTGAAGAGCAAAGAACTTTATCTCGGAAAATACGAGGTTAAGGAAATTACCGCACCTTATGGAATGGTAATCAGTGGCGAAACACATACGGTTGAGCTTACTTATGCAGGTCAGAATATCTCTGTTACCGAAACTTCCACATCGTTCTATAACGAAAGGCAGAAAGTGCAGGTAAGTCTTGCAAAAGTCATTGAAAAGGATAAGACATTTGGTATTGGCGACAACGGAGAAATCAAAAATATCAGTTTTGGTATTTATGCCGCAGAAGATATTGTATCTGCAAGCGGTACAGTTATTCCGGCTGATGGACTGATTGAGATTGTCAGCGTAAATGAAAATGGAACTGCTGTTATGAAGTCAGACCTTCCGTTTGGCAAATACTATGTCAAGGAGATTGCAACCGATGAGCATTATGTTCTCTCTGATACGAAATATCCGGTTGTGTTTGAATACGCAGGTCAGGATACCGCAACAGTTGAAATCAAAGTGAATGATGGAAAAGAAATCAAGAATGAACTTATCTATGGTTCTGTATCAGGTAAGAAGATTGACGAGAACGGAGAAGCACTTGAGGGTGCTGTTATCGGTATCTTCAAAGCCGAAGAAACAGAATTTACAAAGGATACTGCACTTATGACGACTACCTCTGCAAAAGACGGTAGTTTTTCTTTTGCAAAAGTTCCTTATGGCAAATGGATTGTAAGAGAAATCGAGCAGCCAAAGGGATTTGTTCTTGATGAAAAAGCGTATGAGGTCAATATCAGCAAAGCCGAGCAGGTAGTTGAAATTGAGATTGTCAATGAGTATGTTCACGGCAATATCAGACTCACGAAGATGGACGCTGAATATCCAGATAACAAACTTACGGGTGCAACCTTTGAGGTATATAAGGACACCAATGAGAACGGAAAGATTGATGATGGCGATGAACTTATCGGAAATCTTGAAGAAACCGAAACCGGAATTTATGAGATGAAAGAGCTGCTTTACGGAAAATATATTGTCCGTGAAACAAAAGCACCAGAGGGCTTCCTGCTTGATAAGGGAGAATACTCTGTTTTCATTGAGAAAGACGAAACAACTTATTCCGTTGAGAATAAGGCTGGTGTTGGATTTATCAATGAAGCTATGCGTGGAACACTGAAAATCGTCAAGACATCTTCAGATGGTAAGGTTAAAGGTTTTGCGTTCAGAGTAACCGGAGCAAACGGTTATGATATGACATTTGAAACAGATAAGAACGGCGAAATCGTGATTGAGGGACTTCGTATTGGCGAATATACCGTATCCGAAGTGGCAAACAATGCCTCTGCCGCATATATCACACCTGCCGACCAGAATGTTACTATCAAACTTGATGAAACAGCCGTTGTAAAAATGCACAATGAGTTGAGGGATACTCCGAAAACAGGAGATGATACCAATATGAAACTTTGGTATGTCCTTGCCGGACTTTCTGCTGTCGGTATCGCCGTAACTTCTGTTGTTGCACACAAAAAGAAGAAAAAGGAGGGTAACGAGTAATGGAAGCAAAGACAATTATCGCTATCGCATTAGTCGCCGTTATTGTCGGCGGCTTTATCTTTCTTCAGGTTAAAAACCGTAAGAAGTAAGTAACAAGCGAACATTAACCAGTCGGGGCAGAGCGTAAAAACTCTGTCCCTTTAATTTTTGGAGGAACATTATGAAACAACAGAAAACGGTGGAGAGCCGAGTGCTTGAAATCTTAAAGGAATGCCCGATGTCGAGGTATGATGATATGCTTCTCATTCTGCATTATTACAATCGGTACGGATATATACCTGCCGGAAATCTTCCGCTTGAGGATATTGTATTTAATTACCGAGCATACGGACTTCCTTGTTTTGAAACCATACGCAGGGCAAGGCAGAGAGTACAGTCCCTTTTTCCTGAGTATTCACGTAATCCGCAGAAAGAAGAACAGAGCGGCAGTATTTCTATTGTAATAAACATTAGCTAGGAGGTATTTTCGTGAAAGACAAAGCAACTTTTCAGAATAAGGTCAAGGTGCTGAATAAACTCTTTGACTCCGGTTGTGATACGGAGAAAAAGTTGCAGCAGCTTGATATGGAAGCAATCCTGAAAATCCCGAATATCACGATTCCTGATATGGGTGTGATTATGGAGCTTCAGAAAAATACAAAGTCCGGTAAACTCTTTTCGTATTTGGGCGGCGGTTCTGATGAAGCAACAAAAATGAGAGGTAAGGAAAATGAAGCAACAGGAGAATAGAGCAGAGCCACAGGAAAAGCAAATTCGATTTATAGACAGTCATTACAATTTAAAATTCTATATTCCCGATGGAGGGAAAATTAGGATTACTTTTCGTGATGGACACACAGCAGATAGAGTGTGCAAGTATATTGATGACTACCATTTGTACGTCGGGAATTGCTGCTATCATATATGCGAGTTTGCTGAAAAAATGGAGCTTAATGGAAGCAAAGTTGAACCTATCAATCAACCAGAACCGTCAAAAAACAAGACCAGAAACAGAGAAAAACAGCGATAAGGAGGTGCAAGGGTAATGGCACGAAAATATGACCTTATTTCTGAGCTTTACAACCGCACCTGCAAAACGGTTGTGTCAAATCCTCAGAACTGGCAGGCATTCTTAGCTTCAGCTTGCCGAAATTATAAGTTACGTTATGACGAACAGCTTCTCGTATATGCACAGCGACCTGATGCAACGGCGGTTCTTGAGATAGAGCAATGGAACAAAATTTTTGGCAGATGGGTTAACCGAGGAGCAAGAGGTATTGCTGTTTTTGCTGATGAGAACCGTTCACGGCAAAGACTGACACATTACTTTGACATTTCAGATACTCACGAAAGCAGATATTCAAGAACAGTCCCGATTTGGGATATGCGTCAGGAATACGAAGCTGATGTGATTGAGACATTGGAAAGCACTTTCGGAGAGATTGAGAATAAGAGCAGTCTTGCCGAAGCAATTATGGGAGCAGCAAGAAATGCGGCAGAGGATAATATCCCTGATTATCTGCAAGACCTTTACTATGCAACCGAGGGCAGTTCCTTTGAGGAAGTGGAAGAGGATATTGTGGCTTTCATTTATGAAAATGTCGTGACAAATAGTGTGGCATATATGATGATGTCAAGGCTTGGCGTTGATACGGACGGTTATTTTGAACTTGATGATTTCAGAGATGTTACTAACTTCAATACGCAGGAAACACTCAATGCACTTGGATTTGCTACCAGTGATATTGCAGAAATGGGATTAACGGAAATATCTAAAACAATTACTGCACTCAACCGTCAAAATCGCATAATTGTCGGTCAGGACAGAAATGAATACAATAAGGTTGAAAATAACGACGAAAGGAGTTTGGACAATGAACGAACTGACCTACACGATGGTGGGCGATTACAGCCTTCCGAACCTGAAACTTCCACAGCAGCCGGAAGTGACGCTGGGCAGGTACGCTCAGATGAGGAGAGAGTTTCTGAAGGAACATCACAGAGTCCTTTACTACAATCTCCTGACGAGGGGCGAACTGACACAGCACTTGGCGGAAGTGGAACAGAGAGCCAGCAAGATGGAGGAAACAATCCTGAGCCAGATGGCACAGAAAGAGGGAGTGACCGAACAGATGAAAGCGGAGGATATGATGAAATGGGTTCGTCTGATGAACTCTCTTCGCAGTTCGGCACAGGAAATCGTGAAAGCGGAAGTGATATTCGCTTAGAGTATTACGACAGAACGCACGAGGATAAAAGCCTTCCGTTCTTTGGACGTGATGAAGTAATCAATGAAATTCTCAGAACGACACCACATTTGTCGGCTAGTCTGGAAGAAATCAAAGATTATTATGAACGTAATCCTGATAACAAAGACCGCACAGAGTATATAAAGAGTATTTTCAATAATGATTATACCGAGCTTACTTTAGAGGATGGCAGGACAGTAGGGTACAAGACCTTTGAAAACGTTCTGCATTTGTGGGAGGGCAAATACGACAGCAGAACCGCACAGAGCTATTATGATTGGGCTGTTATTGCCCGTCATTTTGAAGCTATGCGATTACTGGGAGAATTAAGTGACAGCATAAAACCATTACCGTCAATGGACGGTCAGATGACATTCATATTAGACGGTCGGGCAGAGGAAAAGAAAACCTCTGCCTTTACTTTTTCTCAGGAGATTATCGACGCTGTTCTTGCGAATGGAAGCGGATTTTCTGAGGGAAAAATGCGTATCTATGAGCAGTTTGAAAAAAGCCTTTCTGCAAAAGAAAATGCCGACTTCTTGAAAAATGAATACGGTTGGGGCGGCTCTTATCCAGTAATAATCGGAGCAGGCATCGATGAGAGCCACGATGGAAAAGGTATTACGATTACGAAAGGTATCGGTAAAGAGAAGCCGCATATCACGCTTTCGTGGTCGCAGGTGGAGAAGCGTATTGGGGAACTTATCCGAACAGACAGATACTTAAATCCAAAGGAAAAAGAACACTATCCTCAGTGGCTTGAAAGTCAAGAGGAACGCAGAGCCAAAATCGAGGAAACGAAAAGAAATCGTGAGATACTTTCTAATGCACCACCGGAGCAAGAGGTCGAACCAACCGAAAAAGAACCTGAAGAAGCAGAACAGCTACAAGATGTGCAGTATGAATATCATCTTGGCGATAAGGTGTATATCGGTGCTTCTGAGTACGAAATCTTATCTGTTGATGATGAGAGAGTAATGCTCTATGATTATGATGTGCCACTGTTCAATAAGGAATTTTCACGCACAGAGTTTGACAGAAAAGTGCGAGAGAATCCGATGAATGAGCATTTGATTGTAAAGGAAGAACCTGCCGAAGAAAGAAATGAAAAAGAGCCTGAGCCGTTAGTTCCCGCTTGGGAGCAGAAGAAAAAGGTCAAAGGATTTGACCTGCACCCTGATGTGCCTATGGAAGACCGTCATACCTTTAATCTCAGAGAAAATGAGGTTGAAACGGTTGGTAAAAAGGAACGCTTCCGCAGAAATATTATGGCGATACAGCTTCTTAAAAAATGTCAGGAAGAAAACAGATTTGCCACTCCTGAAGAACAGATTATCTTATCAAAGTATGTCGGTTGGGGTGGGCTTTCAGAAGCCTTTGATGAAAATAATTCAGCGTGGGCAACTGAATATCTGGAACTATCTTCGGTATTAACACCGGAGGAATATGCTTCGGTAAGAGAAAGCACGTTGACTGCGTTCTACACGCCGCCTGAAGTTATCACAGCCATTTATAAGGCAATGGAGCAGATGGGCTTTAAGGAAGGCAACTTGTTAGAGCCGTCCTGCGGTATCGGTAATTTCATCGGTATGCTGCCGGACGCAATGCAGGATAGTAAGATTTATGGTGTGGAACTTGATACGATTTCCGCAGGGATTGCACAGCAGCTTTACCAGAAAACAACCATTGCGGCACAAGGATTTGAAGAAACCAACCTGCCGGACAGCTTCTTTGATGGAGTGGTTGGAAATGTACCTTTTGGAGATTTTAAGGTATCGGATAAAAGGTATGACAAGCATAAGTTCCTGATACACGATTACTTTTTTGCCAAGTCACTTGATAAGTTAAGACCCGGCGGTGTAATGGCTCTTGTAACGAGCAAAGGCACAATGGATAAGGAAACTTTAGCAGTACGAAAGTATATTGCACAGAGGGCAGAGCTTCTTGGAGCAATCCGATTGCCAAATAACACCTTTAAGGGTAATGCAGGAACGGAAGTCGTTTCGGATATTCTTATCCTGCAAAAGCGTGACAGACTGATAGATATTGAGCCGGATTGGGTTCATCTTGATACCGATGAGAACGGAATTAAGATGAACTCTTATTTTGTGCAGCACCCCGAAATGATACTTGGAGAAATGAAAATGGTATCGGGGCGTTTCGGTATGGAAGCAACTTGTGTGCCGTATGAAAATGCAGACCTTGCAGCACAGCTTGATGAAGCAGTAGCAAACATTCACGGAGAAATCACGGAATATGAAACTGAGGAAGAACTGGAGGGGGAAGATAATTCTATTCCGGCAGACCCGACAGTGAGAAACTTTTCTTATACGTTGGTAGACGATAAAATCTACTATCGTGAAAATTCCCGTATGACTCCGGTGGAAATATCGGCAACCGCAGAGAACCGAATTAAGGGTATGATTGCTATTAGAAATTCCGTCAGAACGCTGATTGAATTGCAGACAGAAGATTACCCTGACAGCGAAATCAAAGCGGAGCAGGAGCGATTAAACAGACTTTATGATACCTTTTCAGGTAAGTACGGACTCATTAACAGCCGTGCAAATACCTCTGCTTTTTCGCAGGACAGTTCATTCTCTTTGCTTTCCGCATTGGAGATAATCGGAGAGGACGGAGAACTGGAGCGTAAGGCTGATATGTTTTCTAAGAGGACAATTAAGCCGCATACTCCGGTTACTTCTGTTGATACGGCAAGTGAAGCGTTGGCGGTATCTCTTGGAGAAAAAGCCACGATTGATATGGACTATATGATGGGGCTTTCCGGTAAATCGGAGAATGAAATCTTTGAGGACTTAAAGGGTGTTATCTTCCTAAACCCGCTTTATGAGTATGGAAATTCTTACGAACCGAAGTATCTGATGGCTGATGAATACCTTTCGGGTAATGTCAGGGAAAAGCTGAGGATTGCAAAGAACTCGGCAGAACTCTATCCGGAAGATTATAAGGTCAATGTAGAAGCACTTCAAAAGGTGCAGCCGAAAGACCTGACTGCAAGTGAAATTTCCGTGCGACTTGGTGCAACTTGGTTGCCACCGGACGATGTGCAGGAGTTTATCTTTCATTTGCTTGAAACACCACGCTATGCACAGTGGAACATCAAAGTTCACTTCTCTCCATTTACGAGTGAGTGGAATATTGAGGGCAAATCCTATGACAAAGGAAATGTAAGGGCATATAACACTTACGGAACTTCCCGCATCAATGCCTATAAGATTATCGAGGAAACACTGAACTTAAAAGATGTGCGTATCTTTGATTATATCGAAGATGATGAGAGAAAGAAAAAGGCTGTCCTAAATAAAAAGGAAACAGCGATTGCTCAGTCGAAGCAGGAAATGATTAAGCAGGAATTTCAGGACTGGATATGGTCTGACCCTGAACGAAGGGAAAGGCTTTGCAAATCTTACAATGAGAAATTCAATAGCGTCAGACCTCGTGAGTATGATGGAAGTCATATCATCTTCAATGGTATGAATCCTGAAATTGAACTCAGGGAACATCAGAAAAATGCGGTTGCTCATATCCTTTACGGAGGAAATACACTTCTTGCACACGCAGTCGGAGCAGGAAAAACTTTTGAAATGGTAGCGGCAGCACAGGAGTCGAAAAGGCTTGGGCTTTGTAACAAGTCGCTGTTTGTTGTACCAAATCACTTGACCGAACAATGGGCGGCTGAGTATTTGCAGCTCTATCCGGCGGCGAATATCCTTGTCGCAACAAAGAAAGATTTTGAAACCAAGAACCGTAAAAAATTCTGCGGAAGGATTGCAACTGGAGATTATGACGCAGTTATCATCGGACATTCACAGTTTGAAAAAATCCCGATGTCCATTGAAAGACAGAGGGCAATCTTAGAACAGCAGCTTGAGGAGATAACCGGAGGAATTGCAGAACTCAAGCGAAACCGAGGGGAAAACTTCTCCATAAAACAGCTTGAAAAGTCAAAGAAATCTATCAAGCAGAAACTTGATAAACTCAATGACCAGACGAAAAAAGATGATGTTGTAACCTTTGAGGAACTTGGTGTAGACAGGCTTTTTGTTGATGAAAGCCATTATTACAAGAACCTTTATCTTTATACAAAAATGCGTAATGTGGGCGGTATCGCACAGACGGAAGCACAGAAATCTTCCGACCTCTTTATGAAGTGCCGTTACCTTGACGAGATTACCGGAGGGCGAGGAACCGTGTTCGCAACGGGTACACCTATCTCAAACAGTATGGTGGAACTCTATACGATACAGCGATATTTGCAGTACAGCACGCTTGTGAAAAATGGGTTGCAGCACTTTGATGCCTGGGCTTCCACTTTCGGAGAAACCATTACGGCAGTGGAACTTACACCGGAAGGAACAGGATACAGAGCAAAGACAAGGTTCGCAAAATTCTATAACCTGCCTGAACTAATGGCGATGTTCAAGGAGATAGCGGACATTAAAACAGCAGATATGTTGAACCTGCCAGTACCGGAAGCAAAGTACCATAACATTGCAGTAAAGCCATCGGAAATGCAGAAGGAGATGGTTGCTTCCCTTGCAGAGAGAGCCGAGCAGGTGCGTGGCGGCGGTGTGGATTCAAGCGTAGATAATATGCTGAAAATCACGAATGACGGAAGAAAACTGGCTCTTGACCAGCGTATGCTAAACGATATGCTGCCTGATTTTGAGGGCAGTAAAATCAATGCCTGCGTCGATAACATCTATCGGATATGGAAAGAAAATGCCGACAAGAAATCGGCACAGCTTGTGTTTTGTGACCTTTCCACGCCGAAGAATGACGGCACATTTTCCGTCTATAACGACATCAGAAAGAAGCTGATTGAGAGAGGTATTCCTGAAAGTGAAGTGAAGTTCATACACGAAGCCGATACGGATATGAAGAAAAAAGAACTGTTTCAAAAGACCCGCAAGGGAGAAGTCAGGGTGCTTCTTGGCTCTACTCAGAAGATGGGAGCAGGAACGAATGTGCAGGATAAACTTATCGCACTTCACGATGTGGATTGTCCGTGGCGACCTTCAGATTTGGAGCAGCGTTCCGGTAGAATTGTCCGTCAGGGCAATGAAAATCCGAAGGTAGATATTTACCGTTATGTAACAGAGCAGACCTTTGATGCATACCTCTATCAGCTTGTGGAAGGTAAGCAGAAGTTCGCAAGTCAGATTATGACGAGCAAATCTCCGGTTAGGTCGGCAGAGGATATTGATGAAACCGCACTGTCCTATGCAGAGATAAAAATGCTTGCAACAGGTAATCCATATATCAAAGAAAAGATGGACTTAGACATTCAGGTACAGAAGCTAAAGATGTTAAAATCCAATTTCTTATCAGAGAAATATGGACTGGAGGATAAGGTCATCAAGTTCTACCCACAACAGATTGCTTACTTGAAATCCCGTGTAGAGGGACTTACAAAAGATGTTAAAACAGCAAAATTACACCCGAAACCGATAGACGAGCAGCCGCTTGGAATGATGGTATCGGGTGTTTCTTATTCCGAAAAAGCCGAAGCAGGTCAGGCAATCATCAATGCCTGCAAGTCAATGAACAGTCCCGATGCGATACCACTTGGCGAGTACCGTGGCTTTCAAATGGAACTGTATTTTGATACGGTGCAGCGTAATTATGTTGTGAAACTGAAAGGTGAAACGAGCAGAGATGTACCGCTTGGCGACGATGCTCACGGTAATATCGTGAGAATAGATAACGGCATAGAACGCTTTGAGGAAGCACTTGCTGATACGAAAAACAGCCTTGAAAATACGGAGAAGCAGTTTGAAACAGCGAAGCAGGAAATCGAAAAGCCGTTTGCAAAGGAGGAAGAATTGAGGGCAAAAACTGCTCGACTTGATGAGCTGAATATCCTGCTCAATATGGATAAAAAGGAAAATGAGATTGTCGGCGGAGAGCCTGATGAGGGCGAAGCAGTCGGCGGCAGAAAGGAGAAATCGTATGAGAGATAAACAGGAAGGCGGTGGTCGATATGCCATTTATCGCACCTGAGTTAATCATTCAGGCGAAGCAGATGGACTTATTAACCTACCTGAGAAATTATGAACCGTATGAGCTGGTTAAGTTTTCAGGTAACACCTATTGCACCAGAACCCACGACAGTTTGAAGATTTCAAACGGGAAATGGATATGGTGGTCGAGAGGTATTGGCGGCAGGAGTGCTTTGGATTATCTGAT
>OBAH01001819.1_pt1 | contig 11406 bp, 10 predicted proteins | sample 1517491 | NCBI WGS metagenome assembly OBAH01 (sample SAMN04571697, study PRJEB22368) | human gut metagenome | biome: human gut; material: stool | host: Homo sapiens | place: Luxembourg | collected 2012-08-03
AATGGGCGCGATTTGATAATCGCCAAAAACGACCAGCGTACCAGCCCCTACCCTCGCTGTTGTCAGCGGCAGCGGCGCAAGCGGTACAAGCGATCCCTGAACCGACAATGTTACCCACTGCACTTCATGCGCGAGTGCATACCGCCAAATTTGCATGACCCACAGCGCGCCAAGGGGTCCTTAGACCGTAGGTCTAAGCGACTTTCTTTCCCACATTTCTTTCTTCGCAGAAAGAAATGTGGCCGCCGGAGGCCGCCTCCCCGTCAGGGGGAAACCGACTCGCCGCCGTGGCGGCGAAACCCGCCCCGCGCCAAGGGGTCCTTAGACCGTAGGTCTAAGCGACTTTCTTTTCCACATTTCTTTCTTCGCAGAAAGAAATGTGGCCGCCGGAGGCCGCCTCCCCGTCAGGGGAAAATCGACTCGCCGCCGGGGCGGCGAAACCTTCCCCGCGCCCGCAGGCGTATGTCAAAGGCTTCCCGCAGGGAAGTCTTTGCGTGGTTTTACAGTTCGATCTCGCAGTCCGGCTCCACCTTCTTGCAGGCCTTCAGCACCGCCTTCATGGTGGCCTTCTGGTCTGCGCCCTCCGCAAATTCCACGATCATCTTCTGCGTCATAAAGTTCACCACGGCGGAGGCCACGCCCTCAGTCTTCTGGGCAGCTTCCTCCATCAGGTTGGCGCAGTTGGCGCAGTCAACTTCGATGCTGTATGTCTTTTTCATAGTGATGACTCCTTTCGCAGCACTTAAAGTATTAAGTACTTGTTTAATCGTTCTGGGCGTAGTATAATGTACCTGACCGCAAATGTCAACGGTCCGGCGGCACTCCCTGCCGCCCGGGCGAAAACCACTGCTTTTCGGGCGAAACGGAGGTCATCGTATGGAAAACCCGTCCCTGCCTCATTACCACGGCGAAGAACCGGCCCACACGGAGGTCGTCCGCCAGATGCTGGAAAAAGAGGACACCTTTCAGGAGCTTTCCGATATTTTCCGGCAGCTGGGCGACGCCAACCGCATCCGCATTTTCTGGCTGTTGTGCCACTGCGAGGAGTGCGTGGTGAACATCGCCGCCATGATGGATATGTCCAGCCCTGCCGTCTCCCACCACCTCCGCATCCTCCGGGACAGCGGCCTGCTGACCACCCGCCGCGACGGCAAGGAGGTCTATTACCACGCCGCCGACACCGCCCAGGCCCGGCTGCTGCACGAGCTCATCGAGCAGGTCATGGACGTGGCCTGTCCCCAGTGGCGCGCCGAGGCAGAGCAGGTCCGGCTGATCCGGGAGATCCACGACTACCTGCTGTCGCACATGGACCAGCGTATCACCATCGAGGGCCTCTGCCATCTGTACCCCATCAACCCGACCACATTGAAAGAGGTGTTCAAGGATGTGTACGGCACCTCCATCGCTGCCCACCTGAAAGAGCACCGCATGGAGAAGGCCGCCCGCCTCCTCCGTGAGACGGATGCCAGTATGGCGGAGGTCGCCCGCCGGGTAGGCTATGAAAGCCAGAGCAAATTCACCGCCGCCTTCAAGGACCAGTACGGCTGTCTGCCCACAATGTATCGGAAGATGTCATAAGCGTGAACTGGAAGTATCATATAGGTATAAAAAAGGCGCCCTTCGGCGCCTTTTTTGCGTACATAAAGGTATCCCCTTTTGCATGGGTTTGTTCACATTTCCCGGATATATCGTGTTCACATGTCCTGGGCCTGTAATTGGAGACGATCGGCGATCATGGCGATGAATTCAGAGTTTGTGGGCTTGCCCTTCGCGGAATTCACCGTATAGCCAAAGTATTTCTGCAGCGTTTCCAGGTCTCCGCGGTCCCACGCCACCTCGATCGCGTGGCGAATGGCGCGCTCCACCCGGCTGGGTGTCGTCCCGAACCTCTTTGCGATCTCCGGATACAGCACCTTCGTCACCGCGTTGATGACCTCCATGTTCCGCACCGTCAGGATAATACCCTCCCGCAGGTACTGGTAGCCCTTGATGTGCGCCGGCACGCCGATCTCGTGGATGATGGCCGTGACCATCATCTCCAGCTGCTGCAGCGGCAGGTCGCAGCGCGGGCCTGCCGCGTGGCGGATATGCTCCAGCACTGAGGTGTCGTCCGCCGGCTTGGGCAGGAATGCATAGGCGCCGGCATCGCGGATGTCCCGGGCCGCCTCGGCGGTGCGGAATTCCGTCACCACAATGCACCGCGTCTCGGACTTGCCCTTCAGCCGCCGCAGGATGCCCGTGCCGTCCAGGCCGGGCAGCACCGTGTCCAGCACCAGCACGGCGGGGTGCTGTGCCTCCACCATCGCCAGCGCCTCACGGCCGTCGGCAGTGTCGCCGATCAGACAGATATCCCCCTGCTTCTTCAAGAAATCGCACAGCTCTGTCCGATACGCCTGGTCCGCATCCGCAACGCATACAGTGATCTTGTTCTCCATATTCACTTTCCCCTTTAACATAATTTTAACGGCACGCAATTCCCCATATACACACCACGAACCGCTTTGACGCTATCAAAAATACCACAAACAGACAGCAAATGCAAGGGCAATTTGTCGAAAACCAACATTTTCGTTCGACACCCAGCGACCGCATTCGACAAAAAGTGGTGCTCACGAGATGAAATGTTCCATTTTACCGATATTCTGCCTCTATAATTGCGCATATATCGGCAGTTGTGCCCGCTAATCGGCATTTCATGTGCAATGTATCGAGTTGCCGTTTTTCCACAGGCCTACGGCTGCCCCAAGGAGATGCAGGGGGTGCCGGTCAGACCGGCGCAAAAGGCAAAACAACTCCGCGCGGAAATGGTTGTGTTGGCGGGAAAATCGGCGTATAATAAATTGAAAACGATCACAAAACGGAGGCTCACCTATGAAACTGATGGTTCTCGACGGCAACAGTATCGTCAACCGCGCCTATTACGGCGTCGGAAAGGCGCGCCTGCTGACCACACGGCAGGGGCTGCACACAAACGCCATTTACGGCTTTGTCACCATGCTGCAGAAGCTGCTGGACCAGGAGAAGCCGGACGCCGTGTGCGCTGCCTTTGACCGGCGGGAACCAACATTCCGGCACAAGGCCGACGCGGCCTATAAGGCCAACCGCAAGGGTATGCCCGAGGAGCTGGCCGAACAGATGCTGCCGCTGAAGCAGGTGCTCGACGCCATGTCCGTGCCCTGCTATGAGCTGTCCGGCTACGAGGCCGATGACCTGATTGGTACCATCAGCCGCAAGTGCGAGGCCGCCGGATGGGACTGCACCATCGCCACCGGCGACCGCGACAGTCTGCAGCTGATCACCGCCCACACCCATGTGCGTCTGTTGACCGGCGGCAAGGGACCGGACGGCGACCGCTGCATGACCGAATCCGCCTTTCGGGCGGAGTACGGCTTTGACCCCATCCACATGATCGACCTGAAGGCCCTGGCCGGCGACAGCAGCGACAATATCCCCGGCGTGCCCGGCATTGGTGAAAAGACCGCCATGGCGCTGGTACAGCAATATGGCTCCATTGACGCCGTGTACGCGAACATCGACAGCGTGCCCCTGAAGCCCGGATTTTTATGTAAACTCAAGGAAGGCGAGGCCTCTGCCCGCCACAGCTACTGGCTGGCCACCATTGACACAAATGCGCCGCTGGATTTTGATCCGGAGGCCAACCTGCGCCAGCCCTTCAAGCCGGAGCTGTATGACCTGTTTTTGAAGCTGGAATTCCAGAAGCTCATCGATAAATACCAGCTCTCCCCGGCCTGTGTGGCAGAGGAGCTGCCCACATATACCGCGGAGGCGGAAATACTGGAGACGGCCGAGCGTGCCGAGGCGTGCCTGGCCCTGTGGCGCGAGGCGGCATACGTGACCGTATACGGTACACCGGATCTGGCGGCGCTGGCGGTGGAATGCGAGACCGGGGCAGACAGCTCTCTGATGGTTGAAATTTATGTCAACCGATATGCCGGTGATTGGCGGGCGCTGCTGTCCGCCCTGTTTGCGCCGGATATCCGGAAGGTTGGCCACAATGTCAAGGACATGATGCGTGCCCTGCTGGCCCAGGGACTGCCCGCCGATGGTTTCATCTTCGACACGGCGCTGGCCGCCTATCTGGTAGACGCCACCGCCGGCAGCTACGATCTGCAGCGGCTGTTTGTCACCTACTATAACGAGCAGCTGCCCCAGCCCGACCATCTGACGGCGGACGCCTTCAATCCCCTGGCTGGGGAGAACATCGCCGCCCAGACGGCGCTTATCAGCTACACCGCCGCCGTGTCCGCCCTGCACGGGACGCTCGCGCCCAAGCTGCGGGAGTTGGAGATGGAGGAATTGTACTATAGTGTGGAGTTGCCTCTGTGCCGGGTGCTGGCGGATATGGAGACAGCTGGTTTCCTGGTGGACCGGGACGCCCTGGCGGATTTCGGCGCGGCCCTGCAGAAGACCACGGACCGCGTGGAGCAGGCCATCTATGACGCCGCCGGAGAGACGTTCAACATCAACTCCCCCAAGCAGCTGGGGTATATCCTGTTCGAGAAATTGCAGCTGCCCCACGGCAAAAAGACGAAGACCGGCTGGTCCACCAACGCCGATGTGCTGGAAAAGCTGCGTCACGCCTATCCCATCGTGGACGACGTACTGTGCTTCCGCCAGTACACCAAGCTGAAGAGTACCTATGTGGACGGGCTGATGAAGGTCATCGATATGGACGGCCGGATACGCACCAGCTTCCAAATGACCGTCACCGCCACCGGGCGGCTCAGCTCCACGGAGCCGAATTTGCAGAATATCCCCACACGCACCGAGCTGGGCAGCCAGCTGCGGCGGATGTTCACGGCGGCGGAGGGCTGTGTGCTGGTGGATGCGGACTACTCCCAGATCGAGCTGCGCCTGCTGGCGCATATGTCCGGCGACAAGGTCATGCAGGCGTCATTCCTGTCCGGTGCGGACTTCCACACCGCCACCGCCGCCAAGGTCTTCCACGTGCCAGAGGAGGATGTGACGCCGGAGCTGCGCCGCCGGGCCAAGGCGGTGAATTTCGGCATTGTGTACGGCATTTCCGCCTTTGCACTGGCCCAGGACATCGGCGTCACCGTGGCAGAGGCCAAGGCGTACATGGACCGCTATTTCGAGACGTACAGCACCCTGCGGCAGTATATGACCGACGTAGTGGCGCAGGCGGAGCAGGACGGCTACGTGCAGACCATGATGCACCGCCGCCGCCCCCTGCCGGAGCTGAAGAGCAGCAATTTCAACCTGCGGGAATTCGGCAAGCGGGTGGCGCTGAATATGCCGGTGCAGGGCAGCGCCGCCGATATCATGAAGCTGGCGATGGTGCGTGTGCATGACCGGCTGAAGCGGGAGGGCCTGCGTGCCCGGCTGCTGATGCAGGTCCACGACGAGCTGATCGCCGAGTGCCCGGCGGAGGAGCAGGCGCAGGTGAAGCACATCCTCACGGAGGAGATGGAACACGCCGCAGCGCTGTCCGTTCCCCTGACGGTGGACGCCCACTGCGGAAAAAACTGGCTGGAGGCGAAGGGATAAAGCTATGAAGCACATCAAGATCGTACCCATGGCGGCGGAGCATTTGAACGACGTGGCGGCGCTGGAGTTGGCCTGCTTTTCCCGCCCCTGGTCCCGGCAAATGTTGGCCGAGGAGCTGGACAACCAGTGCGCGGCCTTTTTGGTGGCGTTGGAGCCGGAGACGGAGAAAGTTATCGGCTACGCGGGATTGCTGGTAGCCGCCGACGAGGGCTATATCACCAATGTAGCGGTGGACCCCTCCCGTCGCCGGCAGGGCGTGGCGGCCCAGCTTTTGCAGGTATTCGACAACTTTGCCCGCGGCAATCAGTTGGCGTTCCTGACGCTGGAGGTGCGGCCCTCCAACACCGCGGCTATCGCGCTGTATCAGGGCTTCGGCTTCCGCGAGGTGGGCCGCCGCCGCAACTATTACGACCTACCCAAGGAGGATGCCCTGATCCTGACGAAATACTACACGGAGGAGGCGGCGCAATGAACATATTAGCTTTCGAGTCCTCCTGCGACGAGACAGCGGTGGCCGTGGTCCGGGACGGGCGGACGCTGCTGTCCGACGCCATATTGTCCCAAGCGGATATGCACGCCCTCTATGGCGGCGTGGTGCCGGAGATCGCCTCCCGCAAGCACGTACAGGCCATCGCTGCCCTGACGGACAAAGCGCTTTCCGACGCAGGACTGACCAAAAAGGATATCGATGCCGTGGCCGTCACCTACGCGCCGGGACTCATCGGCGCGGTGCTGGTGGGCGTCAGCTTTGCCAAATCCGCTGCCTACGCGCTGGGTGTGCCCCTGATCCCGGTGCACCATGTGCGGGGGCACATCGCCGCCAACTATCTGGCCTTTCCGGAGCTGGAGCCGCCCTTCGTGGCGCTGGCCATCTCCGGCGGCAATACGCTGATCGTGGATGTGGCGGACTACACCGATATGACCGTGCTGGGTGCCACCCGCGACGACGCCGCCGGTGAGTGCTTCGACAAGGCGGCGCGGGTGCTGGGGCTCCCCTACCCCGGCGGCAGGCCTATGGACCAGCTGGCGCAGCAGTCCGCAGGCGGCGTGTACGACCTGCCCAGCGCCCATGTGGCCGGGGCAGAGTTGGACATGAGTTTTTCCGGCCTGAAGACCGCTGTGGTGAATCTGGCGCACAACGCCCAGCAGAAGGGCGATCCGCTGGACGCCCCGGCCCTGGCCCGGGACTTTGCCCGCGCCGTGTCCGGGGAACTGGTGCCCCGCGCCATGCGCGCCTTGGCGCTTACCGGGCGGAAAACGTTGGTGGCCGCCGGCGGTGTGGCCGCCAACTCTATCATCCGCGCCGATCTGCAGGCCGCCTGTCGGGAGGTGGGAGTACAACTCTATCTGCCGCCGCTGAAGTGGTGCGGCGACAACGGCGCCATGATCGGTGCCCAGGGCTACTATGAGTATCAGGCGGGCCGCACCGCCGGGCTCGACCTCAACGCCTACGCCACCATGGATCTGGGCGCACCCCTACTGTGACCAAGCACCCCCGTTTTCGGGGGTGCTTTTTGTCAACCAACCGTCGGCGGCGGTGTTATGGAAATCATCACATCTATATCCTTCGTTCTTCTCCATGATATGACATTATGTTAAGCTAACGGCGTGTGTTTCGCGGGTGAAAGAGGTGTTTTTCGGTACTTACATTTTCTTCCATAACAAGAAAATTCAGCGTATTTAAAAGGATTTTCGCAGTGTGGAAAAAGTGGTGGAAACTGTGGATAACTCATTGTAAAAATTATGTCATGTAGAATTATGTCAAATTAACGTAAAGGCCTCCGGGTTGCTGCCGGCGTGCTGTTTTGTGTGAAAAGTATACCGGAACGGGAAAATATGCAGGGGATTTCCCGTAAGTGCTCGCCGCCGCGCAGCGCACCGCCGGCGGCGTTTTCCTTACTTTTCCGGAAGATCTGCGGCCGTTGTCAGCAATCGATTACATTATGTATTGTCATTCCCGGTACGTACCCACTTCGGAAGTAGGCGGAGCAGAAAAAAGGCTCTCTTCGCCGGAAAAGCGGTTGACGGCGCCGGCAAAGTGTGCTATACTACCATCTGCGTTGATGCTTGTGTGGCTCAGCTGGCAGAGCAGCTCACTCGTAATGAGCAGGTCGCCGGTTCGAATCCGGCCACAAGCTCCAAAAAAGCAACACCCGAAAGGGTGTTGTTTTTTTATTGAGCTTGTCCGGAGTCGAAGTTTATCCCCCCTCGCGGGGGAAATCCGGCCACAAGCTCCAACTCCTTGCAGGCATCGCGCGGCATCTTTCCTCTTTGCGCTGGCGGTATATGTATCAACGCTGTTTTTCAGAGGGACTTTTGAGGTGCAGACTGCACTCTGCGCCGCCGCACATACATCTGAAACGGCAACTCGATACATTGCACATGAAATGCCGATTAGCGGGCATAATTGCCGATATATGCGCAATTATAGAGACGGAATATCGGCAAAACGGAACATTTCATCTCGCGAGCACCACTTTTTGTCGAATGCGGTCGCTGGGTGTCGAACGAAAATGTTGGTTTTCGACAAATTGCCCTTGCATTTGCTGTCTGTTTGTGGTATTTTTGATAGCGTCAAAGCGGTTCGTGGTGTGTATATGGGGAATTGCGTGCCGTTAAAATTATGTTAAAGGGGAAAGTGAATATGGAGAACAAGATCACTGTATGCGTTGCGGATGCGGACCAGGCGTATCGGACAGAGCTGTGCGATTTCTTGAAGAAGCAGGGGGATATCTGTCTGATCGGCGACACTGCCGACGGCCGTGAGGCGCTGGCGATGGTGGAGGCACAGCACCCCGCCGTGCTGGTGCTGGACACGGTGCTGCCCGGCCTGGACGGCACGGGCATCCTGCGGCGGCTGAAGGGCAAGTCCGAGACGCGGTGCATTGTGGTGACGGAATTCCGCACCGCCGAGGCGGCCCGGGACATCCGCGATGCCGGCGCCTATGCATTCCTGCCCAAGCCGGCGGACGACACCTCAGTGCTGGAGCATATCCGCCACGCGGCAGGCCCGCGCTGCGACCTGCCGCTGCAGCAGCTGGAGATGATGGTCACGGCCATCATCCACGAGATCGGCGTGCCGGCGCACATCAAGGGCTACCAGTACCTGCGGGAGGGTATTATCCTGACGGTGCGGAACATGGAGGTCATCAACGCGGTGACGAAGGTGCTGTATCCGGAGATCGCAAAGAGGTTCGGGACGACACCCAGCCGGGTGGAGCGCGCCATTCGCCACGCGATCGAGGTAGCGTGGGACCGCGGCGACCTGGAAACGCTGCAGAAATACTTTGGCTATACGGTGAACTCCGCGAAGGGCAAGCCCACAAACTCCGAATTCATCGCCATGATCGCCGATCGCCTCCAATTACAGGCTCAGGAAATGTGAAAGTGTATAAAAGGAAAGGACGCCTTTAGACGGGTGTTCGTAAAACAGGTTTAGACCGAAATTACGAAATGAGCATCTGTCAGGCAGGGTTGGCAACGGAATAACGGGTATCTGGTGAGAGCCGGATATCCTGCAATGACAGCAATGGAAAAATGAATGACAAATAGCTGGAATGATGCCGGAGCGTTTATGACAGTCCAAGATGCGCTTCAATTCTACCCAGCAAATGAAGGCGTTGAAATGATTAAGCGAGAACAAATAAACGGAGCGATTGACGTAAAATAATCCCTTTGGAACAAAGGGCGCACTTCTATACAGGGGCAAGCCCTGTATGTGCGCTCTGCGAGGCAGACAGCCCGGACACCTGAATGTCCGGGCTGTTTTGCGTCACTTCGTTCCGTACAAGGGGCTGCACCCCTTGCGCCGCTGTGCGGCTATCCCTGCGTACTTTGCAGCGAGAACAATCTGCTTTCAGCAGACAGTCCCCGCCGCAAAGTCTGAAAATCCCATATAGTTTCTTTTACAACGGCGACAACGATTACCGGAATTCCGTCGTCTCTTTCTGCAACACTGCACTCCTTTTGATTAGCGATTTTTTCTCCATACCCCTTGCAAAACAGAAAGAGTCATTATATAATATGACCAGAAGAACCGAAACGGTCATTTTTCATGGGGGTGCGACCTTGGCTTTTACCGATTACGAGACTGAGCAGCTCCGCAAGGCGTTGCTGAAGGAAACGAGACATTGTGCTGTCACGCTGGGGATGAAGAAAACCTCCGTGGATCAGCTGACGAAGGCGGTCGGCATTGCGAAGGGCTCATTCTATAAATTCTACGAATCCAAGGAAATGCTTTTCTTCGCGGTTTTGGAGAACATTCACTCCGAGCTTTACGGAGTGGCTGACCATGCACTGAGCGAAGCAAACGGCTTGCCGCCGTCGGAGCGTGCGGCAAAGGCGGTTCTTGCCGTCTGCCGGCGGCTGTCCGATACCGGCGACATGGTTTTCATTGAAAACGATGCGAAGCTGCTTTTGCAGAGACTGCCGGAGAATGTCAAAAATGTGCATTACCACGACGACGAGGCGCACGTTCGTCAGCTTCTGGAAAAATATGGCCTTGTTCCTAAACGGGGGATTTCACTTGCCGCCGCGACAGTACGAGGACTGATTCTGACCGTCTCCCACAAGGAGCAGATTGGGGAACTGTACCCGCAGGTGCTGGAAACGCTGGTGTACGGCGCTTGCAGGGAGTTATTTAAATAAGCGGAAGGCCGCAGAAATGCGGCTTTTCCAAGACACGATAGTTAGCTACATCTAACTGAAAGATGGGCGCGTATAGGTTAGATAGATCTAACGGCTGGGGAGTGATAGCGATGCAGGAACACAAGGACTTCTGGGACAAAAATGCCGGACGTTACAACCACTTTATGCAAAAGGATTGGGCGGCGTATGAGGAGATGTATGCGCGCATCCGGCCGGTGGTGAAAGCAAAAACGGTGCTGGAGCTTGCTACCGGCACGGGGCTGATCGCAAAAAACATCGTAAACGCGGCGGCGCACATCGAGGCGACGGACGCCTCTGCGGAGATGATTCTTGAAGCAAAGCGGGATACCCGCTCTGCCAAGCTGCACTTCTCCGTGCAGGATATGTTCCGCCTGCCCTATGCGGACCAGTCCTTTGATGTAGTGATCGTGTCCAACGCGCTGCACATCGTGCCGCAGCCGGAGAAAGCCCTTGCCGAGATCCGCCGGGTGCTGAAGGACGACGGTGTGCTCATCGCGCCGACCTTCACCCACGCGGGAAACTCGTTTTCCGGCAAGGTCAGGGCATTTTTCATGAAACGTGTGGGCTTCCCTCTCCACAGCAAGTGGACGAGCGCGGAATACCTGTGCTTCCTGCGGCAGAACGGCTGGACGGTGCGGAAAAGCGTTGTGCTGAAAGCATCGTTCCCGCTGACCTATGCCGAGTGTGTAAAAATGGAGGTGTGATATGTCATTCTTTGAAAACACCCGCAAGCCCGTGGGCTTTGGCGGGAAAATTATGGTCGCCATGATGAATGTCGGGCACAGCGCCGTGGCCCGGTGGGGGCTTCAATTTCTGAATGCTGCGCCGGACGCCAAGGGGCTGGACTGCGGCTGCGGCGGCGGTGCGAATATCCGGCGGCTGCTGAAAAAATGCCCGCAGGGGATCGTCAAGGGCATCGACTATTCGCCCGTCAGCGTGGAGAAGTCGAAAAAGGTCAACGAGGCCGCCATCGCGGAGGGTCGCTGCGCCGTTCTGCAAGGCAGTGTGGCGGATATGGTGTTTGCGGACAACTGGTTTGACACCATTACAGCCTTTGAGACCGTCTATTTCTGGCCTGACCTGCCCCGGTGTTTCCGGGAGGTTTACCGGGTGCTGAAGCCCGGCGGGACATTTCTCATCTGCAACGAGAGCAGCGGCGATACGGACAAGGACAAGAAGTGGACGGAGATCATCGGCGGCATGACCATC
>OBAH01001835.1_pt1 | contig 11293 bp, 7 predicted proteins | sample 1517491 | NCBI WGS metagenome assembly OBAH01 (sample SAMN04571697, study PRJEB22368) | human gut metagenome | biome: human gut; material: stool | host: Homo sapiens | place: Luxembourg | collected 2012-08-03
AGAAGGGGGCAGATGTTCTTGTGACAGGAGATATCGGTCATCATGATGGAATTGATGCAGTAGAGCAGGGGCTTGCAGTAATTGATGCAGGACATTATGGCACAGAATATATTTTTATTGAAGATATGAAGCAGTTCTTTGAGAAGAAGCTTCCGGTGCTGGATGTACTTACAGATCCAATCGAGCATCCGTTCCAGATCATATAATCAGAAGTGAACGCATAATAATGTTCAGCAGGGCAGCTGTGAACGGAAAGCAGTTCACAAAGACAGTGGAGGTGGCTGAGAGTTGGAAAGTCAGAAATGTAAGGTTACGATAAGCGGAAAAGAGTATCTTTATGAGAAGGGGACGTCTTATCAGGAGATCGCGAAGGATTTTCAGAAAGAGTATAAACATCAGATCGCACTTGTGATGCTGGATGGACATCGTCTGCAAGAACTTAGAAAACAGGTTTCCGGAGACTGTACGCTACAATTTATTACAACAAAGGATACGGCGGGGTATGACACGTATCGGAGAAGTGTCTGCTTTCTTTTTATTAAGGCAGTACACGATGTGATTGGCCATGAGTGTCCGCAGCAGGTGCGGGTAAGGATTCATTTTTCATTAGGTGCAGGATTTTACTGTACGGTGGAAGGAATCGATCATGTGGGAATGGAATTCCAATGGAAAGTTGAAGAACGCATGTATGAACTTGTACAGCAGAGACTTCCGATCACAAAAGAGTTGATCCATACAGAAGAGGCAGTGGAATTATTCCATCGATATGGAATGTTTGATAAAGAACGCCTGTTCCGGTATCGGAGGAGTTCCCACGTGAATCTGTATGCCATGAATGAATTCCGTGACTATTATTATGGTTATATGATGCCGGATACAGGAGATTTGAAGTATTTTGCATTGTATCTGTATCAGGGCGGAATCGTACTTCAGATGCCGCTGAAAGACGAACCGGAGAAAGTGCCTCTATTTGTGCCAAAGGATAAGCTGTTTCGTGTACTCAGTGAGTCTGTGAGATGGGGAGACCAGCAGGGGATTGATACCGTCGGTGCGCTCAATGACATGATCACGCAGGATGATATGCGAGAGATTGTTCTTGTGCAGGAGGCATTCCAGGAGCGCAAGATCGGAGAGATCGCAAAGCAGATCGCAGATCGTCCGGGGGTAAAGTTTGTTCTGATCGCAGGACCTTCTTCTTCCGGCAAGACAACATTTTCACATCGCTTATCCATTCAGCTCAGAGTGAACGGGCTTCATCCACATCCGATTTCTGTAGATAATTATTTCGTAGATCGGGAGAAAACACCGAAAGACGAGGATGGAAATTATAACTTCGAATGCATTGAAGCAATCGATGTGGAAAAGTTCAATGAGGACATGAGCAATCTGCTGGCAGGCGAGGAAGTCTATCTTCCGGTTTTTGACTTTAAGACCGGTAAACGGAATTTTGAAACAAAGCCAAAGAAACTCGGGGAAAATGATATCCTTGTAATCGAAGGAATCCATTGCCTGAATCCGAAGCTGACAGAACAGTTATGTGATGACCGGAAATTCAGGATCTATATCAGTGCATTAACACAGTTGAATATTGATGAGCATAACCGGATTCCGTCTACAGACGGACGTTTGATCCGAAGACTTGTCAGGGATGCAAGAACAAGAGGGGCATCGGCGACGAAGACCATCTCAATGTGGCCGTCAGTGAGAAGAGGAGAAGAGAAGAATATTTTCCCATATCAGGAATATGCAGACGTGATGTTTAACTCTTCCCTGATCTATGAACTGGCAGTGTTGAAACAGTATGTGGAGCCGTTGCTTCTTGGCGTAAGCAAAGATTCTCCGGAATATGTTGAAGCAAAGCGGTTGTTGAAATTCCTGGATTATTTCGTAGGAATCGGAAATGACAATGTGCCAACGAATTCACTTTTGAGAGAATTTATTGGCGGTGGATGTTTCCATGTCTAATGCAATAGAAAGATAGAAGAAAGAGGATACATAGAAATTCTTGTCACATACAAGTTTTCTATGTATCCTCTTTGCATTAAGATACCTCTTTGTTGATCATATCCTGCAATAAGCAGAAATATACAATATCTAATCCTAAAATCGAGAGAATCAGATAGAGAATAGAAGAATTCCCCTGTATTCCTCTGATGCGGTCACAGCGTTCTCCCATCTTATAAGCCCAGTAAATACCATAGATTCCACAGGTGATCAAAGAAAATAGGAATACCATGCCTCCGCTTGTTGCCTGTGGCTCTCCGGCCAGCTGATTCACCTCATCATTCAGCTTGATCATCCAGTAGATACTGTAGATGCCGCAGGTGAGAAAAGAAAAAACAATTGCAAGTACAAGATTACGTGGCATAATGCCTGCAGTTGCCCCGTTCCGGTAGTAATTGTTCTGATTATAGTTGTTCTGGTATGCATTCTGGTAATATGCATTCTGCTGGAACTGGCTTTCCTGCTGCTTTTGATTCTCCTGTGTATGAGCATTATCATTAGGAGTGGGAAGCGGAGCACCACATTCCTGACAGAAAGAAGCACTGTCTTCGCAGAGTGAATTACATTTTGGACAGATTTTCATAGAAGATTCTCCTTTGCATGAATTAGTTCGAAAAATGTCAGAAGTTGACAAGATCCTTCTGAAAAGTATCGTAGCATAAAAAGATACAAGTTACAAGAAATGTAGCCAAGTTTTAGGATATCTTAAGATATTCGATAGAAATAAACCTGGAATATGCATAATATTCTTCCTTTTTCTTTCAAAAAGTTTGTGGTAGAATAGTAATGTTTCTGAAAACAAAACATGAGGAGATGAAAGTATGCCAGTATTTGACTTTAACAGTGCACCGGAAGATAAGAAAGAAGTTCAGTGTACTTATACAACATTTTGTTCCAACGAAGACCATGCGACACCGGAGTGTCCGATTCTTGTTCTGGATAATCAGAACCGGAAGTGGAACCATCATTCCTGCGGTGTGTTTACCAATCAGAATAAGCAGACCGCATTTGAGTTTGATGAAAAGGACGGAACATGCAGTGCAGATATCCTGAAAGTGGATGCACGTTTTGTCAGCCTTTTAAAATGGCTTGGAGAAAATCACATTAATGTACGTCTTTCCGGAGAAAATAAGCCGGATGGTTATGCCGTTTACAGAATCCGTGAGATCGCATTTGGAGGTGGAACAAAATTATCTGCTGAGGACGGCTTCCTTCAGTTTATGATTGAGCGGCTGTTTGCAAGTGATGCGCCAAAAGAAGAGATCAATGATGACGAGCAGGAAGAGTCCGGAGATGACATGAAGCTTACAAGTATTCAGAGTATTACAGACTTTATGACGTGCGCAGGACGTACACTTCCGGATAACATTCGTCTGTGGGCAAGAAGAAATCTTGCAGTTGCACGCTCTCACGAGGTCTCTCAGGAAGAGCGCCGTCACGCACAGAGAGCACTTTCTATTATGATGAATATTCAGTGGAAGAGTAATTACTTTGAAGCAATCGATCCGGATGAAGCGAGAAGAATTCTGGATGAAGAGCTGTATGGAATGGAGAAAGTAAAGCAGAGAATCATAGAGACGATCATTCAGATCAACCGTACACACACACTTCCGGCGTACGGACTTCTGCTTGTCGGACCGGCCGGAACAGGTAAATCTCAGATTGCTTATGCCGTTGCAAGAATCCTTAAACTTCCTTGGACAACACTGGATATGAGTTCCATTAACGATCCGGAACAGCTGACAGGAAGTTCAAGAATCTATTCGAACGCAAAGCCAGGTATTATCATGGAAGCATTCTCCATGGCAGGGGAATCCAATCTGGTATTCATTATTAATGAGCTGGATAAGGCGGCATCCGGAAAGGGAAACGGAAACCCGGCAGATGTTTTGCTTACACTACTGGACAACCTTGGATTTACAGACAATTACATGGAGTGTATGATCCCTACCGTTGGTGTATATCCAATCGCTACAGCGAATGACAAGGATCAGATCAGTGCACCGCTCATGTCCCGTTTCGCTGTCATTGATATCCCGGATTATACACCGGAAGAGAAGAAAGTAATCTTCTCCAAATTCTCACTTCCGAAGGTGCTGAAACGCATGAGCCTGAAGGCAGAAGAGTGCATTATGACAGATGAGGCACTCAATGAAGTGATTGAACTGTACTCCAACACATCAGGAATCCGTGATCTGGAACAGGCAGCAGAACACATCGCAGCGAATGCGCTGTATCAGATTGAAGTGAATCATGTGGAGAAAGTTGAATTTGATGCAGAGATGGTAAGAGAACTGCTTGGATAGAGTTGGGCTTTGCCCTCAATCTGAAAAAAATGAGCTCTGGAAAGTTTTGGCTTTCCAAAGCTCATTTTTTGAATTCCTACTGTCTATAATACTGCAGGAACTCCCCAATCTTACCAACCGCCTCTTTCAGTACTTCAATACGCGGCAGATAAACCACACGGAAATGATCCGGCTGATGCCAGTTAAATCCACTTCCCTGAACGATCAGGATCTTCTTGTCACGAAGCAGATCAAGAGCAAATTTCTCATCATTCACAATATTGAACTTCTTCGTATCAATCTTCGGGAACATATAAAATGCAGCCTGCGGTTTTACTGCGCTGATTCCCGGAATATCCGTCAGAGCCTTGTAAACATATTCACGCTGTTCGTAAATACGTCCACCCGGAACAATATAATCATTTACACTCTGGTGTCCGCCGAGAGCTGTCTGCACAATGGACTGCGCCGGAACGTTAGAGCAAAGACGCATGTTGGAAAGCATCTTGATTCCTTCGATATAGTCTCTTGCAATATTTTTATTTCCACTTAAGATCATCCATCCGATACGGAATCCGGCGATCATATGGGACTTGGACAGTCCGCTGAATGTCACGCAGAACAGATCCGGTGCGAGAGAAGCAATAGAAACATGCTCTTTTCCATCCATAACAAGACGGTCATAAATCTCATCAGAGAAAATGATCAGCTGGTGTTCTCTTGCGAGATCTACAATCTGCTGCAGTACTTCCTTCGGATAAAGAGCACCGGTCGGATTGTTTGGATTGATGATAACAATCGCTTTTGTACGGTCATTGATCTTCTTACGCATATCCTCGATATCCGGATACCAGTCAGACTGCTCATCACAGATATAGTGCACAGGCTTTCCACCGGCAAGTGTAGCACAAGCTGTCCAGAGCGGATAATCCGGAGACGGGATCAGAATCTCATCCCCTGTATCCAAAAGAGCAGACATGGTAAGATTGATCAGTTCACTGACACCATTTCCTGTGTAAATATCGCTCATCGTTACATTCGGCAAGTGCTTTAACTGGGCATACTGCATGATCGCTTTTCGCGCAGAGAACAGACCGGCAGAAGCAGAGTAGCCTTCGCAGTCAGAAAGCTGACGGCTCATATCATAGATCACCTCATCCGGTGTACGGAAGCCAAACGGAGCCGGATTTCCGATATTAAGCTTCAGTACATGAGTTCCCATCTCTTCCATTTTGGCAGCCTCATCAACAACCGGACCTCTCACATCATATAATACATTATTTAACTTGGATGATTTCTTGAATTCTCTCACTTTCATACCTCCTGAATTATCTGCGGATGTCTGTATCTTATCAACATCTGACAGTGTGGAATCATTATCATTATTATTGTTTAACCAGTCAGGATCAACCTGCAGGGCATCTGCCAGAAAATGTAAGATGTCGGTACGCGGGATTGTCTTCCCACTGACATACTGGCTGACATGACTTTTCCCAAGCTTGATCCCTTTCTGCTGGGCAAGACGAACAAGATCAACCTGCTTCAGGCCTTGCTCGTTCATAGCGGCTTTTAATCTGTCTGCAAAGGTTTCCATAAAGCTCCTTTCTGGGGGCATCCTTCCGGTGGGTCAGACCCCATTAATAAAGTATTAACAAAATATAAAGTTCAATTTAAAATCTGCTTCAATACGAAAATCTCTAAAAAGTTCAATTTAAAAGTTCAAAACTTTAGTCAGAGTATACCACGATAAATGAAAAAGTTCAATAAAAAAATTACTGTTATAGAAAATCCGCAAAATCACGGTATCATTAAGAAAATATGATATACTAAAAGTGTTTATTACAGCAAAATACAAAGTACACAGAACGAAGGGAAACAGGGAAATGATTCTTGAAAATGAAAAAATAAAACAGGCATTGGAATATATAAAGGAAGAAGATCCGGCGACGACTCAGGATACGCTCAATATGTGTCAGATTCCGGCACCTTCTTATAAGGAAGAGAAAAAAGCGGAGTATATCCGGGAGCGGTTCCGGGAGATCGGGCTTAGGGATGTCAGGATTGACGCTGTTGGAAATGTGCTTGGGATCTGGCCGGGAACCGGTGAAGGACCAAGTGTAATGCTTGCAGCACACACAGACACAGTATTTCCGGAAGGGACAGATCTGTCGATAAGGAAAGAAGGGAATCGTTATTATTGCCCCGGCATTAACGATGACACACATGCAGTGGCGGAGATGATCGCAGTGGCGAAATCAATGATCCATGCAGATCTTCACACAAAAGGGGACTTGATCTTCTGTGCAAATGTGTGTGAAGAAGGACTTGGAGATCTAAGGGGCGTGAAGTATCTGTTCGGATACGACAACAAAGCTTCAGAAGAATGTCCAGAGGTAGATGCATTTGTCTCGATTGATAACCAGTATACGGGCGGGGTGATCTATACGGCAACAGGAAGTCACCGTTATGAGGTGACATTTACCGGAAGAGGTGGTCACAGTTTCCAGAACTTTGGCATTCCTAATCCAATCCATGCAATGGGACGAGCCATCGCACAGATCGCAGAATTCCAGGTCCCGAATGAGCCGAAGACAACATTTAACGTAGGCGTGATCCAGGGAGGAACTTCTGTAAACACAATTTCAGGTTCTGCATCCATGCTGGTAGACCTCCGTTCGGACAGCGAAGAAGAGCTGAACCGACTGGATGAAGAACTTCATAAAGTGATCAAACAGGCAGTGGAAGAAGAAAATGCAAGATGGGATGCTTCAAAGCCGCAGATCAAAGTGCAGATCGAAGGACGCGGTGTGAGACCGGCGGGGGCACAGCCAAAGGACTGTGCAATCGTGAAAGCAGCATTCCGGGCGGCAGAACTGCTGGGGATTGAACCGGAGTATCGGTATGAGAGCAGTACAGATGCGAATATCCCGATCAGTATGGGAATCCCGGCAATCACTGTTGGAAGAGGTGGAGAAGAAGACGGAATCCATACCCTTCAGGAATGGTATGAGCCAAAAGAAGCATGGCTTGGACCACAGAGAGATTTGCTTCTGATGATTCTGCTTGCCGGAGCAGAAGGAGTCTGTGAGCCGGCTATAGAAAAAAGATAAAAAATCTTAAGAAAATATCAATGTCTTTTTAGGCACATTTCCTGTATACTGATGGTATGAGAGAATATTTTGTGCAGATTGTACCGGGTGTTTCGGAGATTTTTATCTTTTGCACAAAAAGAAGAAAAATAAAACAAAGCAGGAGGGCAAACGATGCGGGGAATCAGAAAGCAGTCATCCGACACACAGAGTTCCAGTCAGCCGAAAGAAAAAAGAAGATTGGATACAAAACAGAAAAAAGGAATGTTGATTGGTGGAGGAATCTTCCTTGTGGCAGTAATCGCCCTGATCCTTGTGAAGAATCTGACAGGTGGAAGCGGAGCAGATGGAGAGAATGTTCTTTATGCGGATTCCGTTGGAATGATCACAGGGACAGGACTTGGGACACAGAACCGTTTTACAGGAGTGGTTGAAGCACAGGATACGTTGAAACTGACACTGGCAGACAACCAGAAGGTAAAACAGATCTTTGTTGAAAAAGGGCAGGAAGTAGAGCCTGGAACAAAGTTGTTTGAATACGATACAGAAGAGCTTGCCATGACATTAGATCAGGGAAAACTGGAGCTTGAGAAGATCACGAACAACATCAGCAGCCTGAATTCACAGATCGCGACACTTACAACGGAGAAGAAGAGTGCGCCGGCCAGCGAACAGCTTTCCTATACGACACAGATCCAGGAACTTCAGATGGAGATCAAGCAGGAAGAGTACAATTATAAAGTAAAAGAGCTGGAAGTAAACCGTACACAGAAGAGCCTGGAACAGTCTACAGTAACTTCTACAGTTGCCGGAATTGTACAGGAGATCAACGAACAGCAGGGAACAGACCCTTCTACAGGAGAGTCCAAACCGTTTATGAGTATCCTTTCTACAGGAAAATACAGAATCAAAGGAAAGATCAGCGAGCAGAACATCGGAGATCTGACACCGGGCACACAGGTGACGATCCGCTCCAGAGTGAATGAAGATGAGATCTGGACAGGTACAGTAGATAACGTAGACACAGAGAAGCCGGAGAACAGTTCCCAGGATTCTATGAGTTATGGTTCTGAGAACAGCGATAATCAGGCAACAAAGTATCCATTCTATGTCACATTGGATACAGTGGATGGATTGATGCTCGGACAGCATGTCTATATCGAGACAAGTACTTCACTGGAAGCAGACAAGATGTGGCTGATGCGTGACTACATTGTAGACGCAGATTCAGATCATCCATATGTATGGGTAGCAGGAGATAATGACAAGCTGGAGAAGCGTTCTGTTACACTCGGAGAGACGAACGAAGATATGGGAACCTGTGAGATCGTAGACGGACTGAAAGCTTCTGATTACATTGTATGGCCAAGCGAGGAGTGCAAAAAAGGTGCAGCTGTTGTGAAGAACGATTCAGGTACATCAGGCAGTACTTCAGATATGTCAGGAGCCGAGGGCGGTTACGAAGAACCTGTAGAAGAGAATGCAATGCAGGAAGGAGTTCCGGGAACGGAGGAGAGTGTGGATGAATAAAAAGAAAATAATAAAGATCGGCATTCCTGTGGCAGCAGGCTGTATCGTTCTTGCACTTGGAATCGGTTTCGCAGTGAAGAACAGCGGAAAGGCTGTTAAAGTAGCTCCTGTCAGCAGTTTGAATTCCGGCGGCTGGTACGATGATAGTGGGATTGCAAGTTACGGAACCGTCACAACGAACCAGAAGCAGGACATTTACGTGGATGATACTATGCCGATCACACAGGTTTACGTGAAAGCCGGGGATATGGTGAAAGTCGGAGACCGTCTTGTGGCATATGACACGACACTTTCTTCCCTGGAACTTGAGATGAAAGAAATGCAGATTCAGGGGATTGACCTGAACATTCAGAACCTGCAGAAAGAGATCACCCAGCTCAAGGGGACGAAGACCGCGAAGGCAGATACAGGGGCATCCGTCGTGCAGACAAGTGCAGATGGAGAACAGCAGCCAACTGTACAGAAGATGAGTGCTGTAAAGACAACCATTCTTAATACATCAAAAGAGGATGAGAATAAAAAACCGGATGGTGATACCTCGAAGGATGATACGACAAAAGATGATACGACAAAAGATGACAACACAAAAGACGATGCTTCGAAAGATAATAATGCGAAGGATGACACATCCAAAGATGATAATAAAAAAGACGATGTACCGTCTTCCGCAATTGAGCGTCCATTCCCTGAAGCATTAAAGGGAAAAGAGGTTTACAGTGAGATTACATTAGATTCTGTTCCTTATAATAAAGAAGACGCAGACGGAACAATGGAAAAACCGTATCGTTATCTTTGCGCACCGGGGGCAGCCGTAAATGCACCGTTTATGCTTAAAGTATTAAAAGAGGGTCAAGTGTGTGCCTTTGATGTAGTAGATAACGCAGAAGCGCCGACCAAATTCATTTCCTGCTGGATACTGGATGGAAAAACAGGACAGGTAGTCATACCGGATTCACAACCAACTCCAGACCCGGAGCCGACTCCAAATCCAGAGCCAACTCCGGAACCAGAGCCAACTCCGGAACCGGATATTTCAGAAGATCCGGTTATCCCAGACACCCCGGACCTCCCGTCAAAGGAAGAAGTGACGAAGCAAATCAAGGAGAAAGAGCAGAAGATCAAAGATCTGGATCTTTCCAGGAGATCCGCTGAACTGGAACTGAAAAAGCTGAAGAAAAAGGTCGGGGACGGCGTGATTAAAAGTACGGTAGAAGGTGTAGTCAAAGAAGCGACTGACGAAGCGTCTGCAAAGAATGAGAACAAACCGGTTGTCAGCGTTGTCGGAGAAGAAGGTTTCTATGTGACCGGAAGAGTCGGAGAGACAATGCTTGATCAGATCAAAGAAGGAATGACTGCGACTGTAATGTCCTGGCAGTCGGGAGAATCCTACGAAGCGACAGTTACAGGTGTTGGCAACTCACCGGTAAGCGATTATTCCACAGGAGAGAACCAGAATCAGTCCTTCTATCCGTTCACGCTCGTGATCCACGGAGACGCAAATCTCTCGAATGGTGAGTCTGTGAATCTGTCGATGGATGGAATTGCAGCAGGCAGTGATGGATCAATCTATCTTGAAAAAATGTTTGTCCGCGAGGAAGGAAACCGCTATTATGTCTACAAGCGGGGCGATAACGGCAGATTAACAAAACAGTATGTAGAGGTTGGCAAAAATATGTACAATTCACTGGAGATCACCTCCGGCCTCACAATGGACGACATGATCGCATTCCCTTACGGCAGAGATGTTAAAGAAGGCGCAAAGACACAGGAAGCAGATACCCTGTACGACTATTATTAAGAAGACTGAACAGTATCAAAATGAAAGAGAGTGAGGTGCCATTATGTTAGAAGACATCAGACTGGCGTTTCAGGGAATCTGGAATCATAAATTAAGGTCTGCGCTCACAATGCTCGGAATCATCATAGGAATCGGTTCCATTATAGCAATTGTGTCCACGATCAAAGGAACGAATGAACAGATTAAGAAGAATCTGGTTGGTGCAGGAAATGACGCGGTAAATGTACAGCTCTATCAGGGTGACTGGCCGATCGATCTGCAGTATCAGTCACTCCCGGACGGAGTGCCGGAGATCTCAGACGAGACATTGCAGGAAGTCGTTGAACTCCCGGAAGTGGAGACAGCGTCTTTATATCATACAAGAAATGAATACGACGCAGTTTACCGCGGCGCAAAGTCATTAAGTAACAGCGTGATTCTCGGAATTGACAGAAATTATCTGGATGTTTACGGATATCAGGTGACCAAAGGAAGAGGATTAACAGACAAAGATTATTCCGAAGGACGAAAAGTAGCCTTGATAGACAAGACAACAGCGGCAAGTTTATTCGACAATGCAGATGTGATCGGAAGAACGATCGAAATTA
>OBAH01001847.1_pt1 | contig 11226 bp, 10 predicted proteins | sample 1517491 | NCBI WGS metagenome assembly OBAH01 (sample SAMN04571697, study PRJEB22368) | human gut metagenome | biome: human gut; material: stool | host: Homo sapiens | place: Luxembourg | collected 2012-08-03
AAATATAATTTATGAACTGGAATATAATTCTTAAGAAAATTAATACTGAAATTATTTAATAGACTTTGCATAGCAGAGTCTATTAAATATATACTAAAAAATATATTAAATAAAGTTCTTTTTACCTTGAAATATAAATACCAAATTTGGTATAATTGTTATGTGGAGGATTTTGAAAATGGCAGAAAATAATATAGAGAAAAATAGTAATATAGAAGAAATAAATGAAGATACTGTTAGTGAAAGCAAAGTAGCAGGAAATTCTGAAAAACAAGAAAAGCCAAAAACAACAAAAACTACAACGCATAAAAGTGGAGCTAAGAAGAGCACTACAACATCTAAAACTAAGAAAAGTTCAAAAGAAAACTCATCTACTGCTAAAAAAACTTCAAGCCCAAGAGTTGGAAAGAATACAAAGAAAGAAATAGCTATTGAAGAGCCAGTGAAAGCTAATACGAAAACAAAAAGTAAGACTACTAAAAAAGGAGCTTCAAAGACAAATACCACAAAAACAAGTACCACAAAAAAAACAACTACTCCTACAGAAAAAAAGACTAATGCTAAGAAAACAACTAAAAGTGGAAATACTAACAAGGTAGAAAAATCTAAGGCAGTAAAAAAATCGAAAAAAACAGACGATAGAATTAAACAAATAATTAATGAACAACTAGATAATGTTGATAAATTCGAAGAAGTAAAAGAAGTTCCGGCTAAAAAGAAAAAAGATAAGAAAAAAATTGATGAAAAACAAATAGAAGAACAAATTGAAACAGCTAAAAAAATGCCAAAAGATGAAAAGAAAAAAATATATAAAAAGGTATTTGCAAATATTATTCTAGGAATTGTTGTAACATTATATTTTATTGGAATCGGAATAGGTTTTTTAAATATTGATGGTCCAACATTTATAACAGATTTGAAGGTATTCAGTTTGTCAATATTGACAATTGCAATTATATTATTTGAGTTTGCATATGGAAAAGATGATGATAAAACAGCATTATATGGAGTGGAAATGCTATTTGTAGCAATAATGTCTTTGGTATTATTATATACATGCATATTACATAAAGACAAATTTATAGCAGTAGCAAATATTGTAGCTTGCATAGGCGTATTGTATTATCTTGTAAAATCAATATCGATATATATACGTGAAAAATTAAAATGGAAAAAGACAATAAGTGATGTTAAAGAGATTGTCGCAGAAGAATAGTAAAGATTAAACATAATTACAACTCGAAACTATATGTTGAAGGAGGAATGTTGCAAACAATGAAAAGCATGACAGGCTTTGGAAGAGCTAGTTTAGAAAGTAACGGTAAAAACTACATAATAGAAATAAAAACTGTAAATAATAAATATAGTGATATAACAGTAAAATCTCCAAAGAGACTAAGTTTTATGGAAGACAAAATAAGAAAACAAATTGCCAATAGAATTACTAGAGGAAAAGTTGAAGTATCAGTTAGCTTTTTCGACTTTAGTAATAAATCTAAGAATGTTGTTTTAAACAAGGAAATTGCAAAAGAATACATAAAGCAGTTAAGAGAGATTGCCGATGAAAACAATTTATCTGAAAATATTAGTGTTGTTGAAATAGCAAAACTTCCAGATATATTAAATTCGATAGATTCGGACAATGATGAAGAAATTGCAGGTGAGGCTTTACAATGTTTAAATATGGCATTGGATAGCTTAATAGAAATGAGAAAAGCAGAAGGCGAAAATATAAAACAAGATTTACTTGTGAGAATAGAAAGAGTACAGAATTTAGTTGATAAAATAGCCGAAAATTCTAAAGGCATAGTCGAAGAATATGTAAGTAAATTAGAGAAAAGAGTAAAAGAAATTCTAAAAACTGATGTTGTTGATGAAAATAGAATTGCACAAGAAGCGGTAATATATGCAGACAAAACATCAATTGAAGAAGAATTGACTCGCTTGAATAGCCATATAGTTCAATTTAAAGAATTAGTAAATAGTGATGGACCAGTTGGGAAAAAGTTGGATTTCATGATACAAGAGATGAATAGAGAAACTAACACAATAGGTTCGAAAGCAGGAAGTGGAGAAATAACAAAAGCAGTAATTGATTTAAAGGTTGAGCTAGAGGACATAAGAGAGCAAATACAAAATATAGAATAAATTTAGTATTTTAAAGTGACAAAGCCACTAAAACGTGGTATAATAGTAGAAAATTGGAAAGAAGGTAATTGAATTATGATGATAAAACCAAGCGTTGCAGAATTACTAGAGAAGGTAGATAATAGATATGAATTAGTAATTGCAACATCAAAAAGGGCTAGACAAATTGCACAAGGAGCAGAACCATTAGTAAAAACAGATGATGTAGCTCCAGATTCTATAGCAGCAGACGAGATTGATGCTGGAAAGGTGAAGGTATGCTAGTATTATTATCAGGAGTTTCTGGTGCTGGTAAAGACACAATAAAAAGAGAATTAATAAAAAGAAATACAAATATTACATCTTTACCATCTTATACAGATAGAGAACCAAGAGAAGGCGAAGTAAATGGGGAAATATATAACTTTATTTCTACACAAGAATTCGAAGAATTAATAAAAAACGGGGACTTATACGAGTATGACGTACACCACGACCATTATTATGGAACATCAAAGCATTTATTAAATGAACGCTTAGAAAGTGGAAAAATAATAGTAAAAGATATCGATGTAAATGGAACAGAAAATTTAGTAAAACTACTAGGAAAAGATACAAGAATAGTAACGATATTCTTACGTGTTCCAAAGGAAGAATTGCATAGAAGATTATTGCAAAGAACACCAGATGCAGATCCAAAGGAAATAACATTACGTCTAAATAGATTCGATTATGAAGAATCTAAAATTGGTGTATATGATTATGTATTGAAAAACAATAATTTAGAAAAAACAATACAAATAATAACAGCAATAATAGAAAATGAAAGTAAAGTAAAAAATGTAGAATTTTAATGCTTAAGAGCAAGAACTGAATTTTGAAAAGATACAGATAATCAAAGATTATCTAAAAAACCCGGTATGTTACAGCATACCGGGTTTTAATCAATCTTTGAATAAATTATTGCTAATCTTATAAAAAAATTATATAATCTTACCATAAGAAAAGGAGCAATCATGATAGCAGAAGTTATTATAAACAGCAATGTTAAGAATTTGAATAGAAAATTTGACTATATTATCCCGGAAGAGCTTGAAGCACAGGCTATTGTGGGAGCTAGAGTTTTGCTGCCTTTTGGCAATAAGAAGGAGCTTGAAGAAGGTTATATTGTTGGAATCAAAGAGACTTCTGAGTATTTAGATAAATTAAAGAGTATTGCTCAAATTGAGAACAAGTTACATTTAAGTGATGAAAAAATTGAAATTGCAAAGTGGATGGCTCATAGATATTTCTGCAATATATCAGATTGTATGAAGCTAATGCTGCCACCTGGAACAACTGCAAAGGTTATGTCAAATAGGGTAAATGATAAGACACAAAATTTTGTATATTTAACAAAAGAAGCAGATGAGATTGAGGCAGATATAGAGAGCAAAAAGTTGAAATCTGAGAAACAGATAAGAGCCTTAAAATTTTTAATTGAAAACGTTGAAAATGAAATATTAAGTACAGATTTGCAAATGTTTGCAGATGTAACGAATGCTGTTTTAAAAACTCTTGAAAAGAATGGTTATATTGAAATTGTAGAAAAAGAAGTAGAGAGAAATCCATTTATACATAAAGTTATAGAAAAGAGTCAGGATTTGGTGTTAAATTCGGAACAACAAGATGCTTTTGATAAAATAAATGCTTCTTTGCAATTTAATGAATATGATGAATTTTTACTATTTGGTGTTACTGGTTCTGGAAAAACAGAAATTTACATAAGACTAATAGAAGAGGCGTTGAAACTTGGGAAAGACAGCATTATGCTAGTTCCGGAAATTTCGCTTACTCCACAGACTGTGGATAGATTTTTGAGTAGATTTGGTGAAGAAAAAATAGCGGTTTTACATAGCAAATTATCAGTTGGTGAAAGATATGACCAATGGAAAAAGATTGAGCGTGGAGATGCCAAAATTGTAATAGGAGCAAGGTCTGCAATTTTTGCACCGGTTCAAAATCTGGGATTAATCATAATTGATGAGGAGCATGACGATTCATATAAGTCTGAGATGAGTCCTCGCTACAGTGCAAAAGAGATTGCAAGTTACTTAGGAAAACAGCATAATGTGCCTGTAGTTCTTGGAAGTGCTACTCCAGATATGACAACATATCATGATGCTATAAATGGAAAGAAAGAATTGCTGGAATTAACAAAAAGGGCTAATAATGCAAGCCTTCCAGATATAGAAATTGTAGATTTACGCCATGAACTTGCAAGTGGTAATAAAACAATGGTTAGTCAAAAATTACATGACGAGATTGAAGAAAATTTAAAAAATAAGAAGCAGACAATTTTATTCTTAAATAGAAGAGGATTTGCTACTTTCATAATGTGTAGAGATTGTGGATATACTGCTAAATGTAAAAATTGTGATATAACTCTTACATATCATTTGAAGGAAAATAAATTAAAGTGCCACTATTGTGGTTACGAGACAAAGGCACTTACTGTATGCCCAGAATGTGGTGGAAAAAACATAAGATACTTTGGGACTGGAACACAGAAACTAGAAGAGCAGATAAAAACAATGTTTCCTGATGCTACAACAATCAGAATGGATATAGATACAGTAACAAAGAAAAATTCACACGAAGATATTTTAAATAGTTTCAAAAAAGATGGAATAGATATACTTATTGGAACTCAAATGGTTGTAAAGGGACACGATTTTCCAAATGTTACTCTTGTTGGAGTAATTGCGGCAGATAGTAGCCTAAATATAGACGATTATAGGGCTCACGAGCGTACTTTTCAAACTCTTACTCAAGTTGCTGGTCGTGCTGGAAGAGGAAAAGACAAAGGAAGAGTAATAATCCAAACTTACAATCCAGATGCATTTTGTATTCAATATTCACAACAACAAGATTACAAATTATTCTACGATACAGAAATACACCTAAGAAAACAGTTGAGATATCCGCCTTTCTGTGATATAATACTAATTGGAGTTTCTAGTAAATCGTATAAAGAATTAGAAGAAACTTCGAATAAAATATATGAAAGTTTGAAGGCAAAAATACATACGGAAAAATTGCAAATATTATTGTACAAGCCCGTTCCAGCTCCAATTGACAGAATAAAAAATAAATTTAGGTGGAGAATAATAGTAAAATGTATTGTGGGAGAGCCGATAATAAATGCAATAGACGATACTGTAAAAAATGCTGGAAATAAAAATACAAAAAATGATACTAGAATAGTTGTAGATGTAAATCCAAGTAATATGCTGTAAAAATTATTTGAATGAATTTCATAAAAAATTATAAAAAAATACACATAGGCATCAATATTTATAATGGAAGAAAGGAGCAAATAGAATGGCAATAAGAGAAATAAGATTATCAAATGATGAAATTCTAAGAAAGACTTCAAGAGAGGTTGAAACTGTTGATGATAGAATAAAAGAATTATTAGATGATATGGTTGAAACCATGCACAAATATAATGGAGTTGGACTAGCTGGACCACAAGTTGGTGTACTTAAAAGAGTAATTGTTATAGATTTATATGATGGTGAAGAGCCATTAAAACTTGTAAACCCTAAAATTATTAAGACTAAAGGAGAACAAGAAGTCGAAGAAGGATGCTTAAGCTTTCCAAATGAATATGCAAAAATGATAAGACCAAAAGAAGTTGTGGTTGAAGCTTTGAATGAAGAAGGAAAGAAAGTAAAAATAGTTGGAAAAGACTTACTAGCACAAGCCTTAGCTCATGAAATAGATCATTTAAATGGGGTTTTGTTTATTGATAACATGATTCCAGGAACTTTAGAATATATTAGTCCAGAAGACAACAAATAAATTACAATTGACTAGAATAATGCTACTAATTTTGTATAAAACAAGTTAGTAGCTTAATAATTAAAAAATAAAATGTTTTAAATTAATTTTTTAGTAATCTCGAATGAAAGGTATGATAAAATATGAGAATTTTATTTATGGGAACACCAGATTTTGCATTAGAGTCACTTAAGGCTTTATATGAAGCAAAATATGATATAATTGGAGTAGTTACAAATATAGATAAACCAAAGGGAAGAGGCATGAAGATGGTGGCTTCTCCTGTAAAAGAATATGCAATAGAGAAAAATTTGCAAGTTTATCAACCTGTAAAAGTTAGAAATAATCCGGAATTTTTGGAGGCAGTAAAGAAATTAAATCCAGACTTAATTTGTGTTGTGGCATATGGAAAAATTTTGCCACAAGAATTGTTAGATATTCCAAAATATGGTTGTGTAAATGTTCATGGCTCATTATTGCCAAAATATAGAGGCGCCGCACCAATTCAGTGGGCTGTGTTAAACGGAGATAAGAAAACAGGTGTAACCACTATGTTTATGAATGCTGGAATGGATACGGGAGACATGATATTAAAAGAAGAAGTCGAAATTGGCGAAGATGAAACGACTGGTGAATTGTGGGATAGATTAAAAACGATAGGAGCAAATCTATTAATAAAAACAGTAAAAGAAATTGAGAATGGAACTGCCACAAGAACTAAACAACTAGAAGAAGGAACTATGGCTCCAATGCTATCTAAAGAAATGGCAAAAATAGACTGGAAAAACAAGACTGCAAATGATATAAAAAATCTTGTAAGAGGCTTAAATCCAATAATGGGAGCATATACTTTTTTGGATGGCAAAAAGATAAAATTCTGGAAAGTACAAACACTAACAGAAAATGAATTATTAGAAAAATTCCAGGAATTAGAAGAATACAAATATCATTTAAACAAAATGCAAGCTGGAACTGTATTATTTTCAGATGATAAGAAAGGCTTATTTATAAAAGCAAATGGTGGAATATTACAAGTACTTGAAATACAAGGAGAAAACTCAAAAAGAATGGCGGTAGGAGACTTTTTAAGAGGAAATCCTGTTGGTGTTGGAAATATGTTTGAATAAATTATTTTCCAACCAAGGTTAAAGAAAATAAGAGGAAAATTTTAAAATTCCTCTTATTTTTGTTTATTTAAAACTTACAACAGTTACACCCATTTCACCTTCTCCATAGGTTCCCATTCTGTAACTTTTTACATGAGGATTCTTCTTTAGAAAACTGTGAATTCCATCGCGTAAACGTCCTGTTCCTTTTCCGTGAACTATTCTAGCGTTTTCTAAATTTGCCATGTAGCAATCGTCTAAATATTTATCCACAATAGGAAGTGCTTGGTCAACTGTTAATCCGATGACATTAATTTCTGAGGCTACATTTTGAGCTTTATTATTTGAAAATGTAACATTACTATTTTTATGTGTGCTACCAGATTGTTTTGTACTAGATTTTTTTGAAGTATTCAATAATAATAAATCTGATAGTTTAACATTTGTTGTTAGAGCTCCAATCTGAACACGTACTTCATTCGACCTGTTTGGAAGTGAAAGAACGGTTCCTTTAGCATTGAAGTTTTTGCACATTACTTCCATGCCGACTGTAATATCTTCCGATGACAAAGACTTAGAATTGCTTACTGAATTATCAGTTTCAATATGTGAAAGTGTATCTATTGATGAGTTCAATTTATTTCTTAAAACATTTGCACTTTTTGTGTTAGTAGATTCTTTATTTAATTCACGTATTATTTCATTTGCCTCGTCTTTAGCATCTAGCAAGATTTCTCTTGCTTTTTGCTTTGCATCAGATACAATATTTTCTGCCTCTTGTGTCAATTTTGAATTGTCTCTTTCTAACGATTTTCTTAAAAGTTCTACCTGACTAGAATTTTTTCTAATTTTTTCTTTTTCCTCTTCAATAGCCAATTTATCATCATAAATATTTTTCAATAATGTTTCTATATTGACATCATCATCTTTCTGAAAAGATTTTGCCCTGTCTAATATTTCATCAGACAAACCTAATTTTTTGCTAATTGCAAAAGCATTACTCTTTCCGGGAATACCAATCAATAACTTGTAAGTAGGGCGAAGATGTTCTACATCAAAATCAGAGCTTGCGTTTTCGAATCCTTCATGTGTTAAGGCATATTTTTTTAGCTCTGGATAGTGAGTTGTGCAAATAGTTAAGGCTCCAAGAGTATGCAAATTCTCTAAGATGCTAATAGCTAAGCTTGCTCCTTCAACTGGGTCTGTACCAGAACCAAGTTCGTCTAATAAAACTAAGCTTGATGAAGTTGCTTCCTTTAAAATTTCTATTATATTTACCATGTGTGATGAGAATGTACTCAAAGATTCTTGAATACTCTGCTCATCGCCAATATCGGCAAAAACATTATCGAATACGAATATACTGCTGTTTTCTCTTGCAGGAATAAGAATTCCACTGCAAGCCATCAGGCAGAATAGACCGACAGTTTTAAGAGTTACAGTTTTTCCACCAGTATTTGGCCCTGTAATCAATAATGAAGTATAATTGTTACCTAACGAAACATCAATAGGTACAACTACTTCTGGACTTATTAGAGGGTGTCTAGCACCATATAAATTAATTTCTTTCTTATCATTTATCAGCGGACAAATTCCATTGATTTTCTTAGAATATTTTGCCTTAGCAAATATAAAATCAATTTGACCAATTGCTCCTAATGTTGTCTTTATTTTACTTGCAATAGGGAACAATGATAATGATAAATTTTTTAGAATTTTCTCAATTTCGATTGATTCCTCTGCTTTAATTCCATTAATTTTATTATTAAGCTCAAATATTGAAGAAGGTTCAATATAAACAGTAGAGCCACTAGCTGAAATATCTAAAATTGCACCAGAAATGCTATCTTTATATTCTTCTTTAACTGGGATAACGAATCTATCATTTCTAATAGTAATAATTGAATCCATTAAATATTTAGAATATGAAGACGAATGGATAAAATTAGACAATTTATCACGTACATCTTGCTCTAATTTATGCTTATTTCTACGTAAAGCAGACAATGTTTTTGACGCATCATCTGCGATTGTATATTCATCGATTATGGAATTTAGAATATTTTTTTCTATTGTCTCATTATAATAAAGCATAGAAAAATAATCTTCTAAAAGTGAAAAATCAGACAAATCAAAAGTATCATCAGCAAAAAAATAGTCATGCAAAAATCTAGATGTCTGTAATACATGAGCTACATCTAACAAAGCCTTAGCAGATAATGAATTATAGCTTTCTAAATTTTTTATCCAAATATCAATATTTGTAATATTTGAAATAGGTGGTTCTCCTTTTCTATAAAGCAAAGTCTGAGCCGTACTGGTTTCTTCAAGCTTCATTTTTACTAAATCTTTATTATTTAATGGCATTAGCTTAGAAACAAAGTCTTTTCCAATATATGTAGAGCAATAATTAGACACTAAATCTAAAATTTTATTATATTCCAATTTATTTAAATATTTTTCTATCATCGTAAAACTCCTAAACAAAACTTGTATAATTATAACACGGAATAAGCGGAATGACAACAATCACTAATAGAAAAAATTATGGAAAATGGAAATAAATATATTGACAAACTATCAATTGATAGTTATAATAATTATGGTGATGCAAATGGAAAATAAGCAAATTTCCTCAAAAGAACAAGTAGAAAACTTTTTGTATTTCATTTCATTTTGCGAGATTTCAGGTGAATAATTTCCCATATGGTTAAGGAGGTTGGAAATATGAATAGTAAGTTATTAAGAGTAGTAAAAAGATATTGTCCACTTTGTGATAAAGAACACGAAGTAGAAGAAAGAGAAAGATTAAGCAGTATAAATATAAAAGGAGAATGCGTTAAATATAAAGAGGCTTACTTTGAATGTAAAGAGACTAATGAAGAGGAAAATGAGTTTGTATCTGCAAAAATGATGGACGAAAATCTTTTGAGAGCAAGAGATGTTTACAGAAAAGAACACAATATGCTTACATCATTAGAAATAAAGCAAATAAGACAAAAATATGGAGTAACGCAAGCAGAATTTTCATACATGTTGGGCTTAGGAGAGGTAACGATTACCAGATATGAGACAAAGCTTATTCAAGATACAACGTATGATACTATGATGAAATTAATGGATAAAAATGCTATGTTTGCATTGGAGTCACTTGAAGCAAATAAAGAAAAATTTAAAAATAGAGAGAGATACGAAAAAATTGAAAACAACATTAAAATGATAATTTTAAAATTTACGTTAAGTTATTTGAATGACCAAGAAATTGAAGCAAAATATGTCGATTATGATACAGAAAAAATAGAAAATGGATATAAAAACATTGACGTTCAATTGATTAAAGATTTGATATATTATATATCAAAAAAATGTAATAATTTATATAAAGTTAAACTAATGAAATTATTATGGTACATTGATAATTTATATTATAATCAATATGGTAAAGCAATGACGGGACTTGTATATACACATCAAAAGATGGGAGCTTTACCAATTGGCAATGAAGAAATAATGAAATTTAATTGTATAAAAGTGGAAGAAATAATTAATGAAAATAGTGATGACGTATTGATTGGATACCACATAAAACCAAATGAAGATTATGAATTTAAAGGATTAAAAAAGGACCAGAAAAAAATTGTAGATGAAGTATTGAAAAAGTTTGAAAACTACACGACAAAAAATATTGTAGAATATATGCATGAGGAGAAGGCTTATAAAGATACAAAATATAATGAAATAATAGATTATTCGTATTCAAAATTTATAAAAATCTGAAGAAAAACACATTTTAAAAAGCAAAGATATGTGTTATAATAATTATAAGTTTATGGAAAAGAGGTGTTAATATGCAACAATTAACAAATTTACAAGAATTGGAGATGGCAGTAAATTTGAATGGAGAGGTGGTTGTTACAAAAAACAATAAAAACAATGTAATACTTATGAGTATGGAGGAATATAAAAAAAGTTTAATAAAAGATAAAATAAAAAATAACTTAATAAAAGCAGAAGAAGATATAAAACTTGGAAGAGTAAGGGACGCAGAAGAAGTTTTTAAGGAGTGGAATGCTAAATATGGAATATAAAATACAATTCACTGAAAAATGTTTAGAAGATATTGAAGATGCGTGCCAATATATAAAGGAAAAGTTAAAAGAAGAAAATG
>OBAH01001857.1_pt1 | contig 11206 bp, 9 predicted proteins | sample 1517491 | NCBI WGS metagenome assembly OBAH01 (sample SAMN04571697, study PRJEB22368) | human gut metagenome | biome: human gut; material: stool | host: Homo sapiens | place: Luxembourg | collected 2012-08-03
TTATGATGTAATCGTTGCAACTCCAGATATGATGGGTGTTGTAGGAAGATTAGGAAAGGTATTAGGACCAAAAGGATTAATGCCAAACCCTAAATCAGGAACTGTAACAATGGATGTTACAAAAGCAATCAAAGAAATCAAATCAGGAAAAGTTGAATATAGACTTGATAAGAGTAATATAATTCACTTAGGATTTGGTAAAGTATCTTTTGGAGCAGAAAAATTAGCTGAAAACTATGACGTTATTATAAACGCTATAATCAAAGCTAAACCAGCTGCTGCAAAAGGACAATATATAAAGAGTGTAGCAATATCTACAACAATGGGTCCAAGTATGTATATTGACCAAAAATAATTTATGAAATATAGCCAAAGACAGTAGGCATAAAGTAAGACCTACCGAGGCATAAGAGCGGAAATAAATCCAATTCTTATAGCCTCGAGATGCTATACGGATTGGATTTTACTTTTAGGAGGTGAATTATAAAATGGCAAATGAGAAAACAATAGCAAAAAAACAAGCACAAGTTGACGAATTAGCAAAAGTATTAAAAGATGCTAAAGTTGTATTATTAACAGATTACAGAGGAATTACAGTTACAGACGTAACAAAATTAAGAGCTGATTTAAGAAATGCAAATGCAGAATATAAAGTTATAAAAAATAACATTATAAAAAGAGCATTAGATGCAAACGGAGAATCAGCATTAGACGAAGCTTTAGAAGGACCAGTAGCATTAGTAATTGGAAACGAAGATTACTTAGAACCATCTAAAGTAATATATAACTTTACAAAGGATCATGACTTCTACAAAATAAAGGGTGGAGTTATAGAAGGTAAAGTTATGACTGCAGAAGAAATAATAACACTAGCAAAATTACCATCAAGACAAGAATTACTTGCAAAACTTGCTGGAGCATTGCTTGGAAATATTACAAAACTTGCAGTTGCATTGGATCAGGTTAAAGACCAAAAAGCTAACGCTTAAAATTAATTATAAACGTCGTCTAACTGCGTTAACCTGCATCAAAAAATCCTCAACGTACACATAGTACGTTTCCGGTATTTTTGACTTGGTTGCCTTGTTATACTTGTTTCTAATTAATTTTAGAAAGAAATTTGATAAAAATCTTTATCAAAAATTAAATTCACATTGCCGTGAAAATGAGAACGAAAAGTTCAGAAAATAAAAAATATATAAGGAGGAAATTTAAAATGGCAAAAATAGATGAATTATTAGAGAGCATTGATGCTTTATCAGTAGCAGAACTTGCTGAATTAGTTAAAGGAATAGAAGAAAAATATGGAGTATCTGCAGCAGCAGTTGCAGCACCAGCAGCTGGAGCAGGAGCAGCAGCAGCTGAAGAAAAATCTTCATTCAACGTAGTATTAAAGGAAGCTGGAGCCAACAAAATCCAAGTTATCAAAGTTGTTAGAGATGCAACAGGATTAGGATTAAAAGAAGCTAAAGATTTAGTTGACGGAGCTCCAAAAACAATAAAAGAGAACGTTTCTAAAGATGATGCAGAAGCATTAAAAGCTAAATTTGCTGAAGTTGGAGCAACTGTAGAATTACAATAATTGTTTCAATAAATATAATGAAAAAACTAGGTGATATTTTAACACCTAGTTTTTTCGTATTATAAATGTAAATAAAAAGTCGTGTACAAACTAATTATTTGGGCTAAATTGATATAATGAAATATTTTATGAGTGACATGTAACTTGTAAAAAATAGTTATTGTTATATTGGACTATATGAATTATAGTATAATATATAACAATTTCTATATCTTGACTTTTGAATTGTGGTAATATAAAATATGAATCATACAAAGGAAATAGAGGAGGACAAATGAAAAATAAAATTTTAGTATATATTATCATAATTTTTGCAGTTTTATGTGGGTTAACACATAATGTGTATTCGCAAAGTGATGTAACTTATTTTTACGGAGAGATTTTAAATTTACAAAATTATACTGGAACAGAAGTATTGTTAAACGAAGTAAATATTGATGTAGGAAATTCTAGTGTAGAAAATACCATCATTATAAAGAACACCACAAATGAAAGTATAAATACTTTGGCAGCAATTAAACTAGAAGACGAGGATTTAGGAATTTCAGTTAGTAATGTAAGTGTGAATGTCAATGACACTTATATAAATAACTTTAGAAAATATAATGGAAACTATATTTTTAATATAACTATTCCCGCAGGGGAAGCTAAGAAGGTTGTTACTAAATATCAAACTAACAATAATTTAAATGAGGCAAAAGTAATAAAATATAGCTTACAAAAATCTAAGTGGAAAAAAATTAATGCGTTTAAAATAAATATAAAATTGCCAAGTGAAGATGTTCCACTTGTAAAAAATATTTACCCTCAATGCTATGAATTTGAAAATGATACTATTATTGCTGAATATTATAATTTTAATGTTAACGCTTTAACTCAAGATGTAATTATAGAAAAAGAAACATATAAAGATTTGCTATATGGAAGAGAAAATAGTTTTTCTGATAATGAAATTGCTATAATAAAGAATGCAAAAGATTGGATAAATAATGGAATTTATTTAGATTATAATAAATATACTACTGAAAATTCAAACTACTTAAAGGATAAAAATATCAAAATAGTTAGTACAGAAGATATATTTAAAGATTTATTAAAAATTAACGAAAATATATCGGAAACTTCAAACGTTGTTAGCTCGATTATGGAATATACATTAAATAGACAGTTATTAATAAATGGAGAAAGTGACTTGCAGACATCTATTTTTTATACTTTTTATAATGAGGAAGATTGGAATTATGTTCTAACGAAGGATTATATTATAGAGAATAGTTCTAATGAAATTTATACCCTCAAAGATAAAAAGATATGTATAGATTATGTGGAATCTGAAGGAAATAAAACATTATATATTAAGAAAAATGTTTCAGGCGAATTGGAAGAAAATATGCAGATGGATACTATAGAAACAAGTGAATGGAACATATTAAGAACAAAAAATAAATCAAATTGGTCAGAAAGACCTGAGACTGGGGAAAAAATTATTTATGTTGGTATTGGGATAACTGGAGAAAAATTAGATGCAACAGAAGAGGAAAAAATTGAATATATAAATATGATAAACCCAGATTTATATATCAGAAAAGTAATTTTTAATGACAATGCTAAAACAACATATACATATATTACGACTGACGATAAAGGAAAACAAGTTCAGCAAACTGTAGAAGGTTATATTCCTATTATGATAGGCTATTATAATGAAAAACAAAAGAATGTGGCTAAACAGTATGTAACATTAAAAGATGAATATACAGATGAAAATTATTATAGTGATCAATTTTATAATGTTACAACTAAACTATTTTCAAATGATATTATTAACGAAAAATGCCTTGTACCAACTATAGCTCAATGTGTTGGCTTTAGGATACAAGAAGATGGTAAATATGTAATAGAGTTTTTTAAGTTTGGAAAATCTAATGGTTTGGGATCTATAAAGGAAGCAATTGCTGATAATACAGCACAAAACTTAATAAAAATAAACGAACTAAAAAATGAAAAAATAAAATCAGATGCTGAAAATGAAATAAACTATGCGATTATAAAAAATGATTCTGGAGAAGATATTAATAGTAATTTACAAGAAGAAAAGAAATCATTTAGTATAACTACTAAAGATGTTATTGTGTTAGCAATAATTGGAATAATGATTGTAATTTGTTTAATTATATTAGAAATAAACATTATGAAGAGAAAAAATAACTAGGGGGATATATTTATGAATGAAAGAAAATCTATTGCTGGAGTAATAATTCCAATTATACTTATAATAATTTTTATTATGTGTGCGATAGTGTATTGCATATTCTTTATGAATAAACAAACTACCAATCCTATAAATAATGAAATATCAAATATAGATAATTCAAGTACAAAAAATAATAATGTAGCAAATACTGTTAGTGAATTTACTATGACTGAAAGTGAGTTTCCTAAAGTAGATGGCGCAACAGCAATGCTTCCGATGATAGGAGAGATTACAAAGTCTGTTTTAAACTATTCGGACGAGGAAGCTCAAAAATATTTAGATGAAAATACACATGGAAAGTATATGCTAGTTTAATAAACAAAGAAAAAGATTTAATATTTGTTTCAGAACCATCTGATGATATTTTAAAATCTGCGGAAGATAATAATGTTGAGTTTGAGATGGTTGGAATAGGTCTTGATGGATTTGTATTTTTGGTAAATAAAGAGAATAAAGTAGATTCATTAACACTAGAACAAATACAAAAAATTTATACAGGAGAAATTACAAATTGGAGTAGTGTTGGTGGAGAAGATGCAGAAATTATTGCTTACCAAAGAGAAGCTAATTCTGGAAGTCAAAATCTTATGGAAAAAATGGTAATGAAAGGCTTAAAAATGAAGAAGCCTGAAAATACTAATTTGATGATAGGTTCTATGTCTGGATTAATAGATGGAATAGCATCATATTCAAATAGTAAAAATTCAATTGGATATTCAATTTATTTATATGCTAAAGAACAATACGTAAAAGATAATGTTAAATTTTTAGCTATTAATGGAGTTAAACCAACAGATGAAACAATAGCAAATAGAAGCTATCCATTAACAAAGGTTGTGTATGCGGTATATAGAAAAGACGAAGCACAAAATAGCAATGTAAGAAAATTGGTGAATTGGCTAAAAACAGAAGAAGGCAAGAAAGCTGTAAGTGCTGGCGGATATGTACCACTAGCAAAATAGAAAATATGCGCTTGGGTAACAAAAAAATATAAATTGATTATAAAAAGAAAAAATCGTCTTATTGGGCGATTTTTTCTTTTGAATTCTGTAGTTAATTTTTCTACAGTTTTATTATTTACGAATTGTTCAGCTTGTTTTACGGTAAATTCAAACAATTTGGCATCACTGCTTCCGTGTGCTTTTACAACCGGTTTCTTTACCCCTAAGAACAATGCACCACCGTATTCTTTATAATCCATCATTTTCTTAAATCTATTAAGTGAAGGGAGTGCTGGAACAGATCCTAACATGGATAAGAAGTTTTTCTTTAGGCTCTCGCTTAAAGATCTTTTTATGAATTTCCCCATTCCTTCAACAGTTTTTAAGAAAATATTTCCAGTAAATCCATCGGCTATAATTGCATCGATTTTTCCAGAGAATGCATCTCTTCCTTCAACATTTCCAACAAAATTAATTCCTAATTCTGGTGATTTTTCTTTTAGTAAATTGTAGCTTTCACGTACTAATTCATTTCCTTTAGTCTCTTCTGTACCAATGTTTAAAAGACCTATTGCAGGATTTTCAACTCCTAAGGCATCACGAATGTAAATAGTAGACATTTGTGCAAATTGTAATAAATTAATAGGCTTACAATTTGTATTAGAACCGCAATCCATTAAAACCAATCTCTTATGATATGATGGAAGAATTCCAGCAAGTGCAGGTCTATCAACACCTTTTATTCTGCCAACTAACAGAGTTGCACCTGTAAGAAGTGCACCAGAGTTACCAGCTGAAATAAACACGTCACCTTTTCCTTCTTTTAAGAGATTGAAACCAACAACCATAGAAGAATCTTTCTTGTGTTTAATCGCAAGTGTAGGGGTATCTTCCATTTCTATTGTTTCTGTAGCATTATAAATTTTTAGTCTTGGAGAAATCTCCTCGGCTGTTTTGTTATAAAATTCTTTTAATTTTGCTTTAATTACTTCTTCTTTTCCAATAAGCCATAGTTCAGCATTAATTTGATTTATTGCTGCAACAGCTCCTTTAATATTAGCATCAGGGGCATTATCTCCACCCATTGCATCTAAAAGTATAATCATAGTTATTCTCCTTTTGCATAGCATAGAATAAACACAGTAATTCTATATAAAACGTTTGACTTTCTATAAAAATATGTGTATAATATAGATAGAAAATGAGAACACAAATAATGAGTGTTACCTAAAAGATTAAGTATACACCACTAGCTCTGCGAAAGCGTATGTGGTGTATTTTTATTGTTGCTTATTTGATAGTATTATGTATATAATACTTAATAAGGCAACGTTTATAGTTATTGAAATCATAAATCCTATTATTAAGAACATTAAAAAATCTAACATATAAACACCACCTCCAATCTCTCAACTATAGTTGAGGAATTAAAGGTAACACTCACATCTGCTTTTATCTCATCTTCTATGATAATTATATTACAACATTTTTCTAAAAAAAACAAGCAAACATTGTAAAGTTTACAAATAAATTTACGATATGTTTTAATATAATATTTTTATTTCCTGAAGGTATTTAATTTTAGCCTGAAACATATAAAAAAGAGAAAACGTTTATATTCCAACATTTTCTCTTTTATTTTTGGAGGCACCTCTCAGAATCGAACTGAGGATGAAAGTTTTGCAGACTTCTGCCTTACCACTTGGCTAAGGTGCCATATTAATATAATATATGCTTTAAAAGTGTAAATATTACCAATAATAAAAAATAGAAACCAGACTTCATTTATAATAAATTTAAGCAATGTTAAATTTATTTTTATTGGTAATACATGCTGTATTTATTCAATACTTAACTAGTATAGCATAGATTTTCATGTTTGGCAAGTGGTTTTAAAATAAAATTTGTAGGTAAAAAAATAGACTTCCAATAATATTAGAAGGCTATTGTAATTGCATATTACAAATTTTATGGAGCAGGTAACGGGAATCGGACCCGTAACTTAACCTTGGCAAGGTTATGTTTTACCACTAAACTATACCTGCATTTTAAGTTATCTACTAATAAAGATATTTAAGATGCTTATTAACAAGCAATTAATATAATATCAAAATAGAAAAGAGTTGTCAAGTAAAATTTGACAATTTCTTAAATTTAGGGTATAATTGTAAACAGTTGTTACCTGAAAAAGGTAAAGAAGAGATTTGATTTTATTATATATGCTATACGTTAGGGCGGAATTTTTTTGTATAGTAGGTTTATAGGATGTTTAAAATAATATATCTAAGAGATAATAGATATATGTATTTTTCGTATTCCCATAAAATATATAAATTTAGAAATTTTATGTACGGATCAAGTTAAAAGTATGAGAGTAACAACATATAAAGAATATGAAAGAAGGAGATTTTTTTTTATGACAGATGAGAATTTAAATAAAGATGGAAACGTTGGAACTGAAAACAATGTTTCTGATACTGGCGTAAAGAGAAGAGAAGGACGCCATAGAAATTACAATAGAAGAGAAGGCACAAGTAGAAATAGTACTAGAAGAACTACAACAGAGACAGCAGAAAATACAAAAGGAAGTAGAAGACCACGTAGAAGTAGAGAAAACAGAAATGAGAATGCTTCTGCAGAAAGTAACGAAATATTAGAAAAAAATATAACAAGCCAAGAAAATGAGAACACAAAGCTTGTAAAAACAAGAAGATATGAAGGAGGTCTTGTTAAGGTAGAGAATAGAGCAATAGCAAAAAGACCAGAAAGAGCAATTGCTAAGAGAAGCGAAAGGTCAATTACCAAGAGAGAAGATTTTAGATTTAAGAAACCATCAATAAAAATAATTCCATTAGGTGGTATAGAAGAGATTGGAAAGAATATTACAGTTTTCGAGTATGAAGATGATATTATAGTTGTTGATTGTGGACTTGAGTTCCCAACAGATGATATGCTTGGAATAGATTTAGTAATTCCTGATGTTACTTATTTGGTAAAGAATAAGGAAAAGATTAGAGGAATGGTAATTACTCACGGACATGAGGATCACATTGGATCAATTCCATATGTATTACAACAAATTAATATGCCAATTTATGCGACAAAATTAACTTGTGGATTGATTAAAGGAAAGTTAGAAGAGCATCATTTATTAAGGTCTACAAAGCTTGTAGAAGTTGATGCTGGTCAAACAATTAAATTAGGAAAATTTTCGGTTGAGTTTATTAGAAGTTGCCATAGCATTCCAGACTCTGTAATGCTTGCAATTACAACTACCGCAGGAACAATACTTCACACTGGAGATTTTAAAATAGATTATACTCCAATCGATGGAAAGCCAATGGATTTAGGTAGAATTGCAGAACTTGGAAATAAGGGAATATTGGCACTTATGTCTGATAGTACAAACTCTGAAAGAAAAGGATTTACAATGTCAGAAAAGTCTGTTGGAGCAGTTTTCGACAAATTGTTTATGAACTGTAAAAAAAGAATTGTTGTAGCAACATTTGCATCAAATGTCCACAGGGTTCAACAAATTGTGGATTCAGCTGTTAAATATGGCAGAAAAATTGCAGTTTGTGGTAGAAGCATGATAAATATGATTGAAAACGCAAGAGCTCTAGGTTATATAAATGCTCCAGAAGATATTTTCATAGATATCGATTTAATACGTAATTACAATGATGAGCAATTAGTAATAATTACAACAGGTAGCCAAGGCGAAACGATGTCAGCTTTAACAAGAATGGCTGCAGGAGAGCATAAAAAGGTTACTATTACACCAAATGATTTAGTAATAATTTCTGCAAATGCAATACCAGGAAATGAGAAGCTTGTTTCTAAAGTTATAGATGATTTAATGAAGATTGGTGCAGAAGTTGTATACAGTGCATTAGCTGATGTTCACGTATCTGGACATGCTTGCCAAGAAGAGCAAAAATTGATATTATCTTTAGCAAGACCACAATACTTCATACCAGTTCATGGTGAGTATAGACAATTAATGGCACATGCAGAAACTGCTAAAGAACTGGGAATACCTGCACAAAACATATTCATAACACACAATGGTAGAATATTAGAGTTAAATAAAGACGAAGCAAAATTCACAACATCAGTACCATCAGGAAAAGTTTTAGTAGACGGATTAGGTGTTGGAGATGTTGGAAACATTGTATTAAGAGACAGACAACATTTATCTCAAGATGGATTAATTGTTATAGTATTAACAATGGACTCATCAACAGGTGAAATAGTATCTGGACCAGATGTTATTTCACGTGGATTCGTTTATGTAAGAGAATCTGAAAACTTAATGGAAGACGTTAAAAACGTGATAAAACAAGAAGTTGCAGGATTTGAACAAAGACATATAACAGATTGGTCAACAATAAAATCAACATTAAAAGATGATTTAAGAGACTATATATTCCAAAAAACAAAGAGAGACCCAATGATATTACCAATAATAATGGAAGTTTAATAGGGTGAACTAGGAAAATTAGAAAAGAAGCTTTTAAAGTAAAAGCCTTGAAAGCTTCTTTTAATAAAAATAAAAGGAGTAAGATTATGGATTATAAGGATTTAGCAAATTTAATTTTTCCGGATGCAAAACCAATAGAGTTTTACGAAGAAAAATATCCTGAGAGAGATTTACCTGAAGGTGCTATGGTTGTAAGAATTGGACCTAGTCCAACTGGTTCTGTTCATATTGGAACTATATACCAAGCTTTGCTTGCAAGAACTATTGCAGATAAAACTAATGGCGTGTTCTTTATGAGAGTTGAGGATACAGACCAAAAAAGAGAAGTTGAAAATGGAATTAAAGATATAATTGATTCTTTAAAATATTTCGATGTTCTTCCTGATGAGGGAATGGATACAGAAACAACTTGGCATGGAGAATATGGACCTTATAGACAATCTATGAGAAAAGAGATTTATCAAGCTTATGCTAAATATTTGCTAGAGCAGGGAAAGGCATACCCATGTTTTGCTACTGCAGAAGAGCTTGAAGAAATGAGAAAAACTCAAGAGGTTGCTGGTGTTAAACCTGGATATTATGGAGTTTGGGCTAAGTATAGAAATTTAACTGTTGAAGAAGCAGCAGAAAAAATAAAGAATGGTGAACACTATATAATTCGTTTAAGATCAAATGGAAGCGAAGAGAGAAAGATTAAGGTTCACGATGTTATAAAGGGAAATGTTATATTCCCAGAAAATGACCAAGATATAGTAATAATAAAGGCTGATGGACTTCCAACTTACCATTTTGCGCATGCTGTTGATGACCACTTAATGCATACAACACATGTAATAAGAGGAGACGAATGGTTATCTTCTGTTCCAATTCATGTTCAATTATTCCAAATGTTAGGATTTAAGGCTCCTAAATATGCACACACTGCAACAATACTTAAAAATGATAATGGAAATAAGAGAAAGATAAGTAAGAGAAAAGACCCAGAGGCATCAGCAAATTACTACAAAGAAATTGGTATTCCAGTTGAGGCTGTAAAGGAGTATTTGCTAAACATTGCAAATTCAAATTTCGAAATTTGGAGAAAACAAAATCCAGATAAATCGATAAAAGAATTTGACTTCCAATTAACAAAAATGAGTGTTAGTGGAGCTTTATTCGATATGGTTAAGCTTTTAGACATAGGAAAAAATGTTATATCTAAATATACAGCTGAGCAGGTTTACAATGAGACATATGAATGGGCTGAGACTTACGACAATGAATTATTAGAACTTTTGAACAACAAAGAATATTCTATTAAAGTCCTAAACATTGAACGTGGCAAAGCTAAACCTCGTAGAGATATTGCAAAATGGTCAGATGTTAAACATTGCATAGAATACATGTATGATGATAAATTCTTTGCAAGCAATGATGAATACGAATTTGACAAGATAAATGATAAAGAAGAAATAAAAAAGATTTTAAATTTATATATGTCAAAATATTATGATGAAGCAGATGACCAACAAACTTGGTTTGGAAAGATGAAAGACATGGCTGAAGAGTTAGGATATGCAAGAGAAGTTAAAGAATACAAGAAAGAGCCAGAAAAATGGCCAGGACATGTTGGAGATATTAGTACAGTACTAAGAGTTGCAATAACAAGAAGAAGAAACACTCCAGACTTGTATGAAATAATGCATGTTTTGGGTAAAGCTAATGTGGAAAAGAGAATAGAATTAATAATAAAATAATATTAAAAAAGACTAATTTCAATTTATAAAAATTACGGCACGGTGCTCTTGGTAAGAGGTCCTAACGGACTCCTCAAAAGGCGAGCTTGACCTTATTAAAAAAATTGAAATTAGTCTTTTTGTAATAAAAGTTTGTATAGGAAATAATTTATTTGGAAATAAAAAAATCCCCCGCCGGGCTGGCGGAGAAAATGTTATATGATACAACGT
>OBAH01001878.1_pt1 | contig 11098 bp, 10 predicted proteins | sample 1517491 | NCBI WGS metagenome assembly OBAH01 (sample SAMN04571697, study PRJEB22368) | human gut metagenome | biome: human gut; material: stool | host: Homo sapiens | place: Luxembourg | collected 2012-08-03
CGGTGTGGCGCTGGTGGGCTATGTGGTGATGCTGCTGGTGTACGACTGGCGGCTGGCCCTGCTGAGCCTGCTGTTCACGCCCTTCTCTTATGTATGTGCAGCGTGGATGAAAAAGCCGGTGCAGCGGGCCGGTGCGGCCTACAAAAAGGCCGCCGGTGCCCTGAGCGCCGCCACGCTGGACCGCGCCCAGAACGCCGTCACCTACCGCATTTACGGCTGCGAGGACGCCCGGGTGGAAAAATACGAAGATGCCCTGAATACCTACGAAAAGACGGCTGTGCGCAACAATGTGTGGCAGTCCGCCCTGCCGCCACTGTATCTGGCGGCGTCCAATGCGGGCGTGCTGTTCATTTTGTGGTTCGGCGCAAAGAATGTGCTGGGCACCGGCTGGAGCGCATGGGACATTGCAGCCTTCACCACCTTCCTGTCCTGTTTCACCAAGCTGGTGGTCAAGTCCTCCAAGGTGGCGAAGCTGTTCAACGCCGTGCAGAAGGCGGAAGTCTCGTGGAAGCGCATCAAGCCGCTGATGAAGCAGCCCGAACCGCTGGAAGCGCTGCACGTCCCGGCGGCACAGGATGTCACGCTGGAGAACCTCTCCTTTGCCTATGGCGGGGAGCCCATCTTCTCCGGCCTGAGCCTGACCGCCCGCCCCGGCGATATCATTGGCGTCACCGGCCCGGTGGCCTGCGGCAAATCCACCTTTGGCCGGGTGTTCCTGTGCGAAGCACCCTATGAGGGTTCGGCGAAGTTTGGCGGCAGAGAGTTCTCGGCCCTGACGGCGCGGCAGATCGCTGCCACCGTCGGTTATCTGGGTCATGACCCGGAACTGAGCGCCGACACGGTGCAGAATAATGTGCTCTGCGGCAGTGCGCAGGATGCCATGCCGTGGCTGGCCGCCGCCGCACTGGACGGCGAAATGCAGGCCATGGAAAACGGCGCGGACACCGTCATCGGCCCCAGCGGCACCCGACTTTCCGGCGGCCAGGCCCAGCGCCTGGCGCTGGCCCGCACGCTGGCCCACCCGCGCCCGGTGCTGGTGCTGGACGACCCGTTCTCGGCGCTGGACTGCAGCACCGAGGACACCGTCTTTGCGGACCTGCAGGCTTACGCGAAGGATAAGGTGGTGTTTCTCATCTCGCACCGGCTGTATCACTTCCCGCAGATGCAGCAGATCATTTATATGGACGGCGGCAGGACCACCGTGGGTACGCATGATGAGCTGATGGCAACGGTGCCGATGTACCGCCAGCTGTACGAGAGCCAGACTGTAAAGAAGGGAGGCGACCTGGATGAAGAACCGTGTGAAGCGTAAAAACGGCGTGTTTGAGGCTCTCCGTATGGCGGCCGCAGCCCACCGCCTGCTCACGGCGGGCACCATCCTGTGCGTGGCGGCGTCGGTGCTGGCATCGCTGGTGCCGCCGCTGCTGCTGGCGGGCATCATCGACCGGCTGACGGCGGGCATCCCGCTCACCTTCCTCGCGGCGCTGCTCTACTTTGGCAGTCTGGCGCTGGAAGGGGCGCTCTCGTCGGCGCAGGAAAGCCTTCTGGTGCTCTTTGGCCAGAAGATGACCCACGCCCTGCGCAGTGAAATGTCCCAGAAGCTGACGCTGCTGCCTGCCAGCACGCTGGTGGACCAGAACCCCGGCGAGGTGGCGGCACGCTTTTCCGGCGATGTGGACACAGTAGAAGCTCTGTTCACCTCCGGCATCATCAGCATGGCGGCGGATGCCTGCCGCATCCTTTCTATTCTGGCAGTCATCGCGGTGAAGAACACCGGTCTTGCCCTGATCCTGTTGCTGGTGCTGCCGCTGTTCGCGGTGTTCACCCGCGTGGTGCAGAAGCGGATGCTGGCCGCCCAGCTGGACAACCGCCGCGCGGTGGCGACCGTATCCGGCCAGGTGCCGGAGACCCTGCACAACATCCGCACCATCCGGGCTTTGGGCCTGGAAAGCTATATGGAGCGCCGCTACGACCGCTGCATCGGCGACAGCTACGCCGCCATGGAGCGCACCAACTTCTACGACGCCATCTATTCGCCGGTGGTGCTGGCGCTGAACGCCGCCGTGGTGGGCATCGTGATGCTGCTATCCGCTTCCGGCAATGCCACCGTGCTCACCTTCTTCGGCATGTCGGTGGGCACCTCGGTGGCTGTCATCAACTACATTTCCCGCATCTTTGCCCCCATTGAGAGCCTTGGCATGGAGATCCAGACCATCCAGTCCGCCATGGCAGGCGTCAAGCGCATCGACGCTTTCCTCAGCCAGCCCGAGCGCGCCATCCCCCCGGAGCGGAAGGACGCCGCCCGGGGTGATGTGGAGCTTTGTCATGTGACCTTCGGCTATGGGGAAAAGCATGTCCTGAACGACTTCTCCATGACCGTGAAGCAGGGCGAGCAGGTCACGCTGGTGGGCCGCACCGGTGCCGGTAAGAGCACCGTGTTCAAGCTGCTGCTGGGCCTGTACCGGCCCGAAGCGGGCAGGGTGACCATCGGCGGGGTGGATGTGGCGAACATCACCGACCGCGAGCGCCGCACCTGCATCGGCTGCGTGGAGCAGCATTTCTCCCGGGTGCCGGGCACGGTGCTGGAACAGATCACCCTGAACGACCCGGCCATCACCCGGGAAATGGCGCGGGAGGCCGCCAAGCTGGCCGGTATCGACGCGGCGATCCAGACCCTGCCGGAGGGCTACGACACCGTATGCACCGACGGCATGTTCTCGCAGGGCGAGTGGCAGCTGCTGTCCATCGCCCGCGCCGCCGCTGCCGACCCGGCGGTGCTGCTGCTGGATGAAATTACGGCGAACCTCGACGCCGAGACCGAAGCCCGGGTGCTGGAAGCGCTGCGCCGTGCTTCGGCGGGCCGCACGGTGCTGTCGGTCTCCCACCGCATTTATGAGAACCTCGGCGGCCGCACTGTGGAGATCAAGACCCAGGTGCAGTAACCACAAGAAAAACGGAACGCCCTCTGCGCGCACAAAATGCCTGCAGGGGGCGTTTTTGCATCTTTCCCTCGGGTGAAAAGTATGGTATACTCCAAAAGTAGTTTGTCATGACAAACCGCAGGGTATCCTGCGAAATATGGTATTTTTCCGATACTTCTTTGATGGTCATGCGGCACAGCCTCCTTTGCACGAGACGAGTATAGAACCTGGAGTTTGCTCCAAGTCAAGAGCTTTTTGCAAAATTTTTTCCGAAATACAAAAAAGGCCCTGCCGTTCCCTTCGGAACAGCAGAGCCGGATACTTGCGGATGCAGAAACTTCAGCGCACCGCGCTGGTGCGGTGCTCCATGAGATAGGTGGCTTCGAGGTCGGCGATGTGCAGCTTGACGGCCAGCGGATACTTGTCGTAGGCTTCCGAGATGGCAAAGCAGCCGCCCCGGGCTGCGTCGTCAAAGCCGCCCATATGCCAGCGGATGGCAACGGCTTCCTCGATGCGCAGCTTCATGAACCGCTCGATGAGGAAGACACTTTTCTCGCCGTGGCCGTAGGGGAACAGGTCCTCCACGCTGTAGCTGGGCACCTTTTCCCACTGGCCGGTCACGTCGTTTTTCACGTTGCGGGTACCAGCCTTATAATAGTTGGCCTTGCACAGATCGTGCAGCAGCGCGCAGATGGCGAAGGTCTCCTCACTGTCGCCCTCGGTGAAAAAGGTGTCGTGCAAAGCGTGGTAGACGTTCAGGCTGTGCATACACAGCCCGCCCTCACAGGCCCCGTGGAACCGGGTGGACGCAGGCGCGGTGAAGAAATCGGTCTTGTGGTCCAGCCAGTCCAGCAGCTTTTTGCTGCCGGGGCGGGAGACATGCTGCTGCCAGATCTGCAAAAATTCTTCGCGGTCGCCCATGCTCACAGCTCCAGATCGTCCAGAAGGCCCTTGAGGATGGCCATCTCGTCGTGGCTCAGGGAGATGCCCTTGCCCATGCGGGTGCCGTCCGGGGACCAGTCGCGGATGTCGTACTTGGGCTCGCCGTCGTTCCAGCTGATGAGGTTGAGCTGACGCTCCCAGCCGCGGGGACGCTCGGAGAGCACTGCGATGCGCTGGACGACTTCATATTTGATCTCTGCCATGATGCAAAACCTGCCTTTATCTTTGTTTGCTACCATAATAAGGGAAGTGGACGAAGATTTCAACAGGTTCGGCAAAAATAATTTGAAAATTTTTTATTTAGCCGTAGGGCGATTCTTCCCGCCAGTCCACGAGGTCCAGCACACTGGCGGTGTCGTCGTCCGGGGCGGGGTGGGCCGAGTGGGTGTGCTGTTCGGTGCTGAACAGGCCGGGCGCATAGTGGGCCATCACGCTGGCCTGCACATCCCCGGCCAGAAAATCCCGGGCGTTTTTCTGGTAGCAGGCGGCAGGGGTGCCGTCGGTCATGGGCACGCTTTGCGGGGCGCTGTTCGTGCCCGGGTGGGGCGTCTGGCCGGGGGTCTCGATGTGGGGCGGCACCTGTGTGCCGGGGGCAGTGGGGTCGCCGGGCAGCAGGATATCCGGGCTGTCGGGCTTGTTTGCGCTGTCCGGGGCTTTGCCCAGCGGCGGGCTGCACCGGCTGCAGCTGTTCTCCGGGGCCGCAGAAGGCCCGGGCAGGTCCTCCATCTGATGGCGGATGAATGGCGTAAGGGAACTCATAAAATCACCTCCGGGGATAGGATGCCCGGAGGTGAGGGGATTTATGTTGCAGGAGGGCGGTGTGCCGGTAGCTTTCTCCGGCAGGAAAAGGCTCGCCCTCTCAGTCAAACCCTTTGGGTTTGCCAGCTCTCCCAAGGGGAGAGCCAAGGGCATTGAGGGAACGTTTCTTGCCTCTCCCTTTGGGAGAGGTGGCACCGAAGGTGACGGAGAGGGTGAAGGCGGTTACACCACCAACTCCACCGTCGAGCCGCCGGTGCGCCCTTTGCGCACCACCACCTGCCGGTCGATGCGGTCTTTCAGCGCCCCCACATGGGAGATGATGCCCACCAGGCGGTCGCCCTCGGTGAGGCCTGCCAGCACCCGCATGGCCTGTTCCAGCGATTCGTCGTCCAGGCTGCCGAAGCCTTCGTCCAAAAAGAGGGTGTCCAGCCGGATGCCGCCTGCCGCGCTCTGCACCTCGTCCGAAAGGCCCAGCGCCAGCGCCAGCGACGCCTTGAAGCTCTCGCCGCCGGAAAGGGTCTTCACGCTGCGGCGGGTGCCGTTGTAGTGGTCGATGACGCCGAGGTCAAGGCCGGACTGGCTGCGCTGGTTCTCGGCCCCGATGCGCTCCAGCTCGTACTGCCCGGCGGTCATCTGCATCAGGCGGGTGTTGGCGTGGCGCAGGATGCGGTCGAGGTAGTTCATCTGGATGTAGGCTTCCAGTTTGATTTTTTGTTTGCTGGTCAGGGTGCCGCCCGCCGTGGCGGCAAGGGCGCTCACCCACTGCCAGCGTTGTTCCAGTGCCGCGCGGGCAGCAGCGGCGGCGCGGTAATTTTCGGCGGCGGTGCGGTTCGGCAGCAGCTGGGCGGCCAATTGCTGGGCCTGCTCCCGCAGGGCGGTGCGGGCCGCAGAAAGCTCGGCCTGCCGGGCCTGCAGAACTTCAAGCGGCTGTTCCGGCACGGCTTTGGCGGCAGCGGCCTGCTGGGCCAGCAGAGCGTCCACGGCGGCTTTGGCGGCAGCGTGGGTCTGCTGGGCCCGCCGGAGGGCGGCTTCCGCCTGTTCCATGCCGGTGCGGAAGGTACGGCGCTTCGCTTCCAGCGCGTCCAAAGCGGCCTGTGCGTCGGCACGCTGGGGGCAGGGCAGGGCAGCCCGCTGGTCGGTGATCTGCCGTTCCAGCGCGTCGGCCCGGGCAGACTGGGCTGCAGCGGTGCGGTCGGCGTCGGATGCGGCCTGTTCCAGCGCCGGGCGCTGGCGGGTCCTGGCCTGCCGGTCGGCATCCAGCGCGGTGCGGCGGGCGCAGTCGGCTTCCGCCTGCCGGAGGGCGGCGGTGCATTCGGCCTGTGCCGTGTGCAGGACGTCCGCTTCCTCGGCCAGCACGGTGGTCATCAAGGCAAAGGTCAGCTGCACCGGGCCGTCCGGCGCGGTGAACCGCTGGGGCAGCAGGCTTTCGGCGTCCCGGCGCAGGGAGCGGCGGGCTTCGTCGGCGGCAGCGTTGGCGCTCTGGGCGGCGGTGCTGGCGGTCTGGGCCAGAGCATCAGCCGTGTCGGCTTCCTGCTTGGCGGCGTCCACCTGCGCCTGGGTGGGGGCCGTGCGGGGCAGCTGGGCTTTGGCCGGGTGATGGGTGCTGCCGCACACCGGGCAGGGGGCACCCTCGGTCAGCTCCCGGGCCAGCACACCCGCCTGTGCGTCCAGAAAAGCCTTGTCCAGTGCATCCCGGCGGGCATGGGCCTGCGCTTTCGCTTCGGCAGCGGTGCGGTAGGCTTCCTGTGCGCGGCGGGCTTTCTGGGCCAGTTTCTGGCAGGCGGCAAGACGGCTCTGTAGCGTGGCAAGCGCTTCGCCGCGCTGGGCCAGCTCTTTTTCCTGTGTCTCCAGCGCCAGCTTTTGGGTGGGCGCGGCTTCCAGTGCGGCAAGGGCCTGCTCGTCGGCTGTGAGCTGCGCCGCCAGAGTTTCCAGCTGGGCACGCTTCTTCGCGGCCTGTGCCCGGGCCAGCTGGGCGGCGTCAGCGGCCTGTTTCTGCTCACGGCACAAGGCGTCCAGCGCGTCGTAGGCGCTCAAAGCCGCCTTTGCCTGCGTGACCTGCCCGGCCAGCGCATCCAGCTGGGCGGCGTCGCCTGCGTGGCGGGCGCTCTCGGTGCGGGCGGCTTCCAGTGCGGGGACTGCTGCGGCAAGGGCCGCCTGCTTTTCCGTCAGCTGCGCGGCCAGCTGCGCGGCCTGCCGGGCGGCGCCCAATTGCTGCTGCAGGCCGTCCAGTTCGGTTTCCGTCTGTTTCAGGGCGTCAGCGGCCGTCTCCTGCGCGGCGGTCTGCCGGGCCAGCAGGGCGTCCAGCAGAGCCAGCGCCGTTTCCGGTTCGGTCTGGGCGCTGAGGGCGGCAAGGGCTGCGGCGTCCGGGTCGTCGGGGGCATACTGCACGCCGGAAAGCAGGCTGTCGAGCTTTGCGTTCTGCGCGGTGCGCTGCTGGTTCAGGCGGGAGGCTTCCTCCTGCAAGCGGTCCTGCAGCCGGGCATAGCGCTGGGTGCGGAACAGCTTGCGGAAGATGCGGCTGCGCTCCTCGGTGGAAGCGTTGAGCAGCTTTGTGAACTGCCCCTGCGCGATCATGGCGATCTGCGAAAACTGGCTGTAGTCCAGCCCGATGATCTCCTGCACGGCGGCGGTCACGTCTTTTGCTTTGGTCACCGGCGGGTGGCGTCGGCCTTCTCGGCGGTAAAGCCCTCGCCGCGCACCTTGGGGCGGGTGTACTCTGGGTTGCGGCGCACAGTGTAGCGGGTGCCGTTCACCTCAAATTCCAGCTCCACAAAGGTGGGGGTCTTGGGGTCGGCGTACTTGCAGCGCAGCATGGCCCCCTCGCGCACGCCGCCGCTGGAATGGTCGTACAAAGCGTATGTAATGGCGTCAAACAGGGTGGTCTTGCCCGCGCCGGTGTCGCCGGTGACGAGGTACAGTCCGCCCTTGCCCAGCTTTTCCAGTTCCAGCACCGTTTCGCCCGCATAGGGGCCGAAGGCCGATAGAGTGAGCTTTAACGGCCTCATGCGTCCTCGCCCTCCTTCCAGATGTCCTCAATGAGCTGCTGGCAGAAGGCCGCCTGCTCGTCGGTCAGCGGCTGGTTGTTCTGCAATTCGTAAAAGGCGGCAAAATGTTCCAGCGGGGTGATATTCTCGGTGCGCTCCGGGGCGGTCACTTCCCGGTCTTCCCGGGTGCGGAGGTTGTCATAGTCCAGCCGCATCAGGTTCGGGTAGACCACCCGCAGGCGGGCCAGTGCGTCCGGCACGTCCTGCTCGTCGGTGAGGGTGATGTGCAGGTAGTCGTCCACGGCGGTGTCCGCGTAATTGCGGCGGTCGGTCAGCTCCATGTAGCTGCCGCGCACTTCCCGCAGGTCGTGCTTCGGCGTCAGCGAGGCCGTGGTGATGGTCACTTCGCCCTTTGTGCCCAGTTCCACGAACGTAGCGCTCTTGTGCTGGGAGGCTTCCGAGAAGGAGTACTTCAGCGGCGTGCCGCAGTAGCGCACCGTGTCGCGGCCCACCTTCTGGGGGCTGTGCAGGTGGCCCAGCGCCACATAATCAAAGCTGTCAAAAAGGCTGGCGTCTACGCTGTCCACACCGCCCACCGACACTTCCTCGCTCTCGCAGCAGGCAGCCCCGGCCACGAACTGGTGGGCCACCAGCACGCTGCGGTGGGCGGGGTCCAACTCGCAGTGCCGCAGCACGCAGGCAAGGGCGTCGTTGTAGCTTTCCATGGGCTCGTCCGGCCAGACATGCCGTACCATGGCGGGCTTCAAAAAGGGCAGCAGATACACATCCACGGTGCCGTGGGCATCCTGCAGCGGGATGGGCTGCGGCGCACCGGAAAACACCGGGCTGACGTAGACTTTGCTGCTTTCCAAAAGCGCCGAGCCGAAGGCGATGCGGTCCGCCGAGTCGTGGTTGCCGCTGATGGCGAATACCGGAAACTTGCGCGCCGCCAGCTGGGTCAAAAACCAGTCCAGCAGGCGCACGGCCTCGGCGGGAGGCACGGGCTTATCGTAGGTCGCCCGCCAGCAGCACGCCGTCCACGGGCGTTGTGTCCAGCAGGGACAGGATTTCTTCCAGAATGTACTGCTGGTCGTCCAGCATGGAGAACTCGCACACCCGCTTGCCGAGGTGCAAATCGGATAAATGCAGAAAACGCAAACAGGAACACCGCCTTTCAAAAGGGTTTGCTTTATTATACAGCAGGGCAGAGGTAGGGGCAAGGAAAACTCCCCCAGTCACGACGCAAGCCGTGACCGAAGGAGTTCGCTTCCCTTAAATCAGAACATCTTCTCCCACGTTCCTTCGCCCACAACGCCATCCGCTGTCAGGCCGTTGCGGCGCTGGAACCGCTGCACCGCTGCGGCTGTGGAAGCCCCGAATCTGCCGTCCGCGGTCAGCCGCTCACCCAAAGAGTTGAGCTTCTGCTGCACCAGCCGCACCGTGCCGCCCGCACTGCCGCTGCGCAGGGCGATGCCGGGGTAGGGCACGTTCAGGCCGTGCTTGGCCGTGTAGCGGGTGTAGAGCACGTTCCAGGTGTTTGCGCCCACCTTGCCGTCCACGTTCATCTTGTTTTTCAGCTGGAACTCCTTCACGGCGTTCTCGCTGGCTACGCCGAACTTTCCATCGGCCTTCAGCTCGCCGTACCATGTGCAGGCATCGCGCACACCGTTGAGCCATGTCTGCACAAGAGCTACGTCCGGCCCGGAGGAGCCGCGCTGGATGAGGGAATAATAAGCAGGAATTGCCATAGGGATCACACGCTCCTTTCGCCTCATGCTATGCGGCGGCGGGCGCGGGCGTTACCCGACGAGAACCACGGTGTCCCGGCGGGCGGTGCGCTGCTGCACCCACTCCACCACTTTGAAGCGCAGGATGTACTCCCCGCACACAAGGTCGTTTTCTTCCGGCAGGGCATACCCGCCGCAGGCGGCGCGGCACAGGCCCGGGTAGAGCACGCACCACCAGTTGCGGCCCGCACCGGAGCCGAGCTCGATGCGCACCGCGTCGTACCGCCCGGCGGGAAGCGTGCCGGAGCCATAGCGCCGGGTGGGAAAATACATGTTCACCAGCTGCACCCGCACCGGGGCCCGGAGGCCCAGCTTTGCCAGCGCGTGCCGGGCCGTGAGCTGCAGCTCGAACAGATGCTGTGCCGCCCAAGTGAGGGCTTCGGGTTTGCTCTGAGCCGGGCAGGCGGCATCCAGGTAGGCCAGCACTGCGTCCCGCACATGGAGTTTGGCGCTCTGGTCGGCAACGGAGTCGCTCCCGGCCCGGATGTGCAGCCGCAGGGTGTCGGCGCACACCAGTGCCCCGGTGTCCCGCTGGGTGCGGGCCCACGCGGCGGCCTGCAGCGCACCGCACAGGGCAAGGGAAAGAAGCAGACCAAGGCAGAGCAGCGCCATCTGGCGGCGGGTGAGTGTTCTGGATAACATAAAAACAGACCCTTCTTCTGGAAATGTTATCCAGAGGATGGGCCTGTTGGAAGTGTTTTATTCGCTCAGTTCTTCAGCGACTGCATGGGGGCAGGCAGACGGCCGCCGCGGTTGATGAACACCGAGGGGTCGTGCTGGTTCACGGCCATGATGGGGCCATAGCCCAGCAGGCCGCCGAAGTCCAGCACCTCGCCTGCCTTGCGGCCGATGGCCGGGATGACGCGCACGGCGGTGGTCTTGCTGTTCACCATGCCAATGGCAGCTTCGTCGGCGATCAGGGCGCTGATGACAGCCGGGGTGGTGTCGCCCGGGATGATGACCATATCGATGCCCACCGAGCAGACGGCGGTCATGGCTTCCAGCTTTTCAATGGTCAGGCATCCGGTCTCGGCGGCGTGGATCATGCCCGCGTCCTCGCTGACCGGGATGAAGGCACCGGACAGGCCGCCGACGTGGTTGGAGGCCATCACGCCGCCCTTCTTCACGGCGTCGTTCAGCAGGGCGAGGCAGGCGGTGGTGCCGCAGCAGCCGCAGGTCTCAAGGCCCATTTCTTCCAGAATGTTGGCCACGCTGTCGCCGATGGCCGGGGTGGGGGCCAGCGAAAGGTCGATGATACCGGCGGGCACGCCCAGCGCCTGCGAAGCAAGGTTTGCCACCAGCTGGCCCACGCGGGTGATCTTGAAGGCGGTGCGCTTGACCAGCTCTGCCACCTCGTCGATGGGGGCGTCTTTCGGCAGGCGGGCCAGGGCGGCACGCACGGCACCGGGGCCGGAAACGCCGACATGGATCTCGCAGTCCGGTTCGCCGGGGCCATGGAATGCACCGGCCATGAAGGGGTTATCTTCCGGCGCGTTGCAGAACACGACAAGCTTTGCCGCGCCGATGCACTGACGGTCCGCGGTGAGCTCGCTGGCCTTCTTGACGGCCTCGCCCATGAGCTTGACGGCGTCCATGTTCAGGCCCGCCTTGGTGGCACCGATGTTCACCGAGCTGCACACGATGTCGGTCTCGGCCAGCGCACGGGGAATGGACTCGATCAGGCGGCGGTCACCGGCCGAGAAGC
>OBAH01001879.1_pt1 | contig 11094 bp, 10 predicted proteins | sample 1517491 | NCBI WGS metagenome assembly OBAH01 (sample SAMN04571697, study PRJEB22368) | human gut metagenome | biome: human gut; material: stool | host: Homo sapiens | place: Luxembourg | collected 2012-08-03
GTGCTGCTGCTTGATGACGTTGATTTGATTCAGCGCCTTTTCATGAGCCGGAACACGTTTTACGATGCGGATATGGGTGATGATTGGCTTATTGTTCTTCAGTCTGTTGCGCAGATAAAGCCATGCGCCACAGAGGATTAACAGCAATAGGCTCAACCAGAACAGCGCGCTCCATTCGCTCCAGGAGAAAGGATTATCCTGAACATCCTTGGGCGGATAGAACTGGTTGGGATGAACCGTATCTACAGGCACGGTGAGCACCTTCAGCGCAAGCTGGTTGCCATGACAGTTCTTGCCGTTTACCTTCACATTGAGCGCAGGAATCACGTACACCTTTTCATCAAATGAAGTCAGCGTATAGTCGCGACTCACCACCATTCGGTCGTCGCCTATGTGCGAAGTGTCGCCCTTACTCTGCTCTACCACTTCCACTCCCGGCGTAATTTGCTGCTGCGGCTTGAAAGATGGCAGTTGCACCTTATCGCCCTGCTTTACCGAAGCCTTCAGATGCAGCACGGTCTGCTGTCCTATCAGTATCTGGAGCGAGTCGATGCGTTGCTCTACCTGCTGGGCTTGAGCTAAGCCTGAGCATCCCAGGAGAGCGAGCGACAATATGATATTCTTTACTTTAAACATAGTTTCTTTACTTTGAGCTTTCGGTTTATCAGCCCCTCTGCTTGAAAAGCATCAGGAGCGCCTTCGAGAAGTCCTCGTTAGTGGCAATCGAAGTCCAGTCGACCTTGCTTTTGGCAAAGTCGGTTTTCAGATTCTCCTGCTGCATCAGCCATTGCTGGGTATGAGCCATTCGCAGTTTCTTCGAACTTGTATCAATATACATTTCGTGTCCGGTTTCTGCATCCATCACCTTGAGCAGTCCTACATCAGGCAGCACCTTGGCACGCGGGTCGTAAACCTGGATGGCTACTACATCATGTTTCTGGTTGGCAATCTGCAGCTGATGCTGGAAATCCTTATGATCGTAGAAGTCGCTGATTACGAAAGCTGTGCAGTGGCGTTTCATCACGCGGGTGAAATATTCCAGGGCGCAGCCGATGTCGGTACGCTGGCTTTGCGGCTGGAAGTTGAGCATTTCCCTGATGATATAGAGAATATGCTTTCTTCCTTTCTTAGGCGGAATGTACTTCTCGATACGGTCAGAGAAGAAGATGACACCTATCTTGTCATTGTTCTGAATGGCACTGAAGGCGAGTGTGGCAGCAATCTCAGTAGCCAGATCGCGCTTCATCTGCTTCATCGTACCGAAATCGAGCGACCCGCTGACGTCTACGAGCAACATCACGGTAAGTTCCCTTTCCTCTTCAAACACCTTGACGTAAGGCTTATGAAAGCGGGCGGTCACGTTCCAGTCGATGTCTCTCACATCATCGCCGTACTGATATTCGCGCACCTCGGCAAAGGCCATTCCCCTACCCTTGAAGGCAGAATGATACTGACCAGCGAAGATGTTCTGACTCAGTCCGCGAGTCTTGATTTCTATCTTCCGAACCTTTTTTAAGATATCTTGTGTATCCAAAATCCTAAACTATTAACTATAAACTATTAACTATAAACTGTTAACGATCAAGGCACTTCCACCTTATTAATGATGCGGCTTACGATTTCCTCACTTGTCACATTGCTTGCCTCAGCCTCGTAAGAAAGACCGATACGATGGCGCATTACGTCATGAGCCACAGCTCTTACATCTTCAGGAATCACATAGCCGCGATGCTTGATAAACGCATAGGCTCTGGCTGCCTTGGCAAGAGAGATGCTGGCACGAGGACTGCCGCCGAAGGTAATCATATCTTTCAGTTCGCCCAGTCCGTAGCGCTCAGGATAACGTGAAGCAAAGACGATATCGGCAATATACTGCTCAATCTTCTCATCGAGATAAACCTCGTTTACAATCTTGCGAGCCTTCAGAATCTCCTCAGCTGATGTTACAGGAGTAACCTCAGGAAGTCCGCCCTGGATATTCTCGCGGATGATGAGCTTCTCCTCTTCCAGTGTAGGATAATCGATGATTACCTTCAGCAGGAAACGGTCTACCTGTGCTTCAGGCAACTGATAGGTTCCTTCCTGTTCGATAGGGTTCTGTGTAGCCATTACCAGGAACGGACTAGGCAGTTTGAAGGTTTCATCACCAATGGTAACCTGGTGTTCCTGCATTGCCTCGAGCAGCGCACTCTGCACCTTGGCTGGGGCACGGTTAATCTCATCTGCCAAAACGAAATTGGCGAAGACAGGACCGCGCTTTACATGGAAAGCCTCATCTTTCTGTGAATAAATCTGAGTTCCCACCACATCGGCAGGCAACAGATCAGGAGTAAACTGAATGCGGCTATAGTCGGAGCTGATAAGCTGTGACAATGTCTTGATTGCAAGTGTCTTCGCCAGTCCAGGTACACCCTCAAGCAGGATATGACCATCAGAGAGAAGACCGATAAGAAGGCAATCTACGAGGTGTTTCTGACCTACGATAACCTTATTCATGCCCATTACCAGATTGGTAACAAACTGACTTTGTTGTTCTATCCGGATATTCAATTCGCGGATATCAATAGCTTCTGCCATAATTCTATATTTTTACGTTTAATTTCTTAATTCAAACAATATATTTCCAAAACTGAACGCAAAAGTACTCAAATTAAGCCACAAAAGCGAAAAAAGCTATCTAAATAATATTAAAAATGTTTCATAAAAGCTATTTTTAGGTTCTTTTAAAGAATAGCTTTTATGAAACAAACGAGATTTCAAATATTTTATCTGTTTTTATGCTTCATGTACCATGGATGAACCAAGAAATTGTACACCAGTAACGATACGATTGTTGCAAGAAGTGCATAGTGCAACATCCCTGATTCAACCATATTATATACAGGATGATCTACGTCAAAATGCGCTCTCGCCGGAATATTATGGAACAGGAATCCGAGACCGAGTCCCAAGCTCAATCCCAATTCCCAAGCCAGGAAGAACGAATTCACGCTCGTGCCGCGCTGGCAATGTTTGGCAAGCTTGATATAGAAGAGCAGAAAACGGCTTCCGATAATTCCCAAGCTGAAACCCAACAAGGCTGGAACCAAGATTTCTACGGCAAACTCCTGACTTGCGAACGAAATCAGCTGAGCTGCTCCCAGTAGTACCAGACCTACTATTATCTGGCTTTTCAGATCTGCATCAGCAAAGACAAACTTTTCTGCCAGGAACGCCAAGACCATTCCTCCGAAAATCATCAGAAAGATGCCAGTAGGATGAGGCACAGAAAAGTATAATCCCGCAGAAAAAGTAATCAGGATGATATTGACAAAAAGCGGAGTTCCCTGTGGCAGATAGAAGCGGTCGAGGCTGAAAGCCTTGATTCCTTCGGCAGGTGCCTTAAAAGGAAACTTGGCACGAGAAACCAGCACGAAGGCTCCCAAAGCCAGCAACGAAGCCGTAGGGAAAACATAGTCCATGCCGAAATAGTTGTAAACAAAACATGCCACCAAGGGCCCTACGGCTATCGAAAAACGGGCAAACCAGGAGGTAATATAATTAGCCTCGGTGCGCTGGAACGACTCGCAGGAATCAATAACCAGCGTACTGGCAAGCGACATCTGAGCCAGCCCCAGAAATGCTCCCAACAGGAAACGGACCGCCAGGAGAACCTCGAAAGGAAACCTGATGTTCCAGAACGTATCCAGATAGTAAAGAACCGAAAGGCAAACAACCACACCTAAAATGGAAAGCTGACAGACCATATTCCTGCGATAGCGCTGCACCAGATAAGAGCAGAAGCCGCCAAACAGGAAAAGTCCAAAGCCGTATGCAAGAAGCACACACCCTATCTGCCACATCTGATACTTCGCCGGAATCAGGAAATAAGGAATGGCAAAGACGAGCATGTACACACTCGACATCAGCAAGAGGTTGGCAAAGCATAATCGCCAGAAGTCCTTGTGCCACAGTTTGATATGTACTGGTGTATTTTGTGTATCCATAATCCGAATTATTTATGTTTCTATTGTCAATATACTCTCTTACAGAACTTTCGCACGTGGTTCAAGTACGGGCTGAAGGCCCAAAAGCTCTTAGCCCAGGGCATCGCCCTGGGTATAATGGCAGTCAGCAATGCGCCCTGTAAGGGCAAAAGCTTTGTAAATTGCCTGGTACTTGAAAGCTTTTGCCCTTTCAGGGCGACAAACTTGCGTCCATGATTACCCAGGGCGATGCCCTGGGCTAGGAGCTTCTGCCCTTTCAGGGCGTGTGGAGCTCACTTGCGAAACTTGAGTCTCTTACACTTCGCATAAAAAGAGAGTTAATGTTAATAACTCTCTTCAGCGCTAGGATAATCTACGGTCTTCACCGCATCAATATAAGCCTTCACACCCTTGGTCATTTCCTCGCCTACCTGAGCAAAGTGGCGCAGGAACTTAGGCTTGAAACCCTGTGTCATTCCGAGTGCATCAGCATAAACCAGGACCTGTCCGTCGCAGCCGTTACCAGCACCGATTCCAATCGTTACAGCCTTCACCTTCTTGCTTACTTCTGCTGCGAGCTTAGCAGGAACCTTCTCCAGCACGATGGCAAAGCAGCCTGCTTCGTCCAGTGCAAGGGCATCGCTGATAAGTTTCTGTGCCTCAGCCTCTTCCTTGGCACGAATTCCATAACCGCCAAACTTATTAACGCTCTGCGGGGTAAGTCCGAGATGACCATGAACCGGGATTCCGGCATTAACCAGCGCCTTAACGGTTTCGCAGATTTCTACGCCGCCTTCCAGTTTCAGAGCGTCTACACCCGTTTCCTTCATCATGCGGCAAGCATTGCGCAGCGCCTCTTCCTTGCTGATCTGATAGCTGCCGAAAGGCATGTCGCAAACCACGAAAGCATGCTGGCAGGCACGTGCCACGCTGCGGGCGTGATAAATCATCTGGTCTACGGTAATCGGCAATGTGTCTGCATTTCCTGCCATCACATTGCTGGCCGAATCACCTATTAATATAGAGTCAATTCCTGCAGCATCTATAATTCCGGCTGTTGTAAAGTCGTATGCTGTCAGCATGGTTACTTTCTCGCCAGCCTTCTTCATTTCTGCGAAGGTCTTGGTGGTAATTTTCTTCTTGTCAGTAGATAAATATCCCATTTTTTATTTTGTTTTATTTATTGTTCTGCGTTGAATCTATTTCGCATTCTCCACGATGCGCTGCAAGTCAGCAAAGCTGAAGCCTCTGTAATCATCTATCACATAGTCGGATAGCGGCTGGATGGCTTCTCTGCTGTTCGTTGTGGCAAGACCTAGGGTGAAGGCTCCTGAAGCTCTCACCGCCTTCAGTCCGTTAAAGCTGTCTTCCAGCCCTACACAGTCCTCCGGTTCCACACCGAAATAGGCTGCACCTTTCAGATAGCAGTCTGGATGAGGCTTGCTCTCGGCGAAATCCTCGCTGGTCAGCACGCGGTCGAAATAAGCCTTGAATTCCGGGTGACGTTCATAAACATTCAGCATCTTCTGAATGTTGCTGCTCGTTACCACAGCGCATTTTACGCCATGCTGCTTCAAGTCTCTGATGAAGTCTTCGAACCCTGCAATATATTCATACTGCATGTTCTTTTCAAACTCATCCAGTCGGGCTGTAATCTTAGCCTGTTCCTCCTTTGCGCCTGTAAAACCTTCGATGTGGGCGAAGACGGCTTCATCGGTGAAATACTTGTCGTAAATCTGAACCAGAGTCTGTCCTTTGATGCGATATTCGAAATCGGGCATTTCAGGATGATACTCCCTGCCTATCATTCCCCAGAAGATGGAGTACTGTGATTCTGTGTCGAAAACCACGCCATCCAGATCGAAGAGTGCTGCTTTTATCATATTTCCTTGTCTGTTTTTATCTATTTTTGCTTAAATTATATTGAAAACGGGTGCAAAGTTACGCAAAAAACTTAATATACGAGCATAATCTGACAGATTTTGATATTTTTATTACGTGTTTTCCGATTTTTTACACTACCTTTGCAGAAAAATCAGTAGAAATAAAGAAGAATACATATAATTATATGATAGAAATAATAGAGAAATACTTCCCGAACCTCACGGAAGAGCAGAAAAAGCAGTTCGAGGCACTCGATGCATTATACCGCGACTGGAACAGCAAAATCAATGTCATCAGCCGCAAGGACATCGATAATCTGTACGAGCACCACGTGCTCCATTCTCTGGCTATAGCCAAAGCCATCCATTTCCGTCCGGGCACGGAGATTCTCGATTTCGGCTGCGGCGGAGGTTTCCCGGGCATTCCGCTCGCTATCCTCTTCCCTGAATGCAAGTTCAAGCTGATAGATGGAACGGGCAAGAAAATAAGAGTCTGCAACGAGGTGGCTACGGCAATCAATCTGCAGAATCTCAAGGCTGAGCACCTGCGCGGAGAGGACGAAAAAGGCAAGTACGATTTCGTGGTAAGCCGTGCGGTAATGCAGCTTCCTGACCTGATGAAGATTATCAAGAAAAACTTTAAGCAGAAGGGGCAAAACGCTCTGCCTAACGGACTTCTGTGTCTGAAGGGCGGCAATCTGAAAGAAGAACTGAAGCAATACTTCAAGATTTCAGAAATCACTCCGCTCAGCACTTTCTTCGATGAAGAATGGTTCAGCCAGGACAAGCAACTGGTTTACGTTCCGGCATAGAAGAAGTGAAGAGTGAAAAGTGAAGAACGAAGAATTCATTTGCTTTGCTAATCATATTCAAGTTTCGCATGTGGTTCATGTATGGGCTGAAAGCCCCAAAAGCTACCAGAAGCAGCACGCCCTGGGCTAGGAGCTTCTGCCCTTTCAGGGCGTGTGGAGCTTTCATACAGAGCAGGTGGAGCTTACATACGAAACTTAAGTTGCTAATCATAAAGTTCAAAGTAATCATAAAGTTCAAAGTAAGAAATGTTACATATAGAAAGATTTCAAGTAAACATGTTGCAGGAAAACTGCTACGTGGTGAGCGATGAGACCAAAGAATGCGTCATCATCGATTGCGGCGCCTTCTATCCGGAAGAGCGGACGGCTATTACACAATATATTAAGGAGAACCAGCTCAAGCCCGTTCACCTGCTCGTAACCCATGGCCATCTTGACCATAACTTCGGCAACAACACCATCTATCAGGAGTTCGGACTGAAACCGGAAGTATCGGCAGCAGATGAAAAACTGATGAAGGGACTCGCCAAGCAGGCAGAAACCTTCTATCAGATGCAACTCGATTACCAGTTTCCGCCTATTGGCAGATTCTTCGAAGATGAAGAGGTCGTCAAGTTCGGCAACCACGAGTTCCAGGTCATCGCCACTCCGGGCCACAGCAGCGGTTCCGTCACCTTCTATTGCGAGGCAGAGCACGTAGCCTTCACCGGCGACACCCTCTTCCACAACTCTATCGGCAGAACCGATTTCCCTGGAGGCAGCATGTTCCGCATCATCAACAGTCTGCGCCATCTCGGTCAGTTGCCTGACGAAACCCAGGTTCTCCCGGGTCATGGCGAATACACCAGCATAGGCGAAGAGCTCGCTCACAATCCATATATGGACCGTTAAAACAGCATTTTTTAAAAGTCAGGAGATTTATCAGCGATGATCAAGAAATCGAATACAGAGAAGATCATTCTCGGCATTGACCCCGGAACCAACGTGATGGGCTATGGCGTAATCCGCATCATCGGCAACAAGGCCGAACTGGTGGTGATGGGCGTCATCGACATGCACAAGGAGAGCGATCCCTATCTCCGGCTGGGCAAGATCTTCGACCGCGTAACCGGCATCATCGACAGCTATCTGCCCGATGAGATGGCCATCGAAGCCCCCTTCTTCGGCAAGAACGTGCAGTCGATGCTCAAGCTGGGCAGGGCACAGGGCGTAGCCATCGCAGCCGCCATTCATCACAGCGTTCCTATCCACGAATATGCGCCGCTCAAAATCAAGATGGCCATTACAGGACAGGGACAGGCTTCGAAGGAACAGGTGGCGGGAATGCTGCAGCGACTGCTCCATATTCAGCAAGACGAAATGCCGAAGTTCATGGACGCTACCGATGCACTGGGGGCAGCCTACTGCCACTTTCTGCAGATGAACCGCCCGGAGACCGACGCCAAGCACTACAGCAGCTGGAAAGACTTTGCAATAAAGAATCAGAGTAGAATAAAAAAATAAGAGAGATGCAAAAGATTATTAGCATTAAAAATGGTGTTACCCGTATGCCTGAATGGCGTATGGCAGAACCCGTAAACTTCGAGGCGTGCGATGGTGAACACATCGCTATCGTAGGTCCGAACGGTGGAGGAAAATCAATGTTTGTCGACATCATCGTAGGTCGCCACCCACTCCTGATGCACGACCCTGATTACGATTTCTCACCTAGTCAGAAGACAATGGTGAGCGACAACATCAAGTATATTACCTTCCGCGACACCTACGGAGGCGATAACGACCGCACTTATTTCCTGCAGCAGCGCTGGAACCAGCTCGAAATAGACGAGAATACGCCTATCGTAAAGGACAAGCTGGAAGAAGCCTACCAGATGGCTGGCGAAGACACTCCGGAGCGCAGAGCCCTGCAGCAGCACATCTACAAACTCTTCCACATGCAGCACCTGATGGACAAATACACCATCCTGCTCTCAAGTGGCGAGCTCCGCAAGTTCAAACTTGCCTCTACCCTCTTCTCAGAGCCTCGCGTGCTCATCATGGACAATCCGTTTATCGGACTCGATGCTGAAACCCGCGACCAGCTCAAGGAACTGCTCAAGACTCTCTCTTCAGAGCGAGCCCTGCAGATTATCCTCGTACTGAGCAAGAGCGATGATATTCCCGATTTCATCACCCACGTGGTAGAAGTAAAGGATATGAGGGTTCTGCCTAAGGTAACCCTCGCCGAATATCTTGCCGGCAGAGAATCCGTGCCTGCCCATGTGCTGAGCCCGGAGCTGGAACAGGCCATCGTAGACCAGCCTTACAGCGACCGCGAATATCACACCCAGGAAGTGGTGAAGATGAACAAGGTGCGCATTCAGTATGGCGAGCGAATCATCCTCAACGACCTCGACTGGACCGTGATGAACGGCGAACGATGGGCTTTGAGCGGACAGAACGGAGCCGGAAAAAGTACGCTCCTCAGTCTGGTTTGTGCCGATAATCCGCAGAGTTATGCCTGCGACATCACCCTCTTCGACAATCCTCGAGGCAGCGGCGAAAGCATCTGGGACATCAAGAAACACATCGGCTACGTATCGCCTGAGCTTCACCGCTCTTACCAGCGCGACCTGCCAGCCATCCGCATCGTGGCAAGCGGCTTGATGGATTCCGTAGGCCTCTATGTAAAGCCGAAGGAAGAAGATATGGACAAGTGCCGCTTCTGGATGAAAGTCTTCGGACTGGAAGGTCTTGAAGACCGTGGTTTCCTGAAGCTCTCCAGCGGCGAACAGCGCCTCGTACTCCTGGCACGAGCCTTTGTCAAGGATCCGGAACTGCTGATTCTCGATGAACCGCTCCACGGACTCGACAACCACAACCGCCGTCTTGTAAAAGACGTCATCGAAGCCTTCTGTCGCCGCCAGAACAAAACCATGATTATGGTAACGCATTATAAGGAAGAATTGCCAGCGTGCATCGACCACAGCATCTTCCTCTTGCGCCACACCAACGATTAAAAAGAATTGATAATTAATAATTTCAGAAAGATGAGATACATAATATTATTATTTGCGCTCACCCTCAGCATAGCTAAGGCAAGCGCCCAGGATGTATTAAACGAGGTGCTCCGCACTTCTGATGCAATCCTCAACGACACCACGAAGAGCATGGACGAGCGCCGTACAGCCCTCTTCAAGTTTGACGCAATGACCTACATGCGCAGCAAGATTCTGCCACCGTATGTAATGCTCGACAAAAATCTGAGCAAGGACACCTTGAACATAAAGGTTCGCTATCTCAACGAGCAGGCCTACGCCATGAGTGTTTATATTACGCTCTACCAGAAGCGACTGAAGGAGGCTTCAAACAAGAACAAGCCGCTTGTAACCCAGTTTTTCAAGCAGGCAACCATCGACCACAAAGCATTTAAGGATGCAGATACAGAGTTTACCCTGGCTTATTACAACACCCCGGATGTTCCTACTCCTTTCTGCCTCGACTGCGATTGGGTTTCAACCTTGGCATTTATCCGAAGCATCGACTGGTCAAAGCTTTAAGAATCAAAGCATATTTCAGACGAATATGATCTTCATAAGACCAGCTAAAACAGACCTCTTCCTTAGCGAATGACGCGTTGGGGAAGAGGTTTTCTTTAAAAACACACCATTTTTTCTTCATTGGGAAGATAATAAACTAAGGGAAAATGATCTGTTTTCGGCTATTTTTAGCCTAATTTCTCGCAAAAAGAGGGAGATGACTGCTGATAAACACGATTATAAGACATAGTCCTTTCAGAGATATTTTTAGCACTTTTGTAAAGAAAAAGACACTCATTCTGCTTACGTGCGTTTACCAAACGACTCTAGAAATCAGCTACAGGAAACTTAATAACCTAACATCAATATTCCAAGAATATAAATAATCCTTACCCTCATAATACCGAAATGAAAAGAGGCAAAATTCAACATTCTTATTGCATTTTACGACGAAAAAAAGCAAAATATGGGGCTTAGGAAGGTATTTTACCCCCTCTTCTAGGGGTGAAAATGCTCCTCTTTGCTTCAAAAACATGCTCTGAAGGGAGGTGCTTTTGACAGAAAAAGAGCGTAATGAAAGGGTAAAAACATGAAGCAATAAGCAATAACGAGATATGAAAGGCTACTAGCTGGTGTAGATTATCATTATACATAAAATATAGAACTTACTTGAATATACAATTATAAATCTCTAATAGACAATAAATTAAGAAACAAACAGCAGGTAACAAGTCGTTATTAAAAAACCAAAATCCGGTCATTAATGCCCGGTCATTTTCGGTCATTAAGGTTTTCGGGGGGCGAAAACAATAGCTATAATATAATATTAAAATATTTAATATATATTATAGGGGCTAAATGACCGGAAGTGATTTTTCTTAATGACCGATAATGACCGGTCACTAATGACCGGATG
>OBAH01001880.1_pt1 | contig 11094 bp, 9 predicted proteins | sample 1517491 | NCBI WGS metagenome assembly OBAH01 (sample SAMN04571697, study PRJEB22368) | human gut metagenome | biome: human gut; material: stool | host: Homo sapiens | place: Luxembourg | collected 2012-08-03
ATCACATTGACAATCAATTTGTTATAATTTTAAGCCTATTTCGCGACTGTCCCTAATTAACGAGAAATAACATGAGCCAATTTTATGCATTGATGTCCGATAATACAGTAAAACACATTTCTCTTAAAGAAGAGATAGTAACAGAGATTAAAAATATATTTATAAATGGAGGTGCTATATTTAAACCAGAAGGTATAGAAGAAGATGTTTTCGATGGCAATATCATTAGCCGGAACGGGGAGAATATAACATATGTACATTATGACTTACCTGAAGATTTTGCTCGCATACCATATAATCAGGCTGATATGTCTGAATACAATATAAATGAAGATATGCCTAAAAGTATCTTTTATTACGATGACGGAAAATTCTATTTTCAGGTCTTTAATAAGAGAAACATGTTACAACGAAAAATGGTCTTGCAGTTTGAATGTGGAAATATATTTGCAAAAATGAATAACTCTGCTTTTATTGTTGAAGATAAGATTCATGCACTATATGAGGAGGGGAAACTGTATTTTCAAAGTTATACAGTCGCAAATCAAATATTCTCACTAATAGATTTTGTTACCGAGGCTACAAATGCTGAAATTGAATCCTTTGGAGAAATAGATGGAATTAATGTAAATACTGAAAGTATAAAGCATATTGCAAATATAAAGACGCGTCGGCTTATAAAGTTGTTATCGAATACAGACAATATTTCAGCTTTTATGAGAAAAGCACCTCGAACAAAAACTAGCCTATTAAACAAATACGGAGTTAATGCACAAATAAATGAAAATAAAGAATTGGTTTTACCGACAAATAATGTTGCAGATTTGAACCGTGTTTTAGAGTTTCTCAATGAGGATATATTTAGGGGTGTAATTACCGACAGGCTTTATCGTTCAAATTCAAAGAAAAAAGATAATCACTAATTATGATGAACAAAGAAAACCAAATAATACTCTATCAGGACGATAACGAGATAACTCGTGTGTCTGTGCGCTTTGCTGATGAAGACTTGTGGCTGACTCAGGGACAATTAGTTGAGATATACCAAACAAGCAAATCGAATGTAAGTGAGCATATCAAGCATATATTTGAAGATGGAGAACTAGCAAAGGAGGCAACTGTTCGGAAATTCCGAACAGTTCAAATAGAAGGTTCTCGTAAGGTTGAACGAGAAGTAGAGCACTACAACCTTGACATGATTATTGCCTTGGGCTATCGTGTTCAGTCGCAAGTGGCTACTCGTTTCCGCCGTTGGGCAACACAACGACTTCATGAGTATATCCAGAAAGGGTTTGCTATGGATGATGAACGCTTAAAGCAAGGGGGTAACCGCTATTTCCGTGAGTTGCTGCAACGCATTAGGGATATTCGTAGTAGCGAGCGCAATTTTTATCAGCAAGTCACCGATATTTATGCTACGGCTACGGATTATGATCCACGCGATGAGATGACAAAGATGTTCTTTGCCACCGTACAAAACAAACTGCATTATGCAGTTCATGAGAATACTGCTGCCGAAGTGATATACAATCGCGTGGACAATGAAAAGCCGTTTGTAGGCATGACGAACTTCAAGGGGAACTATGTAACTAAAGATGACGTAAAGATCGCTAAGAACTATCTGACTGCGATTGAACTCCAACGTCTGAATCTGCTTGTTTCCGGTTTCTTGGACTTTGCCGAGTTCCAAGCATTGGAAATGAATCCTATGACAATGAAAGATTGGATAGAGGCACTGGATAGCCAAATCATAGCACACAAGCGTAAGGTTTTGATTGGCAAGGGAAATATTTCGCATAAACAAGCGATTGAGAAGGCAGAAAAGGAGTTTGCCATTTATCGCAAACGCGAAATGGAACTGCTTGAAAGCGATTTTGATAAAGAAATCAAAAGATTAAAGAACAAGAATGACAATAGTTCAAACTAATTCACTACCTTTGCCCTTGGAAACCTTCACGCAACCTTGCGCAGAACAACGCAAGTCACTGGTGGAGCAAACGGAGGAGATTACGGTTGAGTTGCTTTTAGAAAGTAATGATATTCAGCTATTTGGAAATAAATTACGATTCCTGGTGGCACCACAGAATGAGAGAGAGTTGCAGCAATGCAACTCTTTTTTTATAACATTGTGTATTTGCTGCAAAACGGTCGGCAGGAATAGCACCCCGGACTATGCCGCCGGACAGACGATTCGCCCCCGCAAGCGGTTCCCGGCCTTCCGCTCCGGTTCCCGGAAAAAATACGAAGGGAGGACCGGAATCGGATTAAATGATTATTTTTGCATCGGAACAAATCACCGCAAGCATGAAAAAACGCTGGATCGTCTTCACCGTATTACTCATCGTCGCCCTGACCGTATTCCTCTACATCCGCTTCTTCTTCGTCTTCGGCGAGGGCGTCAAAAGCGGAGAACTGAACTATGTCGTTTATAAAGGGCTCATCTTCAAAACCTACGAAGGCAAGCTGATCCAATCCGGCATACGGTCCAAAACGGCCGGCACGATCCAATCCTACGAATTCGAATTTTCCGTCGAAAACGAAGCGCTCGCCCGCAAGCTGATGCTGCTGGGCGGCAAAAATATCGAACTCCACTACAAGGAGTATTTCGGAGCGCTTCCCTGGCGGGGATTCTCGAAATTCGTGGTCGATAGCATCGTCACAAAACCGATCGACTCCCTGCCGATCGGCCCTGAAACGGAACGATAACAAACTACTCCGAAGTCTCGGCAACCGACTCCGGCCATTTTTCCCGAAATATTATTTCGGTCCGACTACCCGAATCCGCAGACAGTACCCATGTTGCATCGTTTCCGACACTCCATCGCTTCGTTCTCGCTTCCGACGCGGCTCAACAACCCATTCCACTACACCCCGCATCCGCTGTGCGAATTAGCGGCCCGGGAGCTGCGAGCCTACTTGTGCGAACGGAAAGAGTGGACCGAAGAACTCTCTGCGGGTAAAATGTTCGGGGTGCTGGTCGTGAAGGATCCAGCCGGAACTGTGGGCTTTCTGGCCGCATTTTCAGGTAATCTGGCCGGCAGCAACAGCCACGAATACTTTGTCCCGCCCATCTACGACATGTTGCGGCCCGGTGATTTCTTCCGCACCGAAGAGGCCTCCATTTCGGACCTGAACCGGCAAATCGAAACCCTCGAAACGGCCGGCCGCTACAGGGAACTTCTCCGAACCATAGAAGAAACGGAAACAGAAGTCGCCCGGGAAATCGCAGCCGCAAAAGCCCGGATGCGAATCGCAAAAACCGCCCGAGAAGCCCGACGCAGGGAGCACCCGGACGAAAATACGCAGACGGCTTTAGTCCGGGAAAGCCAATACGAAAAAGCGGAGCTGCACCGGTTGAAACAGAGTTGGAAAAATCGGCTCGCATCGCTTCACGCACAACGAACCTCCATCGTGGAACGAATCGAATCCCTGCGCTGCGAGCGCAAGGCCCGTTCTGCGGCTCTTCAGGCGAAACTATTTCGCAAGTTCCGTCTGCTCAATGCCCTCGGAGAAATTCGCGATCTGGCGGAAATATTCGCCACGACTCCGCAGAGGACACCCCCGGCCGGTGCAGGGGAGTGTGCGGCCCCCAAACTGCTGCAATACGCTTTCGAACATCGGCTCACTCCGCTGGCGATCGCCGAATTCTGGTGGGGAGCCTCGCCGAAAGGCGAAATCCGCCGTCACGGACACTACTATCCCGCCTGCCGAGGCAAATGCGGCCCGATTCTCGCCCACATGCTTCGGGGACTCGACGTCGAGCCCGAACCCGATCGCGCCTGCCCTCAGGCCGCCCCGGAACTTCTGTACGAAGATCGCTGGATAGCCGCCGTCTTCAAACCTGCCGGGATGCTCTCCGTCCCCGGAAAATCGGAAGCTCCGTCGGTCCTCGACTGGGCTCGGGAGCGTTATCCCGCAGCTACGGGACCGCTCGTAGTCCACCGCCTCGATATGGACACCTCGGGTGTGCTGCTGCTCGCCCTGACCAAAGAAGCGCACCAGGAGCTCCAGGCCCAATTCAAACACCGGACCGTCCGAAAACGCTACATCGCCCTGCTGGAGGGGCGGATAACCCCGCCGAAAGGACGTATCGAACTCCCCCTGCGACCGGACCTCCACGACCGTCCCCGACAGGCGGTCGATCCCCTGCACGGAAAACCGGCGATCACGGAGTACGAAGTGTTGGAATTCCGGAACGGCCGCACCCGCATCGCCTTCTACCCGCTGACCGGCCGCACGCACCAGTTGCGCGTCCATGCGGCCCATCCAGCAGGACTCGACGCTCCGATCCTGGGCGACCGACTGTACGGGACAACCGCCGATCGGCTGTTCCTGCACGCCGAACGGATCGAATTCCGCCATCCGGCGACAGGCGATCGGATAGCGATCGAAAAACCGGCGGATTTCTAATGTCGCAAGAAAAAGCGGACGCATCACGCAGTCCGCTTTTCCCACCATTTAACTTTTATTTTATTACCCCGACCGGAACTATTTCATCCGGTTTATCATTTGTTACTTGTAATTCCTGACTGAAGCCACATGCGGAGCGATTTTCATCGTCCCGGTACGCACGCCCTGGGATTCAGGTGCCACGAATTCGGAAACGGGAGCCGCGCCCGCCTTGGTGAAGGTATGGCTCTGGCGCAACAGTACGCCCGGATTCTCGTCCGCAGCGACACCTACGGCCAGAATCGTATGCTCCGTATCCCATTTGCACAGGTAGAGCTTGCCGGTAGGACACCACGTACCGCCGACCAATAACGTTTCGATAACCTCGTCGTCGGGAATCGCACTGGTCGGATCGTTCGGATCCTCGGCGACCATCGTTCCGTACCACTCCTTCGCATTCTCGGCCGCAAAAGTCACCATGACATAGGCCTGCCCCCGGCAATCCGCGTATTTCTCGTTATCGAGCGCATAGAGGTCGTCGCCGTTGAAGTATTTGTCGATAGTCGCCGTTACCGTCGCATCGCTCACGGCTTTAGGCAGCGTCGTAATAGGATCGGAGATATAAACATCCGCTTGAGGCTTGCCGAACTCGTCGATGCTGGCCACCCATACATAATATTTCGTTCCCGGTTCGAGCACCTTCGTATAGCTGTAACCCGACTGGCCGCACACCCGGTTATTATCGAGATTGTCGATATCCTGTCCCACGTACTCCGTCACATAAGCCTTCATATCGGCCTTGTACCGCTCGTAATCGGCCTCGGAGATCAAATCGAACATGTAGGGAACCGTATCGTCCGAAGGCTTGATCGATATGTTCATTCCGCGCGAAGTAAGGTCGGAATGGGTCACCGTGAACTGGCACGCCGCCGGATCGATATTGGGTTTGCTCGTGCGGAACGGGAATTTCTGAATCGGAGTGGTCGGAGCACTGGCCGCCCAACCGAAGATCAGCACCCAATATTCGGTATCGGGCAGATAAACTCCTTCGTTCTTGTATTCATATACGCCCGGAGCAGCCATGAAATCGAGCATGAAGCTGTCCTCCGCTATGATTGTCTGGAGCAAAGCATCGTCGTCGAGTCCTTGGTAGCGGAACGCCGGACGGATGGCCGAATAATACGGAAACTCGAGATCGGACGGAGTAATCGTAAAGTCCGCTCCGTTATAATAGCAGGTAAACTCCACCTTAAAAGTAGCTCCCGCAGCCAGTTCCTTGGTCTTGAAAGTCGTTTTCTCGATCGCGGTATTCACTTCGCCCGCTGCATCGAGCCCCGCAGCAAAAGCCAGGTAATCGGTATTCGGATCCAGCCCCTCGAATGCATAGTTCGATTCGCCTTGAGATCCCAACTTTTTGAGAGCCTCTTCGACCGAGCCGTAATTCTTGACCGCTTCTGCCATCATATTCTTCATATATACGGCCAAATCGCCCGAGTGGTGCTGATCGAGGATCTGCTTGGAAAGAACGTCGTAATAGTAAACCGCATCGTTGTCCGAAGGCACCACTTTCATATTCACTCCGGTCGGAGTCGGCTCACCGAGCGTAATCTTAAAAGTCGTTCCTGTCACAGGAGGGGTTTCGGTACCCTTCTGATCGACTTTCAATACGGCCTGTGCCGTCCCGGCCGTCACCGTCACCACTGCCTGGGGCTTCGGTTCCGAAGCCGTATTCTCCTCGGCCGTTACCGTGAAATGAGTACCATCCGACTGAGCGACCTTGCACCAGGCCTGATTCGATTCCACCTGCCATGTAGCCTGGTCGGTCTTGACCTCGATCGTCCTGGTACCGCCGACAGCTTCGAAAACCAGGTCGGTCGAAGGATCGATCTGCAACAATGCAGTCGCATTGTCGTCATCGCTACAACTTGTCGTAAACCCCAACAGACAACACAATACTACGAAGTAAAGATTTTTCATACAGTACAATTTTAAAATTAAACCTCTATCGAAAAAATCACCCTGAAGTAACTTCTCCTTTTTCGAAAATCAAGTTAAAGAATAATTCCTGAAAAGAAAAATTTTGTTCCCGTTTTGAAATTACAATAACGACAAAAAGAACAAAAAATATCCGATTTAATCTGTTTTCGGTCAAAACCTTTCTTCGATCAACCTGTCTGCCGATTCCCATACCTATTTTATAATTGAATCCCAATCGATTCGACAGAAAAGTACGGAACATCCTCCACCGTGAATGCAATTTAGTACCTTTGTGGCGTAAAATTCGAATCAATATATTTTAATCATAGAATCCGCTCCGATTTTTCCACGGCCGGAGAGGTATAAAACGAAATCGCAATGCTGCCTCTCATCACACTACGACTGCAAAACCAGTTATTGGTTCGGCCGCCTTTCGACTCTCCGCAACAAGTCGTAGAGTGGATGGGAGCCATACAAGCCCAGGACTACCGGATGGCCAAGTGGGCCGTCGGCTGCCGCACCGCATCGACCGATGCCACACAGATCGAAGCCGCCCTGAACAGGGGCGACATCCTGCGCACGCACCTGTTGCGCCCGACGTGGCATTTCGTCTCCTCGAAAGACCTGCGCTGGATGCTCTCCCTCACCGCCGACCGTACCCGTACCGCCAACGAATCTTTCGCCCGGGGCACCGACGCCGAATTTACCCCCAGGCTCCTGTCGCGTTCCTTGGAGCTGCTGCAAAAGACGCTGGAAGGGAACAAACACCGGACGAAAGAGGAAATCGGAGAAGCGCTGAATCAGCGGGGCATTCCACTCTCGCAATATGCGCTGCGGCATCTGCTGATGCGGGCCGAAACGGACGGCATCGTCTGCAGCGGCGCCGACAAGAAAGGCACTACGACCTACGCCCTTCTCGACGAACGGGCTCCGCGCGGCGAAGAACCTTCCCGTGAAGAGGCATTGGCTCGGCTGGCCCGAATCTATTTCCGCAGCCACTCCCGCCGATTTCACCTGGTGGTCGGGACTCACCGCGACCGAAGCCCGCCGCGCCGTGGCGAGCATCGCCGAAGAACTCACGACCGAACATTTCGGCGACAGGGAATTTTTCGTATTCCGCAACGCTGCGGCAGCCGCTCCGTGCGACACGACGCATCTGCTGCCCGCCTACGATCAATACCTGATCGGCTACAAGGACCGTTCGGACGTCCTTGCAAAAGAGCACACCTCCAAAGCCTTCAACTCCCACGGAATTTTCCAACCGGTTATCCTTTGCGACGGACAGATCGTCGGCAATTGGAAACGAACCGCAGGACGAGGGAACGTCACCATACAAACGACCTTATGGGTAGATACCGTCCCCGAGGCACTGGATGCCGCCGTCGCGCGGTACCGTTCGTTCATCGGCGGAACAAAGTCGGAAAACAGTCCGGAGGCTTTGTGAAATAATGATTACTTTTGCAGGGAACATCACGCAAGATTCCTCCGAAAACAATGAAAGAAAACTGGAAACCGGGAACGCTGATCTACCCGCTGCCGGCCGTACTGGTCAGTTGCGGCGCCACCCCCGACGAATATAACCTGCTGACCGTCGCCTGGACGGGTACGGTCTGCACCAATCCCCCGATGTGCTACATCTCGGTCCGCCCGGAGCGGCACTCCTACGACATTATCCGCCGCACGGGTGAATTCGTCATCAACCTCACCACCGAAGAGCTGGCACGCGCTACGGACTGGTGCGGCGTACGTTCCGGCCGCGACCACGACAAATTTCGGGAAACGGGACTTACTCCGGCTCCGGCGACCGTCGTCAAGGCTCCCGTCATAGCCGAAGCTCCCCTGTCGATCGAATGCCGCGTACGACAGATCCTACCGCTGGGATCGCACGACCTGTTTCTGGCCGAAGTGGTGAATATCCAGGCCGACAGCCGCTACATCGACCCCGAAACGGGTAAACTGGAGTTGCAGAAAGCCCGCCCCATCGTCTATTCGCACGGCGAATACTTCGCACTGGGCCGTATGCTGGGCTACTTCGGCTGGTCGGTCCGCCGCAAAAAGAGAATCAAACGGGAGCGACAACCCGACAAAATGAAAAAATAACCCCTGTGGACGGAAAATTTCCGTCCGCTTCCTATTTCGGTACAGCCGGAAACGCCTATCTTTTTTCCGACAAGGCTGCGGCCCACTCCGGCTCGCGGAATCCGACCAAAATCTTGTCGGAAGCGATCAGCAAAGGCCGTTTCACCAACATACCGTCGGTCGAAAGCACGCGGATCAGCTCTTCGCGTGAAGCCGTGCGGACCTTTTCTTTCAGGTTGAGCGCCTTGTAACGCAGACCGCTGGTATTGAAAAATCTATTGACCGCAAGGCCGCTGCGATCGATCCACTCTTCGAGCTCCGCTTCGGAGGGATTCTGCTGCACGATATCGCGCACTTCGACTTCGATCCCGCGCTCCTGCAACCATTTAAGGGCTTTCTGACAAGTGCTGCAACGGGGATAGCAAATAAACAAGGGTTTCATTTTCATCGTATTTCGAAATACAAATATAGTGAAAACCGAGGGCTGAATCAAATTTGCACGAACCGACGCTCGAAGCATGCGCCGAGGACGCTCGTGAACTCTGCCATGCAAGAATGAGAAAACTGAAAATTAAGTTTGGCCTGCCGCTTGTCTTCCATTATCTTTGCAGAAGATAGGATACGCCTCGGAAAACTGAGAGCAAGCTCCCGTTTTCTTCTCGGCTTTCACTATCTTTGCAAAAGATCGGAAGCGATTCGGCAATCTTCGCGTACAAGCTCGCACGATTGTCCTCGCCTTTCACTATCTTGGAAAAACGGAACCGAAGAATTTATGCTGCAACAAACCATCCGGAGTTGGATCGACCAACTGCTCGTTTACATCGGAATCTCTGCGGACAGCGCCCGCGGCATCGATCAATGGGTCATCCTGGCCATCATCGTCGCCATCGGTGTAGGGCTGGACTTTCTGATCCGCCTGCTTTTGTTGCAGGTCGTGCGACGCGTCGTCAAGCAGACCAAGGTCACGTGGGACGACATCATTTTCGACGACAAAGTCCTGCGACGGCTGTGCCACATCGTCACCCCGATCCTGGTGGTGGTGATGCTGCCCATCGCCTTTCCCGATCAAAACGGCCTCGTCGTCCTGATTACGCGGCTGGTGCAGATAGCGATCGTCATCGCCGTCCTGCGCTTCGTCAATTCCCTACTGGAAGCCATATTTCAACTGATGGGCCGCCGGGAGGAGTGGAAAGGCAAGCCGCTGAAGGGCTTGATGCAGACCGGACAGGTCATCGCCTTCCTGGTCGCCGTCATCCTCGTCTTCTCGATTCTTCTCGACCGCTCTCCGGCGATGTTCCTCACCGGTCTGGGCGCTTCGGCCGCGATCTTCATGCTGGTCTTCCGCGACAGCATCCTGGGTTTCGTATCGGGCATCCAACTGTCGGCCAACAACATGCTCAAAGTCGGCGACTGGATCAGCATGCCCAAGTACGGCGCCGACGGCACGGTGGAAGAGGTCACGCTCAACACGGTCAAAGTCCGCAACTGGGACAACACGATCGTCACCCTCCCGCCCTACCTACTGGTGAGCGACTCGTTCCAGAACTGGGAAGGAATGCGTTCCTCGGGAGGGCGCCGCGTCAAGCGCTCGATCAATATCGACATGACCAGCATCCGTTTCTGCACACCCGAAATGCTGGAGCGATACAAGCGCATCGACCTGCTGAAAGATTACATCGCCCGGACCCAGCAGCGGGTCGAGGAGTATAACCGGCAACACGACATCCCCTCCGGTGAAGACAAAATCAACGGACTTCACCAAACCAACATCGGAGTCTTCCGAAACTACCTGAACCTCTATCTCAGGCAGAACGAACGGGTCAATCAAAACATGATGGTACTCGTCCGGCAACTGCAACCCACCGAACAAGGCCTCCCGATGGAGCTTTACTTCTTCACCGACACGGTGGATTGGGTCCCGTACGAAGGCATTCAGGCCGACGTATTCGATCACGTGCTGGCCGTCATCCCCGAATTCGACCTGCGCGTTTTCCAAAACCCTTCGGGCAACGACCTGCGGATGCTGACCGGAAAAACCGATACCAACCATTAAGACGCTATGAAAAAACTGCTGCTCGCCCTCTTCCTCGTTTTCACCCTGCCCCTGTCGGCAGAGGAACAGCCTGCCGTACCGACAGCCGACGAACAGGCCGCCGCTCTGATCAACGCCCAGGAGTGGTTCCGGCTCGAAGCACGCTATCCGGAGATCCGCGACGAACTGTCGCCCTTCGTCCGGCTGCTCTGCGAAGCCTCTCTGGGTAGCCACTTCAACCGGCTGCCGGAGAGCTGCAATGCCATCGGAACGCTGCTCAACGACTACCAACAGGAACTCTTCGCCGATCCCGAAGGCTCGATGCTCGGCTGGCTCCTCTCCATGCTTATCGGCAACCTGCAGGAGCTGGGCGCCTACGAACAGGCGGCCGACCTGCTCACCCAGTTCGCTGCCGGACAGAGCGAGGAAGAGAGGGCTTCGACCCTGGCGACCCAACGGTGGTTCCAAACCATGGCCCGACATCCGCGCACGTCGCTCACGAAACCCGACGGCGAAATCCGGCTGCCGCTGACCGTCGGAAGCGAAACGGTCAAAAGCCCGCTGGACGGCACGGACAAAAAGGTCCATAACTTCTATACCGACATAACGATCGGCGG
>OBAH01001893.1_pt1 | contig 11039 bp, 12 predicted proteins | sample 1517491 | NCBI WGS metagenome assembly OBAH01 (sample SAMN04571697, study PRJEB22368) | human gut metagenome | biome: human gut; material: stool | host: Homo sapiens | place: Luxembourg | collected 2012-08-03
GAAGAGAGAAAGACTAAATTCAGCATAGATGTGGAATTTAAAATTTCATTCAAGGTATGAAAAAAATCATAAATTATCTGGTTGACAAATGGAGTATGATTTGTTAGAATACCACTTGTCGATTGCGTAAGCAGTTGAAGAGTGCTGATATGGCTCAGTCGGTAGAGCGTCGCCTTGGTAAGGCGGAGGTCACGGGTTCGATTCCCGTTATCAGCTTAGGGTAGGAATCCCGGTAATTTCAAGGAAACTTGATTTTGCCGGGATTTTTTGTTGTTCCACAAATAATTCTTTAGAAATTCTTTCGTTTTTTATATAATGGTTTTTTAGATAGATATATTACAGTAAGGCATATCAGATAAGGAGTCAGAAGTCAGATGGAACAGTTGAACAACAATGAGTACAATATTTTAGTCGTGGAGGATGACAAAGAGATCCGTGATGGGATTGAGATTTTCTTAAAAAGCCAGGGATACCATGTATATAAGGCAGCCGATGGTGTTGAGGGACTGGAAGTGATCGAGCGGGAAACCATTCATCTTGCAATTGTGGATATCATGATGCCGCGGATGGATGGTGTGACCATGACAATCAAATTGAGAGAACATCATGAGTTCCCGGTCATCATGCTTTCTGCAAAATCAGAGGAGACAGACAAAGTGATCGGCTTAAATATTGGTGCGGATGATTACGTGACAAAACCGTTTACGCCGTTAGAACTCATGGCAAGGGTAAATTCCCAACTGCGCCGCTACACCCGGTTTATGGGAATGGCACAGAAAAAAGAGGAAGAGGGAAGAAACTACATCATCGGCGGACTTGAATTAAACGAGGATACCATCGAGTTTTCCGTGGATGGAAATCCGGTGAAATTGACTCCGATTGAATTTAAAATTCTGGCACTTCTGATGAAAAATCCGGGCAGAGTTTTTTCGGCAGAGGAAATCTACGAGCGTGTCTGGAACGAAAAGGCAATTAACACGGACACAATCATGGTGCACGTGAGAAACATTCGGGATAAAATCGAGATCAACCCGAGAGAACCAAAATATTTAAAGGTGGTGTGGGGCGTTGGATACAAAATTGAAAAACAGCCGTAACGTTAGGATAGGAATTATTATCATTGGATTATTACTTGCAGTTGGTGTGAATGTAAGCCTTTTTCCGTGGATGATACGGAATGCGGAGCAGAAGTCAGCACAATTGTTTTCCTCCAGTGAAAATGTAAATATGGAGTACATTGATACGCTTTATCAGGGGGCGTATGTCCTGTATACCGAGATTAAGAACGAGCCGTCAGAAAACCGTACGGAGCCTTTTGTCGGAGATGGAAGCGGTTATAATAATTACGATTATATTTCAGAGTGGAGTGGTTATTTTGAGAGCGTCCGGTCTGAGATAGATTATTATGCGACAGATGGAACGAAAAAAGAAGTGAATACGAATGCGCCGCTGTATGAAGTTTTGGAACCGGATTTCAGGATTGACAATGACAGAGAACAGTGGAACTCTTATGAGGTCGTTTTTGTCCTGACTTTTGATGAAAATGGAAATCTGTCCGTCGATGTCAAAAAGGATGGAACTGTTTCTGCGGATATGCTTATCAAAAGTTTTTTACAGGCAGACCGATACAATGGAATACGCACGTATGCGGTGGACAATGATATGACCTTTGTCCCGGTGAAAAATTTTCAGGTAGTTTACGGTATTCCAAAGGACAATACGAACCTTGTCAGTGAAGATTATTACACCAGTGATTATTATCTGGTTGCATCCGGCGGGGGATATGCAGCGTATGTTATTACGCTTCTGGCGATCGTGGCATTTGCATGTATTATGTGCAGCAGAAAAGTGTGGAAAAATGAAAAAATGCCGGATTATCTGCCACAGTGGCGTTATATGGAAATAGGGATCATAGGATCTATGGTTTCCTTTGCAATGCATGAAATTTATATTGACACTGTCTGCAATTTCCCATATACAGGAAAGGCAGGCTATGCGAATGTGAATGTGTGGAACGTCCTGAAAACGGGAGGAATCCTCTGGCTTCTTTTTGCAGTTGCATTTGTGTCGGCGGTCTGCATTTATCCGGTATTTTCTGTTGGATTGAAAGAATACATCCGGCAATACAGTTTTATTTATCAGATTTTTCCATGGATCCGAAAAAAATGGAATCAGTTTACAGACGAAGTCAACCATATTGATTTCAGTGATAAGACAACCAAAACGATCCTGAAAATCGTGGTGATCAATTTCCTTGTTTTAGCAGTGCTGATGTGCATGTGGATGTTTGGAATCGCTGGTCTTATCATCTACTCATTCGTGCTATTTTATCTGCTGAAAAAGTATTATGACAGGATCAGAAAAGATTACAATGTCTTAATGAGAGGCGTGCAGCGTATCGCAGAGGGAGACCTTGACACAGTGATCACCGAGGATATCGGGGTGTTTGAACCGTTTAAGGAGCAGCTCACACAGATCCGCACCGGATTTAAAAAAGCGGTAAATGAGGAAGTGAAAAGCCAGCGCATGAAAACGGAGCTGATCACAAATGTGTCTCATGATCTGAAAACACCGCTCACTGCAATAACTACATATGTAGAGTTATTGAAAAAAGAAGATATCACAGAAGAGGAACGCAAATCTTATATTGAGACACTTGAAAAGAAATCCATGCGCCTGAAAATTCTGATCGAAGATCTTTTTGAGGTGAGTAAGGCTTCAACGGATAATATTACATTGAACCTGATAGATGTGGATGTGGTTAATCTGATGAAACAGGTCAGTGTGGAACACGCAGATAAATTTGAACAGATGGGATTGCAGCTGCGCTGGAATGTCCCGGAAGAAAAAGTGATACTTCCGCTGGATAACCAGAAAACCTATCGTATATTTGAAAACCTATTTGTGAACATACAGAAATATGCAATGCCAAACAGCCGTGTTTACATTGATGTAGAAAAGTCCGAGACAGACGTAACCGTCACCATGCGCAATATGTCCGCCGTGGAGCTGCACACAAGCGGGGATGAACTGGCAGAGCGTTTTGTGCGCGGTGATGCCTCGCGCAACACGGAGGGCTCCGGTCTTGGCCTTGCAATTGCAAGGAGTTTTACTGAGGCGCAGAAGGGAAGTCTGCATATCTCCGTGGATGGCGATCTCTTTAAAGTGGTCATCCTGTGGAAGTTGTCATGATGGAAGTAAATGTGCTATACTTGTTTTTGCTGGGAAGTCCATGATGCGTTACATGTGGATTTCAAAGGAAAAAGAACAATGGAGGTAATTCATAATGGAAACAATGGACGATTTCAAAGACGAGTTAGAGGCATCTTTCCGCCAGATCAGAGAGGGCGACATTATCACAGGAACTGTCATTGCAGTGAGTGAGGAAGAGATCACTCTGGATTTAAAATATTATGCACAGGGAATTATTAAGGTAGAGGATTTCAGCAATGATCCGGATTTTGCAGTGTTAGAGCAGGTACATGTCGGCGATGAGATTGAGGCGACTGTCGTAAGCACAGACGATGGACAGGGCAATATCCTTCTGTCAAGAAAAGAGGCAAACGATGTTCTTGCCTGGGAAAAATTACAGCAGATGATGGACGACGGAACGGTTGTGAAAGTGCGGATCAAAGAGAGCGTTCCAAGCGGCGTTGTCACATTTTTAGAGGGAATCCGTGCATTTATTCCTGCATCCCAGCTTGCACTTGATTATGTGGAAGACACGGAGAGCTGGATCGGAAAAGAGGTGGAGGCAAAAGTCATCACCGTTGATCCGGAAAAAGAAAAACTGGTATTGTCCGCAAAACAGGTGGCAAAAGAGGCGGCGATTGAGGAGCGTAACCACAAGATTTCCATGATCGTTCCGGGGACTGTTTTAGAGGGAACGGTAGAGTCCTTAATGCCATATGGAGCATTTATCAATCTTGGCAATGGATTGAGTGGACTGGTACACATTTCACAGATCTGCGAAAGACGTATCAAAAAGCCATCAGAAGTGTTAAAAGAGGGACAGAAAGTCAAAGCAAAGGTGTTGAATACCAATGACAACAAGATCAGTCTTTCCATGAAAGCACTGGAAGAGGAGATGGTTGACACAGAACCGGCAGAAGATCTCGAGCAGTATACATCAAAGGAAAGCTTTGGCTCAAGCCTTGGTTCACTTCTTGCAGGAATCAAATTAGATTAGTGGCGGAGAACATCAGAGCAATGAAAAATACAAAAAAATTAGTTTTGTCAGCGCTGTTTCTTGCAATCGGACTGATTCTGCCATTTATTACAATGCAGATACCGGCAGTAGGAAAAATGCTCTGTCCGATGCATATCCCGGTGTTGTTATGTGGGTTTATCGTAGGCTGGCCGTATGGTCTGCTTGTTGGTTTTATCACACCATTGCTTCGAAGTGTGCTGTTTGGTATGCCTATGCTGGTGCCGAATGCAGTGTGTATGGCATTTGAGCTTGCAACCTATGGGTTTGTGGCAGGTGTTTTATCCCAAAAAATGCGCAAAGACATGAAGTCTCTTTACATTGCGCTTGTAGCAGCCATGCTGGTGGGAAGAGTTGTGTGGGGACTTGTCTCAGCAATCGTGTATACACTTATGGGAGCTGGATTTACATGGAAACTTTTCTTCATGGGTGGATTTGTAAATGCAATTCCCGGAATCCTCATTCAGTTAATACTGATTCCATTGCTGGTGAACCGCCTGTATGCAGCAGGTGTTACGGGTGCAGCCTGTGAGGGAGAAAGGTAATATTTCGTGCAAAACAGACAATCTGAAAAAATACAGTTAAAACCACATTGTAAAATGCGTTTTGAACCGGCGGTAGATGCCATAAATGAGAGACTGAAACAACAAAAAGCGGACAAAAGCCCGCTTCTTGTTGCGATTGACGGCAGATGCGGCAGTGGAAAAACAACGCTTGGATTTTATCTGCAGGAATTGTTTGACTGCAATCTGTTCCATATGGATGATTTTTTTCTGCGTGTAGAGCAGCGGACACCGGAACGTATGAAAGAAGTTGGCGGAAATGTGGATTACGAGCGTTTCGAAAAGACTGTATTAGAACCGCTTCAGAAAAAGCAGAATGTGTTTTATCAGCCTTTTAGCTGCAGAGAATGGAAATTGATGCAGACAAGTGAAATTCCATATCGGCAGTTAAACATTATAGAAGGTTCCTATAGTCTGCATCCGTATTTTAAAGATCCGTATGATCTGCATATTTTTATGGACATTGATCCGGACAGTCAGATGGAGAACATCATAAAACGCAATGGGATAAAGAAAGCAAAAGATTTTGAGGAAAAGTGGATTCCGAAGGAGGAAGCTTATTTTGACAAATTCAGGGTGCAGGAAGGTGCAGTCAGGATTTTGTGGTAAAGGTTTGGCGGGAGGCATAATGCCTCTCGCCTTTTATGCAATAGGAAACGAATTTCAAAGGGCAATGAGGAGCATATTTTGAAAGAAAAAAGAACCGTATTATGGAAAATTTTTATATCAACGCTTTATCTGAGTGCGTTCACATTTGGCGGAGGATATGTGATCGTATCGCTGATGAAGAAAAAATTTGTAGATGAGTACCATTGGATCGAAGAAAATGAAATGTTAGATCTTGTGGCGATCGCACAGTCGGCACCGGGAGCAATTGCAGTGAATGGAGCCATTGTAGTGGGGTATAAACTGGCAGGGATTGCAGGTGTTATGGTCGCAATTTTAGGAACTGTGATTCCGCCGTTTCTGACTCTCTCTATTCTGTCCGTTTTTTACCAGGCATTTCGAAGCAATTATGTGGTAAGCCAGATATTAGAAGGAATGCAGGCGGGAGTTGGAGCGGTCATCGCCTCGGTGGTGTTTGATATGGGGGAACCGATCATAAAAGAAAAAGATATATTGTCCATTCTCATTCTTGCGGGTGCATTTATTGCGTCATATATGTGGGAAATAAATGTCGTTTTTATTATTTTGTTCTGTGGTGTGATAGGCGTCTGCCGGACTTTGTCTGGAAAAAGGAGAAGAAAAAAATGATCTATGTACAACTTTTTTTGAGCTTTTTACAGATCGGGTTATTCAGTTTTGGCGGAGGTTATGCTGCCATGCCGCTCATTCAGGGACAGGTAGTCACAACACATCAGTGGCTTAGCATGTCAGAGTTTACCGATCTTATTACGATATCCCAGATGACACCCGGACCGATCGCTGTAAATTCAGCAACGTTTGTTGGAATCAAAATAGCAGGGATAGGCGGTGCATTCGCTGCAACGGCAGGCTGTATTTTTCCATCCTGTATTATTGTGACAGTCATTGCCAGACTCTATCTGAAATACAGAAATATGGATCTTTTGCAGGGAGTTTTACAGTCGCTAAGACCCGCGGTCGTGGCAATGATCGCATCGGCAGGAGTATCTATTCTGGTCACCGCATTTTGGGAAAATGCAGATAAAATTACAATTTTAAATACGAATTGGACACTGGTGGTATTATTTGTTCTGGCAGTGTTTGCGATTCGAAGGTTCAAGATGAATCCCATCTGCGTTATGGTTCTGGCAGGCATAGCAAAAGTGGTTGTTTCATTTGCAGGATTATAAAAATGGGAGAAAAAAGAAGAATCTGTGAAATAAGTTGAAATATACATAGAATATGTTACAATAATACCACTCAATGAGTGGTATTATTTTTAGGGGGAATTATGGGAGAACAGTATACGATAGCAGAAAGAATGAAACAATTGAGAAATATCACCGGATTTAACAGAGCAGAGTTTGCGAGACAGCAGGGAATTCCATTGCGGACTATAGAGGAGTGGGAAGCTGGAAGAAGAAAAATGCCGGAATATGTATTGCGTCTTTTAGCTTATAAAATACTGTTAGAGAGCAGTAAGAAAGATCAGAGAATACATATTATTCAGGATGAAAATAATAAAAGCATTGTGTTGATAAATGATATAAGATTTAAATCAAGGCGAAACATTGACTGGAATGAAATTGAGGAATATTTAAAGGAGTATATTGGAAACACATATGAGATTCTGGAAACATGCGAAAAAATCTATATTGGTAACGATTTTCCGGATGAATTTTGCCATTCCAAAGATAAAATCAGGTTGAAGGGGGCTAATGAAAAAGCGAAAGCAAATATGATTTCTGCAATCGAAGAACTGATTTATATAGCGGCAGACAGGACAGAAACGGAAGATTATCAGGGAAAACATGGAGCGAAAGCAAAGAAAGGCTGGTATCGTTATGATACAAGATTTGGCATACCAAAATATGATGAAAATGGAGAACTTGAAGGATATCATATATATTCTGCAAAAATGCTTGTAAGAAGAGATGAGGATGGAAAATTATATTTATATGATTTTGTGCGCACAAAAAAAGAAACGAGCAGCCCGCTTAGGCAATGAGCCATACGGTTGTAAACTTCGTTTCTTCATAAAGACTATATGCGAATTTAGGTAAAATGTCAATCACTTTTTCCATTCAGCTGAGAAACTTTTTCAAAGCAAACTCATGAGAAAAAATTTGCCTTGGAGACATTGACATAAAATTATCAATGCGATATATTGGGTATGATAAATGTTGACACGGAAACAAAATGAGGTGGAGCTATGAAAGAACAACAGCGTTTGTTACAGGAAATCGCTCTTATGTTAGAGCATCAGGATATGCTTTCAAAATTGACAGAAAGCCAGTGTCTCGATGAGTATGGTTATTCAGAGACACATTGTATTGATAATATTGGACGTCTGGAACTGCCAAATGTCACCAAAATTGCAGAACAGATGCAGATGACGCGTGGTGCGATCAGCAAGATGACGAAAAAACTTCTTGCAAAAGGTCTGATCGAAAAATACACGTTGGAGACAAATAAAAAAGAAGTATATTTTAAATTGACTGAGCGCGGCAAGGTTCTTTTTAAGGAACATGAAAAACGTCATAAGCAGTGGGAGAAGCGTGACATGCAGTTTTTGTCCCGTTATTCCAAAGAGGAGACAGACACGATTTTAAAGTTCATGCAGGAATTTAATGTTTATCTGGATGAACAGATCGAGCAATATATCACGGACAGCAGGGAAAGTACTGAATCCAGATAGCAGCAGGATAAGACTATAGGAAAATACATGGCGAAAGGCGGCAGAATTATGGAAAAGAAACCATTTGTAACAAAGGAACAGTTAGATGAGATCGTGAAAAAATATCCGACACCATTTCATTTATATGATGAAAAGGGGATCCGTGAGAATGCGGAAGCAGTGAAAGAGGCATTTGCATGGAATCCGGGCTTCCGCGAATATTTTGCGGTAAAGGCAACTCCAAATCCATTTATTTTAAATATTTTAAAAGAGTACGACTGCGGATGCGACTGTTCTTCTTTAACCGAGCTGATGTTAGCAGATTCCCAGGGATTTGACGGACAGCATATCATGTTTTCCTCCAACGATACACCGGCGGAAGAATTTGCTTTTGCGGATGAACTTGGTGCCATCATTAATCTGGATGATTTTACACACATTGACTTTTTAGAGCAGACGATCGGACATATCCCGGAGACCATCAGCTGCCGTTACAATCCGGGTGGTGTATTTAAAATGAGCAATGGGATCATGGATAACCCGGGAGACGCAAAATACGGATTTACCCATGAACAGATCATTGAAGGATTTAAAATTTTAAAAGAAAAAGGTGCAAAATACTTTGGTATCCATGCATTTTTAGCGAGCAATACCGTTACGAATGAATACTATCCAAAGCTGGCGCGTCAGCTGTTTGAACTTGTGGTGGAACTTCGGGACAAGACAGGCTGCGATATTAAATTTATCAACCTTTCCGGTGGGGTGGGAATCCCTTACCGTCCGGATCAGACACCAAATGATATCCGTGTGATCGGAGAGGGTGTCAGAGAAGCATTTGAGGAAATCTTAGTTCCGGCGGGACTTGGCGATATTTCCATTTATTCAGAAATGGGACGTTTCATGTTAGGACCTTATGGCTGTCTTGTGACAAAAGCAATCCATGAGAAACACACTTACAAAGAGTACATTGGTGTGGATGCCTGCGCTGCAAACCTTATGCGCCCGGCAATTTATGGTGCATATCATCATATCACGGTCATGGGAAAAGAAAATGAACCGTGCGACCACAAATACGACGTGACAGGTTCTCTTTGTGAAAACTGTGACAAATTTGCGATTGACCGCATGCTTCCGAAGATTGATATGGGTGATCTGCTCGTGATCCATGACACAGGAGCACACGGATTTTCCATGGGTTACAATTACAACGGCAGACTCCGTTCCGCAGAAGTTCTGTTAAAAGAAGATGGCTCCACACAGCTCATCCGTCGTGCAGAGACACCGGATGATTATTTTGCAACATTTGACTGTTTCGATATTTTGAAAAATATGAAGCATCCGGAAAAATAGAAGATTTACGAACTGCCTTGCAGGATAAAAAAATTGAAAGGTCGAAAACTTGTGTATCGATAAAACTTTATTTGATCATACAAAAAATAAAATTGTAGAAAGCCAGAGAATGCGGCAGGGAATCGGTACATTATCCGAAAAAACAGTGCATGCAGTCATGAAGAATTATTATGCACCGGACACGGATATGCATGAGATTCCGATTGAAAATTTTGTGGCAGACATTTTTACCGGTCAGGAGATCATCGAGATCCAGACAAGGGCATTTAATAAAATGCGGCGGAAGCTTGACGCTTTTCTGCCACTATATCCGGTTACAATCGTTTATCCAATTCCCCATATCAAGTGGCTGTCGTGGATTGACGAGGAAACCGGGGAGACTTCACCGAAACGCAAGTCACCAAAGACCGGAAATCCCTATATGGCATTTATTGAGCTCTATAAGATCCGCCCTTATTTATCAAATCCAAATCTGCACTTAAAACTGGCGCTGCTTGATATGGAGGAGTACCGCCTTTTAAATGGATGGAGCAGAGATAAGAAAAAGGGAAGTGAGCGGTACGACCGCATTCCGGTAAAGTTTGCAGAGGAAGTCTGTATCGACCGAAGGGAAGATTACATGCAGTTTGTTCCATATGACCTGCCGGAACAATTTACTGCAAAAGATTTTGCAAAGCACGCCAAAATCCCGGTGCGGCTTGCGCAGACCGTTCTTCTGATCTTAACAGACCTTGAAATCGTCGTTCGGGTTGGAAAACAAGGCAAGAGTTATCTGTATGAAGTAAATGAATAAAAAACTGCTTAGGCAAAACGGATGACTCCGTTTTGCCTAAGCAGTTTTTTATTGTTTTAGTAACTCTGTAATATTGATAGTCAAATTGTCATAAATACATACCGCAATGTCATCGTCAAAACTGTATTGATCATTTAATTCTTCTTTTTCTAAATCATAGACATTCACTGTTCTCGTAAGAGGATTTACAATCCAGTATTCACGCACACCAGCAGAGCGATATTTGAATAATTTCACACCGTAATCCGTGCGTTTGGTACTTGGAGATGCAATTTCAATGATCCAGTCCGGCGCACCGACACATCCGCGGTCATCCAGCTTGGATTTGTCACAAATAACACTGATATCCGGTTCCACATAAGTTTTGTCATCCGCGTTTAGAAAAACGGCAAATGGGGCTGGAAAAACTTTGCAGGCACCGTTATTTTTTTTGATATAATCAGTAATCTTATAGTGAAGTTCTGAAACGAGCTCCTGATGAAGCCGGTTTGGTGGTGCCATATCATAAACAACACCATCAATCAGTTCCGCTCTCTGCCCTTCCGGAAGAGAGAATATATAATCTGTTGTGTAAGAAGATTCTTTTGGTAATGGCATAGTGTGTACCTCCTGAATTTATGACTATATTATAACATCTAATGTGTTTTATTGAAACAATAGAATGCACGCTCCGCGAACATTCTATTGTCATGAATAAAAAGAAAACCTTGAGATAACTATTCTCAAGGCTTTTCAATAAATGTATCAATGCAGGAGATGGGACTTGAACCCGGGAGTTTGACAGTTGAATATCAAGAAAAGTACTTGCAGGTCTTATAAAACCTG
>OBAH01001895.1_pt1 | contig 11035 bp, 7 predicted proteins | sample 1517491 | NCBI WGS metagenome assembly OBAH01 (sample SAMN04571697, study PRJEB22368) | human gut metagenome | biome: human gut; material: stool | host: Homo sapiens | place: Luxembourg | collected 2012-08-03
GCCCCAGCACAACCGCACCGCCCCAGAAAAGCCAGGCGGCGTCGCCCGAAACCAGGCTTTGGGCTCCGGCCACAGCCGCGGTCGACCCGTTAAAGGCGGTCATCACAAAGGCAAAGAGCACAAAGGCTTCGCCGATATGCACGCCCCAGGAGGCGTTGTAAAGCCAGGCGGGTTCTCCGCGCTCAAGCTTTTGACCGGCGTTGAGAATTTCCGCGAGTCCCACGGCGCACGCAAGGCCCGAGAAAATCCAAAGCACCGGAATGATTGCGGTGTTCCAGAGCGGCACGCCCACAGCCTGCGTCAACAGAAAGCCAGAATAGGCCGTTGCCGCGACGCCCAAGACCGCATCAAACCAGGCCATTCCCGAGGACGTTGCCCATGGGCAGTCTTTACCGGCTTTCGCGCCGCGCCAGAGCGCAGCCGACTGCAGTATCGTCACGATGCAGAGCACCGAGAGAATGCAGATACCGATAAACATCCAGCTTGAGAAGTTAAGGCTCCAGTTGGTGAGCGCGTGCCATGCGGCCGCCGGTAGGTTAAGCAGACGCCCCAGGTGCGAGAGCACAAGAAGCGTCCCCAGAACCGCTGCCGCGGTTGCCGTATAAAACACGCGCCGGGATTTAAGCCAGAGGTTTAAAAAGAGCGCCATGCCCGAAAGACCGACCAGCCACAGGAAAAGCGCAATAGTCCAGGCCCAGTGGCTTGCCGCAGCCTGATTGGTAAGAATGTCTGCTGTCATTTTGCGACCACCACGATGAAGTTGGGATTGGTGCCCTTCTGAGGCAAAAGCCGTTCGGTGCGGCCCTTGGCGGCACGAAGGGAGATTTCGCTTGCCAGGTCATTGATGTCGCCCCAGCTACGCGCGCCGGCAGGGCACGCCGACACACAGGCCGGCAGTTGCCCCGCCGCGGTGAGCTTTTCACAGCCCTCGCCCATGCATTTCACCGGGAGCCCGGTCTTGGGGTGCAGCCACCGCACATCGTACGGGCAGGCCGTCACGCAGTAACCGCAGCCGATGCAGCGGTTGGGATCGGTTTTGACGTTGCCGGTGGCGGGATCGTGAAAGGTCGCGCCGAAGGGGCACACGGTGACGCAGGGCGCGTTATCGCACTGCTGGCACTGAACGAGAAGCTGCACGGGACGCCGGGCTTTTTCCAGCGTCATCACGCGGATGTTGGCGGGAAGCCCGTCCCAGGCGGAATTCACCTCATTTAACATATCCGGGTAATTCGTTTCTGCGCAGGCAACGATGCAGGCCTTGCAGCCCACGCACTGGGTGACATCAAAGAGATGCACCAGTTTCTTTTTTGCGTTTGTCATGGTGTCCTCTCTTTAGATTTTGCGGATGCGCACGGAACTGTTGTTGGAAAGCACCCCGGTGACGGGTTCGCGGTAACCGGTACAGAACCAGTGCGAATTGATGCCTTCCTTCACCCAGGCGTACTTGGCATCAATGAGATGCTTCGTTCGCACCCCCCCGGAGAAGGAATGTGAAAAGAGAGAACCCGCCATCACGCGGTTGGTGACCTTCACGGTCACGCTGCCCTTAACCCCCGTGTCAATGCCGGTGACTTCCACCGTATCGCCCGAGGTGATCCCGAGGCGCTCGGCATCCGTCGGATTCATCCAGAGACTTCTGTCTCCGAGGAACTTCTGAGGCCACGTAAAGACGCAGGTCCCGGAACTTGAGGCACTGTCTTTGCCGCTTACGAGATAAAACTCGTCAGAAAGCGGCTTGGGCTGCGTGTAGCCCGGAGCCTGCACCCAGTCAGCCAGACCCGAAGCGCCTTTCTTCCCGTACTTCGCCTCAAACATAAAGGAGATGATTTCAGGCTTACCCGTGAAGGTGCCGAAGGGCTTTTTGTACGGATAGACCCCGAACTTTTTGACGGCCGTCTGACTCCACCCCTGTTTGGCGACGTCAGCGGCAATTCTGTCGCCTTCGCCAGGTTTGGCTTCGTTTTTAGTCGCGATGAATTTCGCCCAGGCCTTGTCCTGGAAGGCGTTGTACCACTGTTTAAATTCCGCGCGGGTCTTCATTTCATGATCGTAACCCAGGCGGTCGCGGGCGCGATCCGGGAAGGCGCGGCGCAAAATCTCGGCAAACTGCCAGACTTCTTCGCGGGCATCACACCCTTCGGGGGGATTGATACCGGCGTCATTAATCTGGACGTTCCCGTTTAACGCCCACTTCACGCCGCCGTACTCATGCCACTCAAGGAAGTACGTGCAGGGAAGCACGTAGTCAGCCCAGTCACAGATCTCATGCGGCAGGATATCCTGCACGACCACGAGGTCCAGCGCCTTCAATGCTTTTTCCATGCGCGCGGAATTGGCCTCACGGTGAAACATCGTGGTGCCCGTGATAAAGGCCGCGCGGATGGGGTAGGGTTTGCCTGTTTCAATCGCTTCAAAAATAGCGGAGTAGGTTCCGGAGCCTTCGGGATAAAGCACCTTATCAAGCGCCTTTTCCTTGGTCCCGGTCCAGGTTTGTCCGGCGGGGCCCTTGCCTTTGCCGCCGGAGAAACTCACGCCCGGCGCCTTAAAGCCCCCGCCCTGCGTGACAACGAAGCCGCCTTCTTTGTCGAGGTTACCCGCAAAGACATTCATAATGGAAAGAAGCGCAAAGTCGCGGGTGTCGTTGCCGTTTCGGGACGCGTACCAGCCGTCGTCGGCCACACCGCCCCTAGTGAAGAACTCACGCGCAATGCGGGTGATGACGGCGGCGGGAATCCCTGTGACTTTCGCGGCTTCCGCGGGCGTCCACTTGTCCGACACCCGCTTAAAGGCCGTGAGCACCGTTTCGGCATTAAGGGTCTTGCCGTCGGTGGTGGTGACGGTGCCCTTCCAGTTAACGTCCGGCATCACGCCTTCAGGTTCGGCAAAGCCCTTCACCGTCCCCTTTTCGTCTTTGACAACGCCCATCGGCGCAAAAGCGGCTTTAGCCGTGTCCGTCACAACCCACGCGTCAGCCGGGGCTCCCTGGATTAGTTCGGAAGCTGCCAGCGGACGCAGTGTGCCTTCTTCAACAAGGTACGGGGCATTGGTGTGGTGCGCGAGAAATCCGGTATCAACGAGGCCCTCTTTCAGGCCCACGTGAATAAGCGACAACAGAAAAGCCGAGTCCGTGCCCGGGCGAATGGCTACCCATTCGGCGCCGGTCAAAGCGCCTTCGGGCATTCGCGGATCCACGAAAACGACCTTTGCGCCTTCAGCGCGGGCGCGTGCGACAACGGCAGAAACGCCCATCGCGCAGTTAAGGGTGCGGCCCACACAGAGAAGATATTTGCAGCGCGCGTAGTCGGGTTCGACTTTACCCGCGCCGTCAAAGCCCTTGCCGAAAACCATGCGGCGTCCGGCAATGGAAGCTGAATTGCAGGTAGAAGAGTGGCTGATGATGTTGGGGGTGCCCAAAGCACACCCGAACCACTTCTGAAGGCCCGTGTAGTTGTGGCTTGTCATCGAAACGTCGGTTTCGACGATCTTTTTAACGCGCGCGGCGATGTCGTCCAACGCTTCGTCCCAGGTGACTTCCTTAAATTTTCCTTCACCGCGCTCGCCCACGCGCTTTAAGGGTTTCTTTAAGCGCAGCGGATGATTCCACACCCACATGGCAGAGGCGCAGCGGATGATTCCACACCCACATGGCAGAGGCCCCGCGGGCGCAGCAGCCGCGCTGCGGATGCGTGGGATTGGGCATGATGCGGACCGTTTCCTGCGATACCGGCGCGCCCTTTTTATGCATGGCCAAAAGCCCGCAGTAGCCGCCGCACATCATGCAGGCGCAGGGATGCGCTTCCCAGCCTTCGGCTTTGAGAGCCTCCACTTCACGGGCCGTGGCGGCGTCTGCGGCTGTCCAGCCCAAAACGCCCGACGTGCCTCCGGCTACGGCTGCTGCCGCACCCAAAAGCGTACGGCGTGAGACCGTCGGCGTTTGAGGACGGTGTGTCACCTTTTCCATAATTTTCTCCAACAGGGTCTTTGTCGGGAACGCGCGTTCGGGAGCTTCAGCTCCTCTTTTGGCCGCATTCCTTGTTCTGAATGCATTTCAGCAATGCCTTCTCTGCAGATTATTGACCGCCGGAGGAAAAAACCCAATCGGATTATCCTAGGTAATTGACCTGAGTCAACTCAGATGGTTTCCGAACAAGTTTGCCGAAGCACCGGCCCCAGCGGAAAACACCGTTTCCGAGGAACAGTTAACTTTCAAAATCAATGGATTGACCAAGGCAGCAAGACCTGCCGCGCAAGCGTTTTACCATATTGGTTATAGGGATAATCCTCAGGACTTTTACGGCAAAGCACAGCAGGTCTTTTGTGTGTGGAATGTCAAGGTTGTGATGCAGCTGTCAGCTTTTATATCGTTATATAATTATTGTACGTAATAATTATATTTAAAGATAATTATGTTCATCGGCCGCCACCGCGAACTCGCGCTGCTTAACAACGCCTGGCAGTCAGGCAAACCGGAGCTTGTCATTGTCTCCGGACGCCGCCGTATCGGAAAAACAAGCCTTCTCACGGAATTCTGCCGCGGCAAAAACGCCCTCTTTTACAGTGCGCTGCAGACTAACGACACGAGTCAGCGCTGCCGCTTTACCGCGGCACTGAAGACGGCGGGCGTTCCGTCGACCCGTTTTACGGAGTGTTACGAGGACTGGGATACGGCTTTATCGGAAACGGCCTGTCTGCCGGGAGCCGGTAAAAAACTCGTTGTGATTGATGAGTTTCCCTACATGGCAGAACAAAACGGAGCGCTTGCCTCAATTCTGCAGCACATTTGGGACCACGCGCTTTCAAAGGGTAACGTCATGCTCGTTCTCTGCGGCAGTTCCGTTTCCTTTATGGAAGGGCTTTTAGGCGCAGAAAGTCCGCTTTTCGGGCGGCACACGGCGTTATTAAACCTCGGCCCCCTTGCCTTTCACGACGCCTGCGCGTTTTTCCCAAATTACAGCCTCACCGACAAGACCGCCGCCTGGGCAATCCTCGGGGGTTCTCCGCAGTGCCTCACGGCCTTTGATCCGGCAAAGTCACTTAAGGACAACATCATTGATGCCGTCCTCACGCCGGGATTTACCTTGTGGGACGCGCCGATGACACTTCTGCGGCAGGAGTGCCGGAAACCCGCGCGCTACAACGACATCATGCGCGCGGTCGCCCTTGGGTCAACCAATCTCTCGGAAATTGCCTCCAAAAGCGTTATTGCGCCTCCCAATGCGCTTAAATTCCTGGAGACACTCGCTGAACTCGGTTTCATCAGGCGGGAAATCAATGCCGGCACCACAAATAAAGGCACGGCCAAAGTCCGCGGCGGCTTGTGGGTACCCGCGGACAACTTCGTGAAATTTTGGTTTGAGTACATCTGGCCAAACCAGGCGCAGCTTGAACTCGGCGGCGCCGAAACCTTCTGGACGGAAACGATTGCCCCTGACCTCAACCGCATTGTCTCCGGCCCGTTTGAAGAACTCTGCCGGCAGTTCATACGGGCTTTAAGTGTCTGCGGGCAACTGCCCTTTAAAGCGCAGAGCGTGCGGCGCTGGGAAAATCCCGCGGGTGAAGTCGATATTGTTGCCGAAAGCGCGCCCGGCAAAGCCGTGCTTTTCGGTGAATGCAAATACCGTAACGCCCCCATGGGTCTCGGAGACTTCCTGCGGCTTAAAGCCAAAGCCGAAAAGTATCCGGCCGGGAAACGCTTCTACGCGCTTTTTTCAAAAGAAGGCTTTGAATCCCCGGTCATTGAGCTCGCGGCCACCCCCGAAGAACACCTGCAGCTTTTTACGCTCTCTGAGCTCTGTGCTCCGTGGCCTGAAGTGCGATGAACGATGTACTGATTCGGCCTCATGCCTGTCGGTGAATTCACCTTGTAAGGAACACCATCACTGCGCCCGGCGCAGAACTATTGACTTGACCATGTAGTACTTCGACTTTGAAATCTGCGGCTTAAAGCGCAAACTCCCCTACGTGGAAGTGGCTGAAAACCTGGCTCTTGCGAGTTTTGCGTGTCTGTCTGACACCGAACTCGTGCAGACCGTGGCGCCGGAACTTGTGAAGCGCCTACCGCCCGTGGACTACCTGATGACAGCAGAAGCCAAGGGCATTTGCCTTACCTATGAGATGAGCCGCATCATGGGCATGAAGGAATTCATTGTGGCGCGTAAAAGCCGCAAGCCCTATATGGTGAACCCGGTCTCTCACAGCGTGCACTCGGTGACAACGCAGAAAGAACAGACCCTCTGGCTTGACGGGTGCGATGCGGACACAATCAGAGGTAAGCGTGTTGCTTTGATCGATGACGTGATCGCCACCGGTGAGTCGCTTGCCGCCATTGAAAACCTCGCCGTAACGACGGGCGCTCAGGTTGTGGCCCGTGCTGCAATTCTGGCTGAACTCGGGGCCGTGGACCGCAAGGACATTATTTACCTCCAGGAACACTACGTCTTCCGCCCGAATGCGGACGGGACGTTTACGCCGATTCACAGCATCGATGAGGCGTAAACGCTTCAATCTCAAAAATTCAACAGCTCTCGAAACGGGTTGAGTTCTTTTCGGACTCAGCCCGTTTTTTCTTGCCGGCTTTGAAAAAAATGACACTAAGGCATTCTCGCTCAAGCCTGGTGTTTATTGACATCAGACTGTCCGCTTGACTTCGGTCAAGCGCGTAAACACATCGTCTCTGTATAGTCTCTAGGTTCTTTAGATTAGGATATTTTCCCTAAACCTGATCGCCTGAGAACGCAACATCTCACCTGGAGTTATACATGAATAAGATTTACAAGACCGTGTGGAATGCGGTCCGTCAGCAGTTTGTTGTTGCTGACGAGGCGCAGAACACCCGTGGCAAGCCCGCCAAGGCTGCCGTTGCCCTCACTGTGGTCGCTGCTGCCCTTTGCTCGACGATGGCTTCGGCCGCCTATGTGGAACCCGGCTTTGTCGCCAACAGCCGCCTGCAGATGGACGAAGCCAAAGCTTCCTGGGAAACTGATGAATACATGAAGAACTGGGGCCTCGTGGCACAGAAAGCATCCGCTGCTTATGCGCTCGGCTTTCATGGCCAGGGCGTCAAAGTCGGCATGATGGACTCCGGGTTTCTCAAAAATCACGTTGAACTGTCCGGTGACCGCTGGCATGCCGTGTCTGCCTACGGTACATACGACCATAACGGAGAGCGCTATCCTCAGTATGCCTACGGCAAAAAACCCAAGGATACGAGCAAGTTCACAGCCGGTTCCTCTTTCGCCGTTAACGGTTATTACGATTCAAGCGTTAATGACAATCACGGTACAGGTTGCGTGGGCGTGATGGCCGGTAACCGTAACGGCACCGGCATGCACGGTGTGGCATGGGGCTCTGAAATTTACTCAGCCAACACGGGCGGCACAGACGATACCAACTACGGCCCCTTCCCTGACTATAACTTCTTTAAAGCCGGCTACGATGCACTGGTCAACTCCGGCGTGAAAATCATCAACAACAGCTTCGGTACAAACCTCAAGCAGGTTGATGAAAAAGGCAACATCCTTGACTACTATCACAGCGGTCCCGAACTGACGACTGTCAACGACATTGAATATGAATATTTCATGTTCAAACGCGCCTACGCCGGCAAGAAGAGCTTTGTTGATGCCGCCTGGGATGCGATCAAGGGAAAGGACGTGATTCAGGTCTTCACAAACGGCAACAACGACCGGGCCAACCCTTATCACCGTGCTCTCTTCCCGTACTTCACGCCGGAAGCTGAAAAGCAGTGGATTGCCATTGCCGGTCTGCGCCAAAACAACAAGAACACAGATCCCTACAACTACAAACTCGAAGTCAACTTTAACGAAGCCGGTTTTGCCAAGTACTGGACATTGGTCGGCCCGGGCCAGAACGGCTACACCTCAAACATCAGCGGTGCCTATGGCGGATACAGCGGCACGTCAATGGCTGCACCCTTTGTGAGCGGCGCTTTTGCCGTACTCGCCTCCCGCTACACCGATATGACGGCCGTTCAGGTTCGTGAAGTGTTGCTCACCACCGCCAACCACAAGAATTCCGACGGCACCAATATGACCGGCTGGGACAATGTTAACGGTACGACTCCGCAGGAAGGTGAAGTCTCTGACCGTATGGGCTGGGGCGTGCCTGATCTTGAAAAGGGTATGTACGGTCCCGCTCAGTTCTTTAACGGCAACTTCAACTACACCCTCAACAGCAAGGACATCTGGACCAATGATATCTCCTAGGTAGCGCTGGATCAGCGTCATGCCGACGATATCGCGTGGCTGAAGTCTGTCACGAAAGACGGTACAACCGATGGTGAAATCGTTGTTTCCAACGATCCCAAAGACTACAAGCTCACCAATACCAGCAACGGTTCCGCCAATCTCGACGGCAAGAAACACAACTATGACCTCGCCGGCATTGCCAATAAGGATGTGACGCTTGAGGAAGCTAAAGCGTGGCGTCTTGAGTACTATCAGAGACGCGCCGAAGCAATCCGCGCGAAGATTGCCAGCGGTGATTACAACGGCTCTCTCACAAAGAGCGGCACCGGTACTTTGGTGATGACCGGCAATAACTCCTATAAGGGAGCTACAACCGTCAAGGAAGGTACTCTGCTGGCTTTCAGCGAGTCCATTGGTACCGACAATAGGGTAACGGTTGAAAAGAACGGTACATTCGGTGTTTTGAGTACGTACAACGACACCTTCACCCAAAAGGGCCAGCTTACCTCCAAGGGCCAGGAAAAAATTGCCATCGATATCAAAGAAGGCGGCAGTCTTTACATTGACGCCGGCTCCCAGGTCTCCGTCGGTGCAGTCACCGGCCTGAAGAACATCGTTGTGGGTATGGCTGGTGTCGATAAGTCTGATCTCACAAGCCTTTACTACGGAGATAAGGCCAAGGCTGGAACTGCCAATGTAACCGGTACTTTCACCGCTGACAGCGGCTTGGACGGCATTACCGTCAAAAACATTGTCGGCAGCGATTCAGCTTTCTTCGGTGTCAGCGAATCCGGTTTCAGCAACGCGTCCAACACGTTGACTGTCACGATGAGCAAGAAAGAAGGCGTGACATTTGCGGATTTCGGTACTAATGCCAACACTCGTTCCATCGGCCGGGCCTTGGAAGGCAGCCGCAATGATCTTGTGAAACAAATCCTCGGCATGTCCGAATCCGAAGTTCAGGCGACATACAACAAGCTCGACGACGACTTCTACGCCTCTGCCCGTAACGGCCTCGTGATGAATTCGCTCGCAGTGTCCCGCACGGTGATCGATCAGGCGCGCGGTATGGGTGAAGGCCGTGCTGTTGAGATGGAAAACGGCATGGGTCGCATCTGGGCGACCGGTATCGGCCACTGGGGTACCTCCGACGGCAACAAGTTCGATACGGACGTTGATTTCCGTGCTGGTTTCATCGGCGGTGAATTCGTGGCTCACGAAACCACCAAGGTCGGTGCCTACTTCGGCTACGGCTCAAGCGACTACAAGGCCAATGCCAACAAGATTGACGCCGACAACGTCCACTTCGGTGTGTACGGTATGAGCGACGTCGGTCCTGCGAGCATCACCTACGGCTTTGCCTACACCACGGAAGACCGTGACACGGAACGCAGCCTCGGCGGCTTTATGTCCGCTCACAGCGAAGACGCGAGCGTCATGCAGCTCTTTGCTGAAGCGGCCTACACGGGCTTTGACCTCGGCGAAAACAAGATCCAGCCCTACTTCGGCGTGTCTTGGGCCAAGGTTAAGACCGACAGCGTTGCCGATCAGTATGACCAGAGCACCATGACCACCGACGAAATCGATGACAACATCGGTATCGCGAGCGTGGGCGTGCGTGCGGCACTGCCCTTCATGATGGGCACGATGCCGGTGGCTGTGAAGGCTGATGCGGGCTACTCTCACTTCTTCGGCGACACCGAAGGCGTGACGCGCCTGCAGTTGGGCAAGAACGGCGGCTGGGCCGAAATTGAAGGCTCGGAACTGAAGGGCCTCTTTAACGTCGGCTTGGGTGTTACCGCTCAGGTGGCCAAATCCGCCACAGTGGGCATTAACTACGGTGCCTCTCTGGGCTCTGACCAGAAGACGCACGGCATTAATGCCACGCTGAGAATCGCTTTCTAAGACTCAGGTCTTACGAAAGCCTCCAAAAGCGCTTCCCCGTGAAGCGTTTCCGGGATTCTTAATCCCCAAAAAATCCTCCGAGGAAACCTTGTCTCCCGGAGGATTTTTGTTGGGCGAAAGAAAAACGGTGCGTCAGTTCTTCTTTAAGTCGTAGAACTTCGCAAGCCGCCCTTCAATGGGCTTACCCATGCGGTCAAGAAGCCGGATGCCGCCCGGAATTGCCACCGCGTACCAGGGATCTTCGTTGTCTGCGGCCGGATAAAACGTAATCGCGCCGTCTTCCTTCATTTCCCAGTTGCCGCCGTCCGTAAAGGTGTTGGTGTAACGCGGGTGTAGCTGCCCTCGGCACGCACGTAAAGCGACATACGGATCCCCGGGCAGTCAGCGCAGGGTAAAAGCGCCTCATAGACACCTGCCACATCGCTTGTCTTCACTTCGTTACTCAAATGACTGCAGCCGGCAACCAAAAGCGCGGCGGCAGCACAGGCGCCGCCCAAAAAAGCCCGGCGCACAAAAGAAATCGGCATGGGAGTTCTCCTTGGTGGTTAAGGCGGTCAGGACCTGTCGCTCTTGTCGTTTTTCATGCGCTTTTCAAGATTAAACGCATAAAAAAGCAGAGCGCACCCGGCAAAGCCGTGAACCATCGCCCAGTTTTCCTGACTCATCAGGTCCTGCGGCAGAAAGGGATTGAAAACAAGCACGCAGAGCGCAAAAAGCCAGGGAAGGATTGATTTGGGAAAGACCTTCCAGGCCGCGTACGTAAGGATAATGAAGCCGAAGGCAACGCCTGCGGCAAGCGGAAGATACAGACTCTCAACACGTGCGGGCAACGACATCATGATGAGGCCGATCCCGACGATGTACATGACTTTAACGGGCATGACAGCAAATCCACTAAACAACCCGCGCTTGAAAGCGCGGGG
>OBAH01001901.1_pt1 | contig 11007 bp, 6 predicted proteins | sample 1517491 | NCBI WGS metagenome assembly OBAH01 (sample SAMN04571697, study PRJEB22368) | human gut metagenome | biome: human gut; material: stool | host: Homo sapiens | place: Luxembourg | collected 2012-08-03
GAGTGAAAGGAAAATTGGCGATCCCGTGTCAAGCGTGGGAACAGGGGAGTATTGATACGATCCCGCTCCCTTCCCGTATTTATTCGATCGGGAAGGAGGTCGATTCGATCCAGTCGCCCTCTTCGCTGCAATCCTTCTTTGACGAACTGGATTCGCTCGGAGCGGGGAAGGATACCGTATTGACAATCGTCCATTTAGGCGATTCTCACATACAGGCCGGTTATTATTCCGGTAAAGTGATGCGTCTTTTGCAGGCGCAGTTCGGGAATGCCGGACGTGGATGGATTGCCCCTTTCAAGTTGAGCAAGACGAATGAACCGGACGATTATTTCATCTCTTCTTCCGTCCGCGAATGGGTGACGGGACGCTGTATCCAAGCCAATAAGAAATGTCCTGTTGGAATCGGTGGAATCGGTATCCAGTCCGTTTCTCCTTCCATCAATTTGGACGTTCGGATAGCACCTAACAACGGGGCAGGCTATTCCTTCAACCAGGCGATCCTTTACCGGGGAGAAAAAGCCATGCCTATGTTGCCGGCCGGTTCGTTCAAAGATTCCATACAGACATCCTTGGCTACGGTTCCGGCTGTCGCAGGTGTTTTGGCCGATACCTTCCGTATTTCTCATCCGGTAGATACGTTGCAGCTGCACAGTACCCGGCGGAAACAAGGCACGGATAAGCTGCTTCCGGCCTCCAATTTCAAAAATGTTTATTATGGTTTCAGCCTGACGAACGGTTATCCGGGTGTCCTCTACCATTCGGTCGGCGTGAACGGGGCGATGTATGTCAATTACACAGACGAAGCATACGTTCGTCAGTTGGCCCTGTTGAAACCTTCTTTGCTGATTATTTCGTTGGGTACGAACGAAACCTTCGGCCGTCGCTTCCGTTCGGAAGAATTTGGCGGACAGATACGTGCGTTCGTTTCCCTCGTCAAGAAACAGATGCCTGAAACGGCTATTCTGCTCACCACTCCGCCGGAATGCTACAAGCGGACTTATGTCAATAAAAAACGGACGTATGTCCGTAACTCGAATACCCAACTTGCTGCAAAGGCGATTGTAAAGGCGGCACATGAAGAGGGCGTAGCTTGCTGGGATCTCTTTGCCGCTACGGGAGGGAAAAGCTCCTGCACCAAATGGCGCAAGGAAAAACTGATGGGCCGTGACCGTATTCATTTCACAAAGGATGGCTATCGTGAGCAAGGGACCTTGTTATATCGTGCCCTAATGCAATCTTATAATCAAATGTTGAAAATCAGAAAAGATGATGAATGATTTTATAAATAAAATGGGAGAATATTGGTCTCAGCTCTCATTCGACAAACTTGGCGATATATTGACCTACCATCACAATGCTCCGATACTTTTCAGCAGCGGATTGTTTTTCTTCCTTTTTATCGGTTTCCTGATTATTTATATGTCGCTCAGGAAGCATTTGCTGACGCGTATCATTTATGTTACGTTGTTTTCCATCTATTTCTATTATAAGAGCAGCGGATTGTTTTTCTTTCTCCTGCTGTTTGTCGCAACATCCGATTTTTGCATTGCGCAGTGTATGACTAAGACTGCTTCCAAGTGGGGACGCAAAGCATGGGTTGTCCTGAGCCTGTGCGTTGACTTAGGGCTGTTGGGATATTTCAAATACTTCAATTTCCTACGGGAGATCATGGCTGCCGTTGCTCATGAGTTGGGGTATCAGTTAGGGAATACCTCGTTGCAGAACATTACCTATCAGCCGTTGGATATATTTCTGCCGGTCGGCATTTCCTTCTTTACCTTCCAGACCATCAGCTACGTGATTGATGTGTACCGGGGTAGGATAGCCCCCCTCCGGCGTTGGATCGACTATGTTTTCTATGTCTCCTTCTTCCCACAGCTGGTAGCCGGTCCGATCGTCCGGGCTCAGATTTATAAGACTCCGGTTGTTACGCGGGCGGAGTTCGGAGAGGGGCTTTTTCTCGTCTTATGTGGGCTCTTTAAGAAAACCGTCATATCCGACTATATCAGCTTGAACTTCGTCGACCGCATATTCGATGCTCCTTTGCTCTATACAGGGGTGGAAAATCTGTTGGGTGTGTATGGTTATGCCTTGCAGATCTATTGCGATTTTTCCGGCTATTCGGATATGGCGATCGGGATTGCATTGTTGTTAGGTTTCCGTTTTAACGTGAATTTCGATTCGCCTTACCAGTCGGCGACCATTACGGAATTCTGGCGACGTTGGCATATCTCGCTCTCTTCTTGGTTGAAAGACTATTTGTATATTTCACTCGGAGGTAATCGGAAAGGGAAAATACGGACATACATCAACCTGCTGATAACGATGTTGTTGGGCGGTTTATGGCACGGAGCCTCCGTGAGTTTTATCCTTTGGGGCGCCCTGCATGGAGTTGCACTGGCCGTCCATAAGTTCGTGATGAACCATTTCAGCAGTTTCAAACCATTAGGATCAGAAATGAAACCCTGGAGAAGAGTGATAGGTGTTCTGATCACTTTCCATCTGGTGTGCTTTGGCTGGATTCTGTTCCGGGCTGACTCGATGCAAACGGTTGGCGAGGTGCTGACGCAGATTTTCACGAATTTCCATCCGGAGGTCTTTATGCAGTTTGTGGTGGGCTATAAAGGAGTGTTCGTCTTGATGGTGGTGGGTTATATCCTGCATTTCATGCCGAAATCGGCGGAAAACGGTTTGCAGGCAGTCGTTACCCGTTCTCCTTTGCTTGTTCAGGCGGTGATGCTGGCGATTGCGATCTTTGTTGTCGTGCAGTTCAAGAGTGCCGGGGTGCAACCATTTATCTACTTCCAGTTCTGACATTGTTTCCTGCCATATCGGGAATCCGATGGAAGCAGAGTTTAATAACAAAAGCCCTTCCGGAGCGGGGAGGGCTTTCGTTATTAAATGTAGGAGGGATCAGAGTCCAGCTTGCGGGTCGAACGTCCCGTTTTCCCAGCCTTTCGTCTGTTCCAGGTTCGGATTGTTACTCATCTCGCTGCGTTTCATCGGCAGGAAGTAGATGTTCTGGTTGGTGATCATCGGTGTGTTATCACGGTCGAACAGATAGGTCGTGTATGTATTATCGGCCTGCTTGTTCATCACTAAGGCATGGCGTTTGCCTTGCCCGTTCATCAAATTGTCGTAGATCATCCAGCGGCGCATATCCCATAAACGTTTTTGTTCGAACAACAATTCGATAAAACGTTCTTCGCGAACTGCTTCACGCATTTCCGTCTGGTTCATGTTTGGGTTCAATCCGTAAACTCTGCCTTTCATTTCCGGATTGGAACTAGTTTCATTGATGCCTGCACGCTTGCGGATCTGTTTCAACATATCGAATGCTTCGTTTGTCTTTCCGACCTCGACGGCAGCTTCGGCATAGTTCAGCATTACTTCGGCCAGGCGAATGTCAATATAGTCGGTTCCAGATTTTTGGCAGTCTGTCACTGAAAGGCTTTCGTCAATGGCTTTACGGGAATAATAGCCGGTTTTCGATCCGACGTTTTTGCCGTAGGCATAGTCGTTTTGCGCATTTTCGTTCAGTTCCATTACGGTATTGAAATATGTCACCCCCTGATAGACGATTGTCGCATAAAAACGTTTGTCCCGATTTTCCCACAAGGCGAAGATATCTTTGCCTTCCTTTTCCCAATCGGCATAGGTGTAAGTTCCTCCGTCTATAGTAGGGAAGCGGTCAATCACTTCCTGTGTCGGGTGATTACCGCCGGTGTTGTTCATCGAGAACGTGATCGGACGGACGGTTGCATCTCTTTTCTGTGTGCGGGTCGGGTTTTCGTAGCGGATGGCAAAAATTACCTCTTTGTTCATCTCATCTAGGAACAGTTTTCCGTAATCATCATACAAGGCATGGCCTTGTCCGATCAGGTAATTCAGTGTCTCTTTGTTGTAGTTGTAGGCGGTTTGCCAATGTTCGTTGTTGTTCGGGTTGAACTGTGGACTAGCACGGAACAAGAATACGCGTCCGAGGAATGCCTTGGCTGCACCTTTCGTCACGCGGCCCAAGTCTTCAGCCGAATAAGAGTCTGGCAACCCTTCTGCACAAGCTTTCAGTTCGTCGATAATGAAATCGAAACATTCTTTTGTAGAGTTACGTTTCACATAGAGGTCGTCCGTCATTTCTTGCGGGATAGTGATCAGTGGGACACCACCGTAACGTTTGACCATTTCGAAATAGAGGTAAGCACGAATGAAACGGGCTTCGTAAGTTAGACGGTCGGCTAGTTCACGGTCTATCGTACAGACTTCGGGATTCTGTGCATTCTGAATGAAAATATTGCAGTTTCGGATGTCAGAATAGGGCCAGTACCAGGTCTGGGCGGAATCTTTCGTGTCACTCATATTGTCCGGTGTGGTGGTTCCCTGTGTCCAGTTGCCTCCGCCCGTCGCTTCGTCGGTCGCATCGGCCACGGCCGTGTCCCAGCTTGGGATGGAAACATACAAAGCATTGAGAAAAGCTGTAGTCAGCGTTTTGTCAACCCAAACCTTGTCCTCCGAGATTGAACTAAGATCTTCCTTATCCAGTACGCTGGTGCAGGAAGAGAATAATGCCAGAATGGCAGCACATGTTATAAATATCTTTTTCATATCTAATTACTCAAATTGTTAGAAACTTACATTGATACCAAAGTTGAAACTTTTTGTCAACGGATACTGATAAGCTCCACGGTCACCGCTGTTTTCGGGATCGTAGATGCCGATGTGGTCGAATACGAACAGGTTTGTGCTTGAAACGTAGACACGGCAACGATCTACACCGATCGAATTCACCCACTGTTTCGGCAACGTATAGCCGAGCTCGATGTTTTTGCAACGGAAATAGTTACCGTTCATCAACCAGAATGAAGAAGCCTGTCCGTTGGCGCCTTTCGAGCCTGTACCACCGACGCGCGGATATTTACCGTCTGTGTTGTCGGGTGAATAAGCGTCCGACCATATGTTCAGAACGGTCTGTTCTGTCCAGGTATCGCCGCGGTTCGGGAACATGATGCTTCGATGGCCTACGCCTTGGAAGAAGGCTGTGAAGTCGATACCTTTCCATTCACCTCCTAAACTGATACCGTAGATGATTTCCGGGTCTTTGCTGTAGAGCGAAAGAACGGCTTGGTCGTTACCGTCGACAACTCCGTCAGGGCCTCCGACGCCGCCTGCACCGTGGATATCTTTCAGGATAATATCGCCTTTCGACCATTCGAATCCGCCGTTATAGAGCGGCAGTCCAGCTAAATCTTCATCCGTACGGGCGATACCGTCGGCGATGTAGCCAGTGATGAAGTTGATCGGGCGTCCTGTCTTTATTTCCCATTCATAGGCGTTTGCCGATTCGTCGATATACGTGTAATGGTTGCGGGCGAAAGAGAAGTTACCGGATACATAATATGTGAAGTTACCGATCTTATTATCGTGGCGCAACATGAACTCACATCCCTGGTTTACCATCTCTGCGTAGTTCTCTTTCGGTAATGTGGCTCCGAAAGTCCCCGGAATCGTACGTTTACGGTCCATCAGGATATCTGAAGTTTTCTTATGGAAGTAATCAAATTCGAGGCTTAGCAGTCCGTTCCACAATCCCAAGTCAAAGCCGACGTCGGCTGTCGTGGTTGTTTCCCAAGTGATGCCTTTGCTTGGATAAACACCCGGTAGAATACCGGTTGCACCTGAACCGAAGACGGCATTGGTTCCTGTTGTAAATTTACTTAAATATTGGTAATAAGCAACATCGTCTCCTCCGTCGTTCCCTAATGTACCATAGGATGCACGTAATTTCAGATTACTGATAAAGTTCAGTTTTTCGTTCTGCTTGAAGAAATTTTCTTCAGTCACGCGCCAACCGGCTGAAACAGACGGGAAAAATCCCCAACGTTTGCCCGGAATCCATTTTACGGACGAGTCGTAACGGAAGTTGGCTTCTAATAGATAGCGGTTGTCGAAACCGTAGTTCACACGGCCGACGTAACCGATGCGTCCAATTTCCGATTCGTGACCATCGGCATCTTTCCACTGGCTGTCCGCGCTTCCGGCGAATAGCTGTTCAAGGGAAGATGAAAGCAATTGCTTGCGCTGTGCCCAAAACATATCACCCCATTCTTCGTATTGCTCATAGAGGAACATGGCGCCGATGTCGTGTTTGCCGAATGTCCGGTTATAGTTTAACTGCAAGTTTAGCGTATAAGCGCTCGTTTCGTTGAAGTCTTTTCGGACGAAGTTTCCGTTTTCGGTTCTCGTACGTGTGCCGACAACCGGGGCGTCGTCGCGGATGATATGGTTATGTCCGCCGCTCGTTTCGTGTATATATAAGGTATACTCTTTTCCTACCTGTTTTTCATTCTCGTAATAACGGCGATAGTTGAACATCGCGTTTGCTGTCAAGCCTTCTACCCAAGGAATTTCCCATTTGGCGCTTAACTTCGTGTTCAGTGTGTTATGTTTTTTGGAAACATGCCCGTTGTTGATTGCTTCCAGAATATTCCAGTTGTAGATGGTTGCGTTCGGCTTTCCGTTTATATAGGCCGGCTCGGTAGTCGGGAAGTTTAGTAGGGCACGATACATATCGTTCATCAAATCTTTATCAGAGTCATGAGGCCAGTAAGGTGTGCGTTGGTCGCTCATATTACCGTCCACATCCAATCCGATCGTAAAGTTATCCGCAACTTTGGCATCTACATTCGAACGGAAACTGTAACGTGTGAAGTCCAGGTTGTTGAATGTTCCGCTCTGGCTGTAATAACCGGCTGACATAAAGTAATTGATACGTTCGCTACCCCCGTTGACACTTAGGTTGTGCTGTGTCGTAAACGGGTTTTTCCAAGCGAGGTCGAACCAGTTTGTACTGTGTGTTTTGAAGTATTCTTGTTCGTCGGCTGTGTAGTAGCGGGAATCTGTTTCCGGGATGCCATTATACATGAATTGGTTATTCAGATATACAGTCCGGTCATAAGCGTTCATCACTTCCGGTGTGCGGGTTGGACGGTCCGTTCCGAATAGACCTGAATAGCTAAACTGAGGCTTTTGGTTTTTACCGCGTTTTGTCGAAACGACAATCACGCCGTTAGAGGCACGAGAGCCGTAAACGGCAGCGGATGCTGCGTCTTTCAATACGGAAATGTTCTCGATCGTGTTCGGATCCAAAGCATCGAAGTCTGCTTTTTCACGAACAACGCCGTCGATGACGTAAGTCGGATTTGTATTGTTGGGTGTATTGACGCCACGGATCGTGATCGGGGAAGATACACCCGGCATACCGGATTTATTGTAAGAGAAAATACCCGGCATACGTCCTGCCATCGCATTGGAGATATTGGAAACCGGGATTGTCGCAATGTTATCTGCCGAAATAGTGGCGACCGAACCGGTCAGGTTCATTTTCTTTTGCGTACCGTAACCGATCACGACCACTTCATCCAGCTTTTGTGTATCTTCCGTCAGTGTGACATTCAGGTTGCTTTGTCCTGCAACTTTTACAAAACAAGTATTGTAACCGATAAACGAAATTTGTAAAGTTGCGTTTTCAGGAACTTCGATCGTGAAGTTTCCGTCCATATCAGTAATGGTCCCGACGGTCGTTCCCTGGATTGAAACGTTTGCTCCGGCGATAGGACCAAATTGGTCGGAAACAACACCTTTAACGGTTTTCTGCTCTTGTTGGACCTTGGCAACGATATCCATCTCTTTCGGACGAAGGATAATTTGTTTCTCATTTACCTTGTACTCGACATTGGTGGATTTGAAAACTTTCTTTAGGATGGATTCGATTGTCTCATTGTCGAATTTTACATTGACTTTTCTGTCTACATTTACCAGCTCATTGTTATAAATAAAATGGAATTCAGAGTTTTCCTCTATTTTGTTCAATACATCTTCTATCGAAACGTTGTTCATTTCTATAGAAAGACGTGCAGATTGCGAATATAGACTATTTGCATTTGCTGCACTAAGAAAGCAGGTTAAACATAAAGCGGCGATTTTCATACGCGTAGGAACTTGAGGAGACAAGTCGAAATATGACCTGAAACCTTTTTGTTTTGATGTAATTTTCATAACTTTACATTATCAAATTTAATTAGGTAGTTATATGACTTAATTAGACAATTATCATTCGTCAGGTGAGATTTTCGGATTGATAATTATTTTTGATCACGGGATGGGAAGATGTTGCAAGCATCTTTCCATCTTTTTGATTCAGATGTGTGTAGCAGCTATGTCTTCATGGTATTTCAATTTTTGTGTTAATCATTCATTTCTGTTTATTACGGCTATTAGACGTAGGAGATAAAAAATCCCCTACGCCAAAATGCAATTTTTTTATCTTGCTTCGATAATAACGGTCCGACGGGTATAAGAATAGTCGCTGGCCTGTTTCGGTTCGATCATTGTGCACTTGATAGGAGCAGTCTTTTCGAGCAGTTGCAGGATCTCTTCAAAGGTTTCGGTCGTAAAGGTTGCAGAATATTTGTAATTGAATATTTTTTTGCTTTGTAAGATGATGTTTACGTTGAAATGGCGTGACAGGCGTTGAGCTATCTCTGCCATTTCGGTCCGGCGGAAGACCATTTTTCCTTCCTTCCATGAAGTAACCATATACAGATTGATGTCTGAAACCTTAGTGTTATCTGTTATCTTATTATATACGGCCTGTTCACCCGGATTCAGAACTTGGGGGATTGGTTTCTTTTCATTTCTGATTTCTATGGAACCGTTTGCCAGAGTGGCTTGTATTTCGTCATCATCTTCATAAGCATTAATATTAAATTCTGTGCCGTAGGCGCTTACCGTAATTCCGTTTGAAAGTGCTACATCGAAGCGGTGCTTTTTATCTGATGAAACCTTGAAATAAGCTTCGCCGGACAGATATACTTTACGATGGTCTCCGACGAACTGTTTAGGATAATGCAGCTTGGAACCTGAATTCAGCCATACTTCGGAACCATCCGGCAGTGTAATTTTAGAAACAAGGCCATAAGCGCTTGACAATTCCACCTGTTCGATCGGCTGATTTTCCAATCTGTAGATACGCTGGTAAAAGTAGATACTGCTAATTAAGGCTGGAATGAGCAATATGGCTGCCGTGTAACGAAAATAGCGACCGATCTTTTGTCGGAATCGGTTTTTCTGCATGGTTCTCGATACATTTTTCCAGTGGTTGTCTACATCTATTTTTTCTTGCAAATATAGCATCTGGCTGGTGTCACAGATAAAACGGAGATCACCGACCTCTTTCCGTAATTCAGGTGAATCCAACATTTGTTTTTCAAAAGCAAGGCTATCTTCTTTCGATAGTTTGCCTTCCAGATAGGCTATGATATGTTCGGTTTGTATATTCACGTTTGTCATGTATTTGTGATTAGACGCATAAAAGGGAGATTCCCCTATGTTAAATATATTTATCAGGAGTTTGAAATAATAAAATAAGGAATGGCAGATAGTCTTTCAGTTCGACGCGTAAAATTTTAAGTGCTTTACTTATATGCGCTTCGACTGTTTTGACTGATATTTGTTGTTCCTCGGCGATCTCTGTATATTTCTTTCCTTCGAAACGATTCTTTTCGAAAATGAGGCGAGTGTTCTCCGGTAGTTTATCCAATGCTTCAGCCAACATCGTTCTAAGTTCGACAATCGAATAGATATCTCCACTTGGTTCGTCCCCCTTGCTTATCTTCCATTGTTTCCAGGCCAACTCGAGTTCCTGTTTTCGGAGATAGTCGATACAATTATTGCGTACGCTTGTGACCAAAAAATTGCGGGCAGATGTTTCGATTCTGATACTTTTTCTGTTTTCCCAGATTTTGAGAAAAGATTCCTGTACGACGTCTTCACATGTTTCCCAACGTTCAATGTACCGGTGGGCAAAGATGCAGAGGGGAGAAAAGAATTGGAAGAATAATGTTTTAAAGGCATTCTCGTCGTCGTTTACAGCGATGTTCCAAAACAACTTGTCGATTGTATGTGGCAGTGTCTCCTTCATGTTTTCGTTTGATGACAACAAATATTTACTAAGTTCTCATAGGACTACGTTAATTAGATCGTCTGTATATAAAAGAATATCAATTGATTAGGGAATTTAATAAGAGAAACACTTCTCCAAATGGAGGCAAATTCGATTTGAATATCATATCGAATTTAGACCTCACTATTAAAAGTTTATGATAATTTTATTATAACTTTGTACATCTAAATTGAATTAGTCCTATGAGAACTATGTGTATCAAAGAGGCAATGAGGTAGAAATAGGTCAAAAAAATAAGGCGTCCCATCACGAGAAACCTTATCTTTGGTATATTCAAATTCAATAGATGTAGGCTTTACCTCTATATTCTTGATGTGTCATACTACATGCTGACATATATGGTTTGTAGGTAAAACACCTATGTTTTAAATTCAGATGTCTTTCCTTAATTATATATTGGTTCATTTGCCATCGGATGAATCCTTTCCACTAATGTCCAGTATATCCTTGACTATGTACCAAATCACGAATAGGACCATGATGCTTCCGATCAGGATACCTCCGACTTTGATGACTGTACCGATGTATTCTTCCATATCTATTAAGTATTATTGGGGGTAAATATAGAAATAAAATAATCGATTCTCGTTTTTTTTTCATGAAATATGTTGGCGGAGTGTAGTAGAGGAGTAGACACTTATCATAATTGACAGGTATTCTGTCAATTTTATAACATAATATCACGGTTAACTCTTTATTTTTGTTCTTATAATTCTTAAATTCTCAATATTATGATGATTCCGTTTAAGGTGAAGACTTTCTCTTTCCTGTTGGCTTGTGCCTGCTCGACGGCAGGGATGGCGCAAGTAGGCAATGACTCTCCTGTAAAGCAGGTAAAAATATCTGGTTATGTAGGGACTCGAATCACAGATTGTATCGAACATCGTGTGAAAGCGCAGGATGTGGACCATTTGGTCGAACCGTTCCGCCACCAGAACGAGAAGTCGCGCTGGCAAAGCGAGTTTTGGGGGAAATGGATACAGGGTGCG
>OBAH01001902.1_pt1 | contig 11005 bp, 11 predicted proteins | sample 1517491 | NCBI WGS metagenome assembly OBAH01 (sample SAMN04571697, study PRJEB22368) | human gut metagenome | biome: human gut; material: stool | host: Homo sapiens | place: Luxembourg | collected 2012-08-03
ATCGGGCATTTTATTCTTACCATAAACTGGCAGGAACAACGTTTCCTATTTACTTACTGCCATTCCTGCCGCAGCCTTACTCATATCGAATCTCCTGTTCCATGACAATGCCTGACTGGAACTGTATCAGCAGCTTCTCGCTGGATTCCACTTTGATGGTCGAGATCATCCGTCTGACAAGGTCATTGTCGAACTCCTGTATCTGGCAGGTGCGTGTGCTTAAGTAATGGTCGATGTCTTTGATTCTCTGTTCATAGCTGTCAGACATCTGTTTCTCGTTTCTGGCTGTTTTCTGTGCCTCTTTTAAGGCATTGATTTCCTCTGCTATGGTGCGGTAGCGTTCATCAAACTCCGGTGTGTAAGAGCCGGTCTTTGCATTCTCTGCAATCAGTGCCACCATCTCATCCTGCTTTTCTTTTATCTTTTCTTCGTATTCTCCGGACTCTTTTGCGGTGCTGTAGCTCCCGATGACATGGATGATGTTCTGCCGGAAGTTTTCCATAAATTCCATATCATCACTCGTGATCCTGTGGATGGCTTCCATCACCGCCCTGTTTAATGCGTTCTCTTCGAGTGTCTCGGATTCCCCGCATTTCTTCACTCCGTTGGTCAGCCGGTTGCTGCATCTCCAGACCACTTTCTTTTTCCCGTTTCTCGCCCAGGTGACTCTCCGGTACTCCTGCCCGCATTTTCCGCAGATCAGCATGCCGGTCAGTGCATAGGTGGAGGAATACCTGCTCCTCTGGTTCTTCTTCCGGGTGACAGCCGCCTTGCATAAGGATGCCCTGCGCATCATCTCTTCCTGTACCCTGTAGAACAGCTCCTTCGGTATGATTGCCTCATGGTCATCTTCCACATAATACTGCGGTACGATTCCAGTGTTCTTGACTTTCTTTTTTGTCATGAAATCCACCGTATAGGTTTTCTGCAGTAATGCATCTCCCATGTATTTTTCATTGCGGAGCATTTTGTCTATTACCGTGGAATGCCATTTGTCCTGCCCTGTGGCGGTCTTGATTCCCTGCTCTTCCAGATGCTTTGCGATCTTCCCGGTACTGTAGCCTTCCAGATAAAGGCGGAAGATCAGCTTTACGATCTCTGCCTCTTCGGGTACGATGACCAGGTCACCATCCTCGTTTTTGGTGTATCCCATGAACTTTGTGCAGTTTACGATGACCTTGCCTTTTTCAAATTTCCTCACGACTCCCCAGCGGATGTTCTCACTGATGTTGCGGCTCTCCTCCTGTGCCAGGCTGCTTAAGATGGTGATAAGGATTTCGCCGGTTCCCTCCAGTGTATTGATCCCCTCTTTCTCGAACACCACCGCCACGTTCTTTTCCTTCAGTTTTCGGATGGTCACCAGCGAGTCTACCGTGTTCCTCGCAAACCTGCTGACCGACTTTGTAAGGATCATGTCGATCTTTCCGGCAAGGGCATCCTGTATCATGGCATTAAAGTCTGCCCTCTTTTTGGTGTTTGTTCCGCTCTTTCCGTCATCCGCATAGATGCCGGCATTTTTCCAGTTTTCATTTTCGGATATCTTGCTGGTATAATACTCCACCTGTGCCTCATAGCTGCTGTCCTGCTCTTCCAGTTCCGTACTGACACGGCAGTAGGCAGCGACCTTCATTTTCTTCTCTGACAGTTTCACATTCCGGTCATACTGCACCTTGGCAGGTATCATGCTGATCTTTTTTGCTGTTTCTGCCATCTGCTCTCCCTCCTAATCCTTGTATCCGGCTGTGACACGGCTCCCATTGATAAGCTCTACTTCTGCCATGTTTCCACCATGCACCCAGATGCGTGCGATTATTTTTCTATATAAGTTTTCATCAAATGTTTCCAGTTCCTTTTTTCCTGCAAGGATGTTTTTGATCTCCTCTGTCCGGAACTCCCCATCCCTGACCTCCAGTGTCCGGTAGCGTTCCTCTGCCCTTTCATAGAGCAATTTCATCAGGTCTGTTTCTGTGCGTTCCTGTTCTTCTTTCATCCGCTGCAGGTTCCGCTCCAGAACCCGGTACTGAGGGCTGACCTTTTCCTCCTGCCTGTGTACCCGGAGCAGGCCTTTGTTTCGTATCACTGCATTGATGGCTTCCACACACACCTGCTTTGCCTGCCCGTCTGTAATAAAACTGTTCCTGCAGTTTTTTGCTCTGCCAGTCACATAGTTCCTGCACTTCCACTTGGCAGTGCCGCCACGCTCTTTTTTGTGGTTCGGCTGGATATGGCTGCATACTGCCCCGCATTCTGCACACCAGATGACACCTCCGAAGAGGATTCTCTCATCCCTGCCGGGCCTGTGGTCTGCCCTTCCAAGCTCTGCCCTCACCTTTTCCCGTCTGCGCTGGACTCTCTCAAACAGTTCCTCTCCTATGAGCTGCGGATAGTATTCTGTGCCAAGGTAGCTTGGATTTTCCAGTATCCTGCCAATGGATGCATGGGTCCAGGACACTTTCCCTTTTGCATTGCATATGTTTCTCCCTTTCAGGTTCTGGGCGATCCTGCCTGCCGCCACTCCGCTGTCATAGTCTGTAAATATCTGTTCCACAATCTTTCTTTGCTCTTCGCAGATGGTGATTTTTCCATCCACAACTTTATAGCCGATTGGCATGTGCCACTGCATCCTGTCCACCTCCCCTCTCCGTCAGTTTCAGTCCGTTGTACAGGCAGAAGGTGATGTCGTGTTCTTTGGAGACCACGATCTTCTCCGCTGTCATTTTAAACAGTTGCTCGTCAAACTCCTCCATTAATCCGTCCTGTTCTGCGATCAGTTGGATAAGCTGTTCGGTCCGCACGATTTCTTTTGTCCTTCTCAGCTTTCTGGTCAAAAGTGTCTTTTTTCTCCTGCATTCCGTCAGTTGCCAGCCAAGCTTGCTACTGCTCTCCATAAAAAGAGCAGAGTCCATATATCCTTTCCTCATGACTTGGTTTAGGATTTGGCTCTGCTCGCTTATATCTTTGATTTCCTTATCCAGTTGTCTGATTTCCTCACTGTCCTGCCTTGCTGCCACAAGTTCTGTCAGCTCTTTTAACAGCGGCTCTAATATCGTTCCCTGATTGGTGTACAGCTTGTTCCACATGTCTGTAAAAGCCCGGTGCAGCACATCCTCCCGGATGGCTTTCATGCAGCAGCTCTCTTTATCCTCCACATGTCCGCTGCACGTCCAGATGATTTTTTCATATGGTTTCCCGATGTAGATTTTCTGCCGCCGGAAGGTTCTTCCGCACTCTCCGCAGATGATTCTGCCGGAAAACAGGTATCTTTTGGTGTAGTCACTCTTGTTCATGTGCAGTACATCCACCCGGTATGCCATCAGGTTGCGTACCGCTTCTGCCTCCTCATGTGTGACGATTGGCGGATGGCTGTCTTTGATGAGATACTGGTTTCTCTGTCCGTTGTTTACCCTGCGGACAAATGGGAACCTTGTTTCTGTATATGTCCTCTGCTGAAGCATATCTCCCTCATAAATGGGATTTTTCAGAATGTCCTGTATCACCCCGTCCTGCCACTTTTCTGCACCCCGGATTGTTGGAATGCCTTTCTGGTTCAGTGCCTTTGCTATCACATACACTCCCATGCCGTTTAAGTAAGACTCATAAATCCACCTTACGGTTTCTGCCTCGGATTCTATGATGACTAAATTTCCATCCTCGTCTTTTCCATAGCCATACGCTGGCGTGGATATGATATAGGTTCCATCCTGAAAGCGTTTCTGTATCGCCCAGCGGTTGTTGCTTGAGATGTTTTCTGATTCCCCCTGCGCCACCGATGCCAGGATGGTAATGAACAGCTCGCTTTTTTCTGACAGCGTGTTGATATTCTCTTTTTCAAAGTAGATTCCAACGCCAATCTCCTTCAGCTTTCGGATGGTCTGGATGCATTCCACCGTATTTCTTGCAAATCTTGTGATGGATTTCGTAAGGATCAGGTCGATGTTCCCATCCTCACAGTCTGAAATCATCATCTGGAACTCATCCCTGTGCTTTACGTTTGTTCCGCTGATTCCTTCATCCGCATACACCCCTGCAAACTCCCACAGGGGGTTGCTCTCGATTTTTTCCGTATAGTACTCGACCTGTGCAGTATAGGAAGTTGCCTGTGCCTGACTGCCGGTACTGACTCTGGCATATCCGCACACTTTCAGCCTGCGTTCTTCCTGTGTATGTTTCTGCGCTTTTGCTGCCTTTATGACAGTCACTTTTTTTGCCATGCTTTTTTCTCCTTTCCCAGTATTTTCAAGGGTTTGCACTCCCTGTCAGCAACATACACTACCACATAGTCCTTTATATATCCAGTGTTATTACAGATATACTTTTGCTAATTCCGGGGAGAAAGTCTTGACATTCAAAACCCGGATTTTTTCCCATTCTTCCTCGGTTAACAGCTTATCTTCATGCATCCTTTTTAAGAGAAATTCAGCAATCTTATACCGCACCTCATTCGCTCCACCTTCCATCATCATTCCCCTTTTTCCTCCCGCAATTTAAGAACGTTAAATTCATTCTCCCAAGCCAAACACTTTTGCCCAGAAGAAACACCTTTACATCATCCCGATTTCAGCCATGGTTGCAGCCTCATCTTCTTCCCGGAAATACTGTTCCGATACATCCCTGCTGACTGAAAGCACCTCTCCCGCGTCCTTTTCTCCCATCTGGATCGGGATTAAGAACGGATGGATTTCCTTACAGAATTCCTGATTGGGACAGCTATTGATAAAATAGCCGCAGGTATCTAATATCAGCCTGTCACACATATCTGTGATGACGATCTTTTCGGCTTCAAACATGTGGCTGCCGATATAATTTGCGATATTTTCTGCCGTGGTCGAGATATAGTCCTCTTTCCGCTCCCCTCCATCACTCGGATAAAGATAGGCATATCCTGCCCTCTCCGTTTCAAAAATCCTTAACATCATTTCGGTATCTTCTTTCTTCATCTCCTGTTTTCCTCCATTCCCCATTTTTCAGCTTTTCTTAACTCCACAAGAATACGGCGGAAGTTCCCCTCCGCCGCATGGTTTCTGTAATTAAGTCTTACTGCCATAATCCTTCACTTCATAAATAAAAAGTGTCTGTCCCTATTCGTCACTACTCCCCGGAACCAAAACGCCGCCAAAACAGAGAAGAAAAAATCCCAAAGCCGGCATTTCATGGGCAGTCAGTCCAGACTGTCTTTGGTCCCTGCCACTCGGACAGGCAGACATCACAGGTATCTCACCTCCACCACTGCGTGCTGGCTAATCTCAAGGTGTATCATTATAGGCCATTCCCCTCTTCGCGCCTGTCCACCACAGATAGGCTGTACCCCGGCTTTCCCGCTCGGCTCCTTAGATGCGATCTTTTTCACAGCATGGCTGGCAGAAAGAACATCTGCCCGATTGCTGCAGGAGTGTCACTGCGCCCCGGTTACGGCTCATGAAACGGCTAACGTATCTGAACTGCTGGATATGGCTGGCAGGATATGGCGTGATTCCATCCTGCGCTCGGAGCCCTGCATTCCTCTCCGGCATTTTTCAATGTACGTTTTGTCTGCCTGTGTCGTATCCACACACGAGACATGAGAGGATTCCCGGAAGAGACCATCTGTCCAGAAAAAGTTCCTCTCATAAGGTACTCACAGAAAAACACGTTTTGAGGGGGTATTAATCAAAATATTTTTTTATTTTCTTTACCGCACCGTTTATGCTCTCCCGGATGTTCTTCTCTCCAACCCCTTCTTTCGCTGCGATCTGCCGGTATGTCATGCCCTCAAAAAAATAAAAATACAGCCGCTCTCTCTGCACTGGGGTGAGTGACTGCATTGCTTTCTGCAGGGTTTCTATTTCCATCTGCCGGATGACCGTATCCTCTACCGATTCCCCGGTCAGCTCCACCAGATCTTCCGTTTCTCCTTCTGTATATCCGTCCTTGGTCGTATGTCTGATATCCCGCATTTCCTGTGCGTGGGCTTCTTTGCGGAACGTATCGGCAAGTGCCTCGTAGACTTCTCTGGTCACATAGGTGTATTCCAGCTCACCAACTGCATCTTTATAAAAATCCTTTACTCTGATCCTGATCCATTCTGACATTCAAATGTCCTCCATTTCGTAATTTTTTTGAAATGAAGGACATCTGGAGGACCTCTGGGTTCTGCTTTACTGGAAAAAGACAATAAAAAAAGGTGCTGTTCCCATGCAAAATAAAGCATGCAAAACTGCACCCAATTAATTATTGTATTTCGTTGTAAATAGTATATAAAAGTTCTTCTTAGCTTTTTATTCCTATGTTTTATAATTAACCTAATTCACTTATCTAGTAGAATTTAAAGTAATTAATGATTCCAATATGTCTCAGATAAGTCACAAGAGTATTGTCTTCTCCCCAATATGGTCGGTCTAGTCAATTAATTTACGCTATACTAGAAATACTACTTCTTCCAGCTAACAATATTTCCACAAAAAAATACTGCCATATCCATGAGTAATCTCTACTCGACAGATATTGCAGTATTTACCTCTTGCAGCAACGATTTATTTACGAAATTCTTTCATTCCTGCCGGCTGCTTCGGCTGATGAAGAACATACATACATCTGCTGTCTGCCGCCATTTTCACAGAATTACGAGCTACCTTCTCTAAAATTGTTGCTGCGATATTAGCCTGTTTCTTTGACATAATGAACACCTCCTATTTTTATTAAACAGGAGTATAGCATTTCTTACCTAATTCTATATCTTATAAGTTGAATTTCCGACATAATACGTCATTTTTCCTCTATGGAATTACTATACAACACCGCAGAAACCTGAAATTCTCCTTTTTCATGCTGGGTAAACAGTTCCCCATCATAATCAGCCAGTGCCTGTTCTACCGAGGCAAGACCAATTCCGTGACAGCCGGTATCCTTCTTTGTGGTAAGGTATCGTCCGCTGTTGTCTTTTTTTAATTTCTCTGGACTACCATTTTTTATACAAATCTGGAGCATTTCTTTTATATAAGTAGCTTCCAGCATGATATATCTCTGTTCCTGCGGCAGCTTCCTACAGGCCTCCAGTGCATTTTCCAGCAGATTTCCGAAGATAATGGCAAGGTGTCCGCTCTGGAACGGCAGTACGGACGGAATAAATACCCTTGCCTCAAACTGGATGCCGTCCTTCTGGGCAAGGGCATACTTATGGTTCACAAGGGAATCCACCACGATGTTTCCGGTGTGGGAGATTTCGTCTGCGCCGGTTCCGATACCATCATCCAGCATCTTCTGTATGTAATCACTGGCTTCTTTTGTCTGTCCGGCATTTACCATGCCAAGAATCCCCGATAAGTGGTTCTTCATATCATGCCGCATCCGCCGCAGTTCCAGATAATAACCCTCCCGTTCCTCTGCCTGATGGCTGCATAAATCTAACTGCTGTTCATACAGCCGGTTCCGGGACTGAAGCTCCGCTGCCTGTCCCATCCGGTCATACACCGTAAAAATCACGTAATTGACAAGCAGGAGAAGTATGCCCGCAGCCACCGAGAAAAAAGAATATTCCGTATGAAATGCTGCCATGTGAAGGATATGGTGCATCATATAAATGCTGCTCGCCGGTACCAAAAGAATTATGATGAAATAACGCAGCGGGATTTCCGCATACTGTTTTTTCTTTGCGTAACGGCCAAGCAGTACTGAAAGCAGAAGCATACACATCTTGGATGCGAAGCTTCCGGCATCATTAATGACGCTTTCATCTGTTCCAATTGCCTCTAAGACCAGCAGCACAATGACCTCTACCAGCATCCATGCCGTACAGATAAGAAGGGTGCTGATACAGCGTCTTTTCAGGCTCTCTTTTCTGGTAACGGTACTGATCATAAATACCATAAAGATATTCCAGACCAGAAGAAACTGCGGAGGGAACAGGAGTTCAAACCCTGTTGCCACAAGGAAAGCATAGTATAAAAACCAGCTGATTATGCCTGCAGGCTTTCTGTTTCCTGGACCGAAAAGGGTCGTTATGTATCTCTGTATAATCAGAAGCTGCAGTGCCGGAAGCAGAAAGCCCGATATAACGGAAAGATATCCCCTCATTCAATAACCGCCTTTCCCGCTGCCATTGTGCAGAGCTGTCGGCGCACTTCCTTCTGTCGGTCCTCACTGATTTTCAGTTCCATCTCTTTCCCATTCATACTGATTGTTATGTTAAAAAAATTCATTTTTGTTATATAATCGTAATTCACAAGGAAGGACTGGTGGATACGGAGGAAATATTTCCGACTATTTGCGAGTTCCTTCTCTACGTTATTCAGTTTTCCATAAAAATATGCAGTGCTTCTATCCTGCAAGAAAATATGCACTACTCGGTTGCGGCTTTCAAAGTACACAATATCTTTTAAAGGTACTTTCTGAATTTTCTTATTGAACTTAAACTGGTAAAAGACCTCCGTTTCACCTATCCGGTGACAGGCTTCTTTAAAATACCGGCGAAATTTCTCTTTATCCAGCGGTTTAGAGAGAAAACGGAAAGGCTCTACCTCAAACAGTTCCTTTAAATATTTATCATATCCTGAAATATATATGAACAACACAGAATGGTCTGTTTCCCGGATTTTTCGAGCAGCGGAGATGCCGTCAATCTGTTCCATTTCAATATCTATAAAAATAAGTCCGTATCGTTCCCCGGACTGTATGCTCTTCAAAAGTGTCTTTCCATCAGAAAATACATCCGTATTAACCCGGACTCCCATACTCTGGCTTTCTTCTAACACCAAGTTCTCAAGACTTCCCGTAAAGCCAAGGTCATCATCACATATGGCTATCTTCAGCATTTTTAAGTACCTCTTCTGCTATATCTGCTTCCTCTTCTTCCAACTGTGCCTGTTCCAAACGTTTGAGAAGACACTGGAGTGTCTTTTTGTTCGTGTCCGTCAGGTTGTTGTAGCGGAGTACAATGTCATAGCACTGATCCATCTCCTGATTCATGCGGATTTGCCCGCTCAAATCCCGTTTTATATCGGACAGCCCGAGGATATAGTCAGTGGTAACATTAAAATACCTTGCCATGCTGATAAGCAGGTCTGTGGAGATGGCACATGTGTCTTTTTCCATCTTGCTTACCGCCTGCTGGGTGGTGTTGATTATAGTCCCAAGGGCTTCCTGTGACATGTTGTGTCTCCTGCGGAGCTCACGGATACGGTTCTCAGTCATAATTGTGATATCCTTTCTAATAACTATTTTACATAATTATTAGGAGTTTACTCACAACTGTATAATGTAAATAGTTTACCAATTCCCGTATATTCTTCCCTTATTTCCATTTCCTATCATCACAGACAATACATAATATTCTTCACACTTTTCTCAGTAATCTTCTTATGATATTTAAAAGTGAATCTTCATCAGAACTCTTTTTAGCACTTTCGTATTGTAATAATCAAAAAGGACTGACTCATATCTCTTCCCATTTACAATTTCATTATTCATATCATTTTCATCCATATCTAAATAGTGTCTGCTGATTAAGCAGATATCTACGACTTCCAACTCTTACATCTGCTCCGGTCATACCAGAATCGGAACAAATGCAAAAAGCACAAAGTATTCGCCTCTGGATTCTGAACAGATTCGTCACGAATACAGATCATGCGATAGAAGTCAACTGCGTTTCTTCCAGTTTTGTGGTAATGCAGTTCATACCATAACAGCGTTTGCTCAGACTAAGAGTGCGCTCCACTTCGATTCTATCGATATTATGCTGGTACTCTTGTTTTTTCAGCCTGTGCTGTGGCGTTTGGTCTGCCCAGCTTTGGACCTGATAACCGAATCCCTTGCTCCTTGCAATAACTTCTGTTTTTCCTGGTCCAGTATATCTGATCTGCCAGGAATCGTTCCAGATAATAACCGGTACGCTCTTTGAAACGTTCGATTGCTTCTATCAGGCAACCACTCTCGTTATATGCCGCGAACGATATTTTTTCGATACGCCCATAACCTTCGCTGTTAGGACTGAGATCAAATTTTGCACCCAATTCAACAGTTGCTTGACCTTCCCTCTGGCAATCGGTCGAAGCCATAGTTGCAAAATACTTACAATGCGATGCTCCACAGAATGGACTCTGTTCTCATACATATACTGTTGCTGCTCATACAGCTTGATGATGGTAAGATATAAGCTGATATCCTTACCCGTCATGGTGTATCCATCACTCATGAACTGTTCCAGATACCGGAGATCCCTTTTCACATATGCAAGCTATCTTCGGATATTCTTTGCCGTGTGCTTTCTGCTTCTGGCAAATGCAAGATACTCTTTTCTGGCACGTTTGCGGTATCTTCTGGGCAGCTTAAGTATGATACAACATCATTGTGATGTAGGATGCTGATTATCTGAGGTTTACACAGCAAGAGTAAGAATTATGTTCCCAGTATGAAAACCTTAATTTACCGGATGACCAGCGAAAAGTAATAATCCACTGAATCGAAGCCATACACCACAAAACGAAGCCTATACCACAGTTGTTTTCCTTATAGCGTTACAGTGCTATTTTTCACTAATCCTAAAATTTGCAAACTCGAAATAAAAAATGCCACACAACGTAAAACGCCAGCAGAAAATCAGTACGATAACTCTTGCTGGCTTTTACTAAACCCTTATTCTAATAGTTGTTTTACATATTTTGCTTTATTCAAAATACTCTCCTCAGAAAAAAACATATTTGGAATTTTTAACTCTTCTTCGTCAGCAGAAAATCTACCTACCATTTCACACAAATCTCCAAACTCTTTATTTTCTAGTTCAGACAACTGCTCATAGTCAACCTCTAAATCATATATTCTTGTAAATTCTGAACAAAATATCTTAACCTGATATGAGCCATCTAAAACTCCATTAATCAGATAATATAACTGCTCTTTTTCTGTAAAGATGACCTCACCTCCTGCCAGTTCTGTTTTTTCCGGGAAACAAGCAGCTCCCTTCCTTCATATGTTACCCTGTCCCCCAGCGACAGGCTTGTCCTCGTAACAACATCATAACAAATGAAATCTT
>OBAH01001913.1_pt1 | contig 10930 bp, 9 predicted proteins | sample 1517491 | NCBI WGS metagenome assembly OBAH01 (sample SAMN04571697, study PRJEB22368) | human gut metagenome | biome: human gut; material: stool | host: Homo sapiens | place: Luxembourg | collected 2012-08-03
ATTATGATGAATATTATTGGCCTCGCTACAAGGCACATCTCGAAAATAAAAACTTCAGTCCTGCTGGAATCGATACGCTGGAAAACAAAACATTGCCGAAACTTATGTCATATATCGGAAACCCTAATGAAGATAGTCCGTTCAGTATCCGAGGATTGGTTGTTGGTGATGTTCAGTCAGGAAAGACTTCAAACTACCTTGGTTTAATTACCAAAGCAGCAGATGCCGGATACAAAGTTATTTTTCTTTTGACCGGTACTATTGAGAGCCTTCGTCGCCAAACTCAAAAGAGAGTGGAGGAAGGCTTTATAGGATATGATTCTGTTAACGCGGAAGATGTCGGAGTGGGAAGAGGAAGCCGTACTCCCAAGGCGTTTACAAGCCGTAACAATGATTTTACAGGTAAAAACGATCAAAACACGACGTATAAAATTAATGACAATGCGTCAGAACCTATGATCTTTGTTATCAAGAAGAATGTCTCTGTATTGAAAAAACTATACGCTTCTTTGAAAAATATCAATACAAGCAGTGCTGTTTCTCAGATTACAGTGCCGATGATCATGATTGATGATGAGGCGGATAACGCAAGTATCAATACAAACAAGAAGGATGAAGATCCCACAAAGATCAATAATTACATTCGTAAAATATTGACGTTGTTTGCAAGAAACACTTACGTAGGTTTTACAGCTACTCCTTTTGCGAACGTTTTCATCAGCTATGATACACAAGACGAAATGTTAGCTGATGATCTGTTTCCGCGCCATTTCATATATTCTTTGGAATCTCCTTCGAATTATTGTGGTGCGCAAAAGTATTTCTTTGAGAGCAATAGCAATGTAAGATTCATAAATGATTATGACGATAAGGTTTTTCCGCTGCGTCACAAAAAGGAGTGGGACGGCGATAAACTGTTTCCTTCGTTTTATCACTCTATAAACGTGTTCCTTTTGGCAAATGCTATCAGAGATATTAGGGAAGTAGAGAAGAACACGCATCGCTCTATGTTGATCAATATGTCTCGATTTACTGACGTTCAGTTTGTAATTAAAGAGATAGTTGAGAACTATTTTGCAGATATGAAGCGTGCAATCAAACAGAACTGCCGTTGTAAAAAAGAGGACTATATGAGGAATTCGCTGATTTCTGCATTGTACGAATCGTACGAATTAGAATATGCGGACAATAATTGGTTCGGAAAGACGGCAACATGGGATCAAGTTTTCGAAAGACTTCCTGAGGCAATTAAGGATATTGAAATTGCCGTAGTAAACTCGTCACGCAATTCCAATAAACTTGATTATTCCAAGCACGAAAGAGATGGACTGCGTGTTATAGCAATTGGAGGCTTAGCACTTTCAAGAGGATTGACATTGGAAGGTCTTTGCGTAAGCTATTTCTATAGAAACACAGCTACGTTTGACGTTTTGATGCAGATGGGACGTTGGTTTGGATATCGCGATGATTACGGAGATATGTGTAAGATTTATCTAACTGATTTCTCATACAGGTATTATCGTGAGATCAGTCAGTCTATTGACCAATTGAAGAAGGATATACGGACTATGGGTGCACAAGGTAAGCGACCGGAGGATTACGGTATTCGTGTTCGTAATAATTCTTCTGAAATGGGAATTACAGCTGCTAACAAGATGCGTAATACTAAAGCCAAGATTGATAGAAAGTCATTTTATGGCAGCGTATTTGAAACACCTTATTTGCATCGTTCTCTTTCTGCTGTTTCGGAAAACATAGATCATACAAGCGCTTTTTTAAGAGAACTTACTGTTGCCCAAAAAGATGATAGTGTACAGCACCCATATATCAGGGATATATCTGCACGGAGAGTATTTGAGTTGTTGCAGGTTTTAAACATTCATGAGGCCAACGAAAACTTTGACACTAAACAGCTTTGCCGTTTTATTGCGAAGCATTTAGAAATGAAGTTCGATGTATTGGTTATGGGCGGTGCTGCCGAAAATACCCCTATTGAAGGTTTCGAGCCTGTATTCACCGATACTTGTGTAAAAAGAAGATTCGATATTGTTAACAGAGATGAGTATCTCGATCAACAAATTATACGTATAAACGGAGTTAGAGCGCATTTGTGGGGTCCTCGTGATACCGCAAATGGCTTGAGTGAAGCCGATCGCAAGCGTGTAGAAAGTCAGACAAGCGTCAAAGCACAAGATTATATGCTCGAAGGAAGAAATGCATTACTCATTATTTACTTCATCCAACCGAGCAATGAAGGCGTTGATATTGATGATTACTTTACCGCAGAAAACACCATGGAAGAAGAAGTAAAATCACAGGTTAAACTGCTTTTGGAAATGCGTCAAAAGAATATGAAATATCTTGTCGGTTACGGAATAGGATTCCCGCACAAACAAGGATTAAGTGGTGATGCAACAAACTATATTGTAAACAAGACTTGCAACTATTACACCAAACAGCATGAGGAAGATTATCAGACTTACGGAGAGATTTAAATGGACATTCAACAGATAGAAGAAAAATTTGCAGCAATACAAGGCAATTCCACATATCTTAGAGTCTCCGAAGAGCATCCCTTGGAATTGTATCTTGGTCTTAATGATCAGGGACAGAAAACGTTAAGATTCAATGGGGTGTTCACGCCTGTGAAAATTGTTGGCAATGCTTTGTTGATTATTAAACAGGTAAGAACAGCAAGCGGTCATAGTATATTGTTTTCATTCAACTCCAAAGAAAACTTCACTTTGTTTTATAAGTTGTGTGAGGATATTATTAACCAAACTGATGCTTGTTCTCCGGCGAATGGATATGTTGAGATAGTGAACCGCTATAATCTTTGGAAAAAGATGTTTTATGGAAGAAAGGATATTCTTTCGGAAGATGAAATTCAAGGGTTGATAGCAGAATTACTGTTCTTGAAAAACAATATTTTTGATCTTTATGGCACGACGGCTGGATTGAACTCATGGAGCGGTCCAGAGCCTACCCATAAAGACTTTTCTCACGGAAATGATTGGTTTGAAGTTAAGTCAATTTCCAACAATAAGCCTACTGTGTTTATTTCTTCTATTGAGCAGCTTGAGTCAAACTCGGATGGAAAGTTGGTTGTTTTTCATATGGAGAAAATGAGTCCGGAGTTTAATGGTTATTCTCTTAACCCTTTAGTTGAAGAGATAATGAACTCGTTTGCCATGGATAGCGACCGCGATCTGTTTTTAGATAAACTTTCTCAAGCGAAATATTCTTATAGCGAAATATATGATAACTATGTTTATAATGTTGTGAAGATGGAGAAGTATAGAGTTACCGACAACTTTCCTCGCTTTAGACATAATGACTTGCCTCGTGGTATTGTTAAAGTTAAATACGAAATAGAGTTATCAGTTATAGAAAAATTCAAGGAGATTTGATATGGAAATCACCTACGAAGAGTACAAACAAGAATGTTTAGATGATATACATCTTGAAGCTCAAATAGATGGAACGACATATGACGATTATTTTCTAACAGACACATTAGGTAAACTCGTTGCAATGGGTGAATTGATCGATCCGCAGCCTCTTTGTGTGAATAAAAAAGGAAGAAACAATCGTATTATGTCTTTTGATGCATTGGCGTTTGATGAGTCGGACAAGTCGGTTGTGCTCATTTCTAATGAATTTAAGGATTCTGTTTTAGAAACATTGACGTTAACAGAGATTAATAAGATTCAAACAAGAATGTTGAATTTCCTGGAAGAAGCTTATGAAGGCACATTAGAAAAGTATTTTGATATTTATGATGATGTTCTGAAAATTGGTCGAGATATTGCAAGAAGAATGCATATTGACTATGTTAATGCTGAAAATGATGAGTCTATTGATAAAATCAATCTAATCATTATTACCAATCAAGATATAAGTAACTCTGTTAAAGAATTGCCGCCATTCACTTTCCTCGATAAAAAAGTCGGGGTTAGCATTTGGAGCACAATGCGATTCTTCGAATTATATCAATCGGGACGTGAGCGTGAACCAATTGTTATCAAAACAGAGAGATATGGAATCGATGGTATTCCATGTATCAAGGCCGATATGGTTGATAACATTGATTATGATGCATATCTTGCCATTGTTCCTGGTGAATTCCTGCACAAGATTTATTATGATCACGGTCCGCATCTTTTGGAAGGAAATGTTCGTGCGTTCCTTAGCAACCGTGGAAAAATAAACAGGGGCATTAGAAACACTATTAGGACAGAGCCGACTAAGTTCTTTACATACAATAACGGAATTGCATGTACCGCCGCGAAAATTACATTGTCTCCGGATGGCCATAAGATTGTGGAAATTGAGGATTTACAGATAATAAATGGCGGTCAAACTACCGCGTCTTTGACATCTGCGGTTTTGAAGGACAAACTATCTCTAGATAACATTTTCGTCCCAATGAAAATGACCGTTGTCAAGAATGATGATTACGATACAATGATTCAAAATATATCCAAGTATGCGAATAGTCAGAATACTGTTACTGATGCGGACTTTTTCTCTAATCACCCGTTTCACAGAACATTGGCAACGCTTTCCACTCACACACCAGCACCCGCAAAGGATGGTAGTTTGCACGGTACATACTGGTATTATGAGCGTTCACGCGGCAAGTACGAACAAGAACAATTTAAACTCTATAAGAAGAGCGATATTGAAAACTTCAAAAAGAAATATCCCAAGTGTCAGGTTGTAAAGAAAGAAGAACTCGCTAAATATTATACAGCAGCCGAACTTTTGAGACCAGATAGAGTAAGTGCAGGTTCCCAAAAAGTTATGAAGTTCTTCGCAGAAATAATTGATAAAAAATATCAAACACATAGCGAATATTTTAACACCGAATTCTTCAAAAAATGTATTTGCTATACAATTCTATATCGTGAAACAGACCGAATTGTAAACAAAGCAGAATGGTACAATGTGGGTGGCTATAAGTTAAATATTGTTCCTTATACGATCTCCAAAATTATAAGTTCTATCCCTACTGGATATGCTTTAGATTTTGAGCGTATATGGCGCAAACAGGAATTGTATCCGTCGCTTGTTGCGGAAATTAACAGGATTGCTCAAATTACGAATGAATTCATCCAAAAGTCGGAGGGAGTCATTGTTACAGAGTACTGTAAAAAAGAGGATACATGGAATAAATATAATGCTGTTTCTTGCACTTTCTCTCAGGAGTTTATAAGTGATTTGATACCGTTGTCAATTATCGAGGACAAAATAAAGGCTGAAATGAAATCTGAAAAACTCGGAAAGGAATTGAATGTCGAGGGAGAGATTGTCAACTTGGGTGGAGCATATTGGCGAAATCTTATAGCAGAGGGATTGAGGAGAAAAATCCTTTCTCCTATGGAAATTGATCTTCTGAATATAGCTGCGTCAATTGATACACCTAGACCAAGAATTGCTTCTCCTAAACAAGCTAAATTGATTTGGAAAATCAGAAAGAAGCTTGAGGATAGTGGTGTTCTTGTTTAAATTTAAGAAGTGAGAGAGTAATATGAATCAAACGTGCAATATAGTAGAGCTTTTCAGCGGGATCGGTAGTCAAGCGAAAGCTTTAAAAAATTTAGGATATAAAGTTAATACGCTTGGCACTTGTGAATGGGATTTGCACGCGTTTATTGCTTATGATGCAATTCACAGTTCGCCAGAGCTTCCAGAAACTATAGCTAGGATGGGGAAAGCGGAAATACTGAAAAAGCTTGAAAGCTATACTTTAAGCAACAACGGTAAAGAAAAAATGGAGTTCAAGACGCTGCGTTCATATTCTGAAGAGTCTATTCGACGTATTATTGCAGCTATTGAACGAAACAAAAATTATGGATGTCAGTTCATTAACAGGGGATCAAATGCCCGAAGGTGTAGACATTCTTACATATTCTTTCCCGTGCCAGGATTTGTCTAATGTTGGAGCTTTTCATGGTTATAACAAAGGGATTGACAAGAATTCTGGCAGCCGTTCCAGCTTGCTTTGGCAAGTTGGAAGAATCCTTCAGGAAATGAGAGATGGAGGAAAAGCGTTGCCTCGATATCTTTTGATGGAGAATGTTCCTACACTGCTTGCTGAAAGGCATAAGGATAATTTTAAAAAGTGGATAGAAGATTTAAAGGGACTTGGTTATATCAGTTATTATTTTCAACTGAATGCGAGCAATTTCGGATTGCCTCAAAACCGTCCCCGACTTTTGATGATAAGTGTTTTTATTAAGGATTATGACGAAAAAACTATTGAAAAGATTAAAAGCTTCTTTGACAAAAAATCATCCAAAGATATTGTTGATGAATACGCTTCATCTAGGTATTATCACAAAATTGATATTAAAGATCTTTTGCGAATTGATTATAATAATGCCAAATACAGGGAAGAGGCTAAAGAATGCACTCCCAACGATACTGTATCTCGTAGGGAAATTTGGGAAGAAAACCCACAGCTTGTTCTTAAGGGGAATGTTGTTAATCCAAAATACGATGTAATAAGAACTATTACCACGAAACAGGATAGAAATCCGAATTCGGGGAATCTGTATTTTGATAGCGGTATTAAGGGAAGAGGTAAATTCAGGTATTTGACCCCCCGTGAATGTTTTCTGTTTATGGGCTTCACAGATAAGGATTTTGATAATGTAATCAAGAATAATCCAGAAATTCATAAAAACATCAAACTGTTTCCGAGAGACAAACTAATTCGAATGGCAGGAAATAGCATACCTGTCAAATTGCTAGAAGGCATTTTCTATCAGATAAAACTGCTGGATGAAGTGTTGGAAAAATAAAATGGATATACACAATAAAGAAACAAGAAGCTACAATATGTCCTGTATCAAGGGGAAAGATACAAAACCAGAAGAAATCGTCCGCAAGTATCTTTTTTCTCAGAGGTTTAGGTATCGAAAAAACGATAAACGACTTCCCGGAACTCCGGATATTGTTCTACCTAAATATAAGACTGTGATATTTGTTAATGGCTGTTTTTGGCACGGACATAAGGAATGCAAATATTTTGTATGGCCTAAAACGAATTCTGATTTTTGGGAAGAAAAAATAAAAGCTAATATCTTAAGAGATGCCAAAAAGATTGAAATGCTAAAGCTACAAGGTTGGAAAGTAATAGTTGTATGGGAATGTGAGCTGAAAAACTCTGTGCGCAAAGAGACGCTTGAAAAAATAAAGCAACAAATTTGCTTATAAGAGAATGTTAAATTCACAGTAGGTCATCTGTGGAATGGAGAATACTATCATGGATAATTATGAAATAAAATTGGATAGGCGTGTTTTGAAGCAATTGGGATCACAGTTATATGGTGATACTCCCAGTGTTATTGCTGAATTGGTGGCAAACAGTTATGATGCAGACGCAAATAATGTATGGATTACCATTGATACTGTTAACAACAATGTGATAGTTGAAGATGATGGAAAAGGTATGACCGCTGGCGATATCAACGAATCTTTTTTAAACATAGGTTATGATAAGCGTTCCGATAATGGTGTTACTGATTCTGGACGGAAAATAATGGGTCGAAAAGGAATTGGGAAGCTTGCAACATTCTCTTTGACTAATACTGTTCGCGTTCTATCGTCCAAGGATCACAAAAAAGCAGGTTGTATTTTGGATTTCAAAAGAATCACTGAAGATGATGCGGAGCCGGATGCAATTAATCCGGATGTTATTATTTTCGATGAAAAACGTTTATCGAAGAATGGTACTGGGACAAGGCTGGAGCTTATCGGAGTAAAGAAAAAGATTACAGTCAGCTTTAGATTCATCGTAAGCAAACTGATGCGCACTTTCGATGTTAATGATCTGAATTTTTCAATACATATTCGAAAAAACAACGAAAAATACCGTACACTCATTCGTTCGGAGCTTGATTATTTTTCGATTATGGACACGATAATAACCATTGGTGAAAATTTTGCGTCCAAGCTGGAATCTGTAAATAATAATTCGATTCCCGAACGATATAAACTGACTTCAACATATGATGAATATATTGCTGCGCAGCCAGTAAGAGGCAGAAATCTTTTGTCCGCATTTCCTTATAAAATTGAAGTTGAAGACAAAGATGGAAACGCTGCTAATATTGACTTTGCTATCAGCGGCTGGATGGGAACCGTAAGAAATTTGCCGGATTTGAGATTGCTTGAAAAAGAAACGGATGACGCGGAAGATGAGGACAGGATAACAATAAATGATAATAGAATATCCTTATATTCACGCGGAAAGCTTGGCGAATACGATATTCTTTCAAAAATCAAAAACAATCGAAACAGCGAAGCTTATGTTATTGGTGAATTGTACGTTGATATTTTTGAACAAGATGGATTAGCTGATATGGCGATTAGTAACCGACGCGGATACGAAGAAAACGATCCGAGATATATCGAAGTCATTAAAATAGCCAAACGCTTGCTCGGATATATAGTAGGTCAAAAAGATATTGTTAGTAAGCGAAGAAAAGAAGATGACCAAAGGATCGAGGATGAAAAAATCAAAAAGAAATTTTGGGAAAATCCTCAGACAAGAGAAATATTAGAACTTCGTCTTAATGATGCTGAAAAACAAGTGGTTCAGGAAGAAAATCTGCAATTCACTCGAGCAGTAAATAACGGAAAACAGACAAAGAAGATTTTTATCAGCCATAAAGAAGAACATAAACTATATGGTCAGTTTATTGTAGATGTATTGGAAACGTACGGGGTTGACGTGGTGTCAACGATTATCTTTACCGGAGATAGACGCTTGGGAGTTCCTCAAGGAAAGGATATTTATGATTATCTTAAGGATTGTTTCCGTGAGGATTTAATGGTGATATTCCTGTTCAGCAAGGCTTTTTATGATTCGAACATATGTATCTCTGAAGCGGGTGCTGCATGGGCAACAAACCAAAATTGCATGAATGTTGTTATCGATATTTCATTTTCGGATATCGAAAAACCGAGTAACAACGCGCTGAGTAGTATTAAATTTCAACAAATCCGAACCCCAGATCAAACTATTACTGTGACAGAGTTTTTCAAAACAATAATAGAAGAAGGACTCCATTTCGAGTATGATGAATCTAAATTACAAAAAGCTTTGAATTATGTGTTGAAAACAGATAAGTATTCAGATCAAAAAATAGACTTTCCGGCTACATTTTTACCTAAGAGAAAATTCCTCCCTGTGCCACGATGCCCAAAATGCCATAATATAATGCTATTGACAGAGGAAAACGGCAGATTGAAATATGTGTGTTCCAATGTATCCTGTGATGAGTGTTATGAAGCCGTTATTAATTAAATTTCTCTCTGGACTTTTGCAAACCTTTGTGATACTGTTGTGTACTGCAAAGGAGGTGCGGATATGGCACAGATGAGTTTAGAAGAATTGTACCGCGGAGAAGGTGCGGGAGAAAAGTACGGTATCTTGGGAAAAGTTATGAAAGACTTCCTCCAAAATGGGCGTCCGTCGGAATACGACGAGCGTACTTGGCTTGAAATGCTGCTTGTCAAGCACGCGCTGATTGCGGCAGAGAAAATGAAAAATGAGGGCGACACGGTGTCGGGTATGACCGATGACATGTCGTCCTCTTCTTATGTGAGGTGGAATGAAAATGACAACGCTTGAAGATCTGTACTACGGCAATATCGTTCCGCACGAACACAGTTTTAAGCGCGGGAGTGCTTACAGCGAAGTGTTGAGCTATGTTATTCGGCATCAGGACAGCTTGATACCGACGCTTACGGTTCAGCAGAAAGAAATCTTTGAAAAGCTCAAAGACTGCGAGGCGGAACTGCACGGTATGAATGAGCGCGAAGCGTTTATCAGCGGCTTTAAGCTCGCGGCGAGAATCATGACCGAAGTGTTGTACGAGCCATCAGAGGATTGAATTTGCAGAAACAAGGCCGAGCCGATTTCGCGGTTTGGCCTTGCGATTTTCAGTTCGACACAGCACGGTTAAAATCTGCACCGCAGAAAACAAAGAAAACAGTATTCCCGCAAAAGCGCCGGAATATACACTGTTGGCGCAAAAAAACTTGACAGAATTTCCCCGGTATGTTATACTGCAAGTAAAGAAAGCAACCGACAATTGAATACACATATTTTTATTTTGAGTTTCAGACTCGCACTTACATAATCACCGATGCAACTACACATCGGGATTGAGTGCGGGTCTTTTTGTTTTGCAAAACAGCAGTCCTCTACATAACACGGCGAAAAACCGTGTGAATTTAACAGGAGGAAAAACCAATGAAAGAATCTGTTTACACCGCTTATGAGGATCTGCCGTTGTTTCTTAATGCTGAAACGGTGGCGAAGCTCCTCGGTATCTCCATCTCAAGCAGCTACGAGCTGATGCACGAGAAAGGATTTCCGTCGTTGCGTATCGGCTCACGGCTCATCGTACCGAAAGAAAAATTCCGCGCATGGGTCGAAGAAAAGACGGGAGGCAGCATTTGAAGTTCACCCGATATCCAAAGCGTGATGCGATCCGGGATTATTTTCCTCTGCCGAATGAAATTTTCAGCTTGGGTCTCAGCACCGGTGAGATCGCAGTGTATGCGTATCTGATGTACAGCGAGGACAGGAAAACATTTCAATGCCATCCAAGCTACAAAACGATTGGCAACGCTGTCGGTATGAGCAAAAACACCGTCAAGAAATATGTAGACAGCCTGATTGAAAAGCAGCTGATTACTGCAGAGCCGACCTCTGTGTACACGCAAAAAGGCGAAAAGCGTAACGGCAATTTGCTCTATACCGTTCGCCCGATAGAGGATGCGGTGGAGTATCATTACGAGCAGCAGATGATTCGTTTGGAATGCGAAATACGGTGTCAGTCAGCTTTGAAAAAACTCGCCGAATTTGACCGCAAACATGGAAAATCGGCGGTTTAACGGCAGTTTTACG
>OBAH01001920.1_pt1 | contig 10891 bp, 8 predicted proteins | sample 1517491 | NCBI WGS metagenome assembly OBAH01 (sample SAMN04571697, study PRJEB22368) | human gut metagenome | biome: human gut; material: stool | host: Homo sapiens | place: Luxembourg | collected 2012-08-03
ACAGTAACGTAGCCAAAATTCATTCCAGATTGCCTGCGGCAATGGAATTTTGGCTCGTATGTCTCATCGTTACCGGAAACTGCTTTTTACAGATTTTTTAATGATTCTTCCAGTTTCTTCTCAAAATCCACGCTGTCAATATCTTTCTTTCTCTCTACAGGTGCTGCAGCCTCATCTGTCGTCACTGCTTTCTCATCACCATGAAAAATAGGATTCGCATAAGAAACAACGTTATCCTGTGCCGGTCTTTCATCCTTTGCGGAACTTCCGTTAATCTTCTTTATACTTCTTTCAGATGTTGTGACACAGGCTTTCGGCACTGCTTTTACATAATAATAATATTCATCATCCTCATATTCCAGTCTCTCGGTACGGGTATAGTCACCACCAAATACAAAGAATTCAAGAAGTAATCCTATCACCACAGAGATCACTGTATAAATGATCAGCGTAACAACATCAATATCCAGTCTAAAATAAAATCCACCTGCAATAATCATCAGAACATACACAACTCCACCTGCAATAATGGCAATTCTCCATGCATAGTCAAAAGAGCGGGTACGTATCAGATTCACCAGCAGAATCACTGCGATAAAGGCAATCACTGTGATCCACATTCCCCAGTTCTGCACGATTCCATCTGTCAGAAGTTTTAATTTGTCAGCTATGGCAACATCCGGGTTTTCCAGAAGTTTATGCTGTACACGTATAAAACGGATAAAATAGTAAATAATCACTCCGCAGCCTGCAGGAAGTGCAGAAAACGCATTGCACAAAAGTCCGCTTCCGATAGGAAGAAGCGTCGGAACACTGAACCCAAAGGAAAGCGGTGTAAATACAAGTACTAAATTATTGTCTGAACTGAATCTCAGGAAGAGAATTGCCATAAACAGGATCAGCACAAGCATAAAACCTGCAACTTCTATCCCCAGTGCATAACCATGTGCGACCATCAGGGCAAATCCTACAAAAATCATTACACCTGAAGGAAGAATGGAACAGATCAGTGCAAGGATCAGAACAATAAATATATTATCGATCTGCTTCATATATCCCATATTGGTATTGATCCATATGAAATAAACCATTGCCAGAACGAAACGTAAGACAGGCAGGATATAAATCTCATACTGGCTGTATAAATTCTTTATTCGCTGTTTTAATTCGAGTAATGCTGTCATTTTTTATATCCTCCTGTAACTCCTCTGGCTGAAGATTTTTTATCTTCGCGACCGTAGATTTTACTTAATTGTGTAAGTTCTTCATAATAATTTTTCACACTTTTCTTTGCTTTATGGTATTTCACCGTATATTGGATATATGTCAGGACAGAAAACAGTACCAGCACTGCCACATACCCCAGAATAACTTCCACGCCCAGTGAAACAAGGTTCATCTTATGAACATTATCTATCAGATATTCAGCAAAATATGCTGCGATACCGGCCAGAATCAGGCAATACCCAATCGTAACAAGGAAAAAATTCTTAATCATGGCAAGTCCGATATAATCACTACGGTAGTACCTGCTGACCGGAAGATATTTCTTTCCTTCACCCTGTTCATACATGGCAAGTTTATTCATGATTTTTATCTTCTCTTCATTTAACATAAATTACTCCTTACTGTATGCTTTTCCTTTTGCTATAATCCGCTATTACTGTTCACTCTGTTCTCAGCAACAACCTGATATCATTCATATAATCATACAGATTAATTGTAACATATATCATTATGTATGAAAAGTGTTTTTTCTTATCTCCTGCCTATGCAAACCGTAAGAAAATAAACATTTCCGGCACCTTTTCTCTTCAGGCATCCGGCCATTGCATCGATCGTACTTCCTGTTGTATACACATCATCTATCACCAAGATATTCTTTCCCCTGACATCTCCGGTCACGCAGAACGCTTTTTCCAGGTTTTTTCTTCTCTGCAAAGCATTCAGTTTTTTCTGCGACTTTGTCTTTAAAACTTTCTGCACAATATTGACATCTGTGGAAATCCCGGTATAATGACCGAGTTTCTCCGCCAGATATGCAGCCTGATTAAAACCTCTCTGCCGCTCCTTCGACCTGTGTACCGGAACCGGCACGATCAGATCCGGCTTCCATTCCCGCAATTCTTTCTGTGCATATCGATACATTGCTCTGGCATAAAAATCACCGTATTCTCTGCATCCATAGTACTTATATCTGGTAACAGATCTTCTCATTATGCCATCATAGACAAAAATACCTCTTCCCTGTTCATACATATGCCTGTGTTTCTGACAGTCTCTGCAGTATTCCCCTGTTTCTATGGGTTTTCCACATTTATAACATCTGGGATGACCAATCGGACGAAGTTCTTTCTCGCATTCCGGACAGATCATCCTTCGCTGATCTGCCAGTATTTTCTGACAGACCGGACAGCATCTCGGGTAAAAAATATCAGCAACCATGTTCAGAAACCGTTTCATTTCCATTTCCTTCCACTATTTTACTCTTTGTTTTGCTATCCTCTGTATTTCTGTTTTTCTCATATTATCGGAATAAATTTTTTCTCTGTTATTATTCAGTCATCAGATCACAGTCTGCAATATCATTCTTCACCATCTGTATTATTATCCCCTGTAGTCTCACTCAGTTCTCTGATCCGTTCATCCAGTGCACTGTATCTCTTCTGCTGTTTTTCATTGCGTATCATCTCTGCAAAGGTCTCCTCGTTTCCCACAACCGTCACACATTTTCTTGCTCTGGTAACTGCGGTATAAAGAAGGTTCCTGTTTAAAAGCATCTGTGGTCCGGAAAGCAATGGAAGTATGACTGCCGGATACTCAGATCCCTGAGACTTGTGGATTGTAATAGCATATGCAAGTTCCAGTTCCTCCAGCTGTTTGAACGAGTACATTGCAAAACGTCCATCCTCAAATTCCACTTCTGCTGTCTCAGCAAATTCATTGATTTCCCTGAGGATTCCGGTGTCTCCGTTAAATACTCCCACGCCTTTCTCAATGACAACCCCATATCGTCCCCGGATTTCCCATTCCATCTGATAATTATTTCTGATCTGCATGACCTTGTCCCCTGTGCGGAACAGCCGGTCTCCAACCGCCCTCTCGGATTTCCCGTCTTCCGGCGGATTCAGGTATCTCTGCAGGATCTGATTCAGCCGCTCTACTCCCAGAAGTCCCTTTCTCATAGGTGTCAGTACCTGTATCTCAAAGGGTTTGGCATCTACATAGCGCGGCAGTTTCTCCTGGATCAGCGCGATCACTACTCTTATAATGATATCTGCATCATATCTCTTCAGAAAAAAGAAATCCCTGCTCTTATTATTGATCTGAACCTGTTCTCCCTTATTTATCTTATGAGCATTTACAACAATATCACTCTCTGATGCCTGTCTGAATATCTTAGTCAGTTCCACTACAGGGAAACATCTGCTTCGGATAATATCTCTCAGCACATTGCCCGGGCCTACACTCGGAAGCTGATTCTCATCCCCCACAAGGATCAGTCTGGTTCCTGCTACCACTGCAAGAAGAAGAGAATGCATCAGATGAATATCCACCATAGACATTTCATCAATAATGATCACATCTGCCTCCAGCGGATTCTGTGCATTCCTCTCGAATTTAGCTGAATGCCCGTCCCTCTCTTCCTCCGGCATTCCATTCAGTTCCAGCAGACGGTGAATTGTCTGCGCCTCATATCCGGTAGTCTCTGTCATTCTCTTTGCAGCACGTCCGGTAGGTGCAGCCAGCCGAATCTCTGCACCTTCTCCCTCAAAAAAGCGGATGATCGCATTGATCGTTGTCGTTTTACCTGTACCGGGGCCTCCTGTAAGAATAAAGAGTCCATGATCCGCTGCTTCAGTGATTGCTTTCTTCTGCATTTCATCCAGAACAGTTCCTGTCTCTTTCTCGATCAGCTCAATTCTGTGCCTGACAAGCTCTTTATCCTCAGGACACACAATATTCAGTTCATTAAGCATCCTGGCAGTGTTCAGTTCCAGATAATAATACTGTGCCGGATAAACGATAGTTTCTCCGCTTTTTTCTTTCAGCACCAGCTTCCTGTCAATAACCATATCCATAAGATGTTTCTCCATATAGGATTCATCTACTCCCAGAAGTCTGGCACATCTTGTAAATAACTGTTCCCTCGGAAGATAAGTATGTCCTTCTCCCGAAGCCTGCAGAAGAGTATACAGCATTCCGCTGCGGATTCTGTAATCTGAGTCTGCGTGAATACCGACTCTGGCAGCAATCTCATCAGCAATCTTAAATCCCACACCGGAAATATCTTCCGCAAGTCTGTAAGGATTCTCCTGAAGGATCGTATAGACAGATTCCTTATATTTCTGATAAATCTTTGCGCCCAGGTTCAGGGAAATCCCATATTTCTGCAGAAAGATCATTACTTTTCGCATCTCTGCCTTCTCCCTTACCTGCGCAGCGATCTCCCGGGCTTTTTTCTCACTGATCCCCTTTACCTCTGCAAGCCGCTCCGGCTCTTCTTCTACGATACGGAGTGTGTCATCTCCAAACTTCCGCACGATCCTGGCAGCCAGTGCAGCACCGATTCCCCTGATGGCGCCCGAACCCAGATAACGTTCTATTCCATATGTATCCTCCGGCATCTTCTCTGTAAAAGAACTGATCTGAAACTGTTTGCCATATACCGGATGATGGATATATACTCCGGTTGCTTCAATAGATGCCCCCTGTGTGATCGCAGGGAAACTTCCCACGCAGGTCAGCTCTTCCTCTTTTTTTGTACCTTTCAGTACCATAACTGTATATCCGTTATCTTCATTTCTGAAAATAACATGATCTATGTATCCTGTGACAGTTTCACTCATGTGCTTTTCTCCACACCTCCTGCTTCTTTGATCCTCTGACAACGCAAAAAGGCACTGCACTGTGCAGTACCTCCTGCTTTATCCGTCAAAACGTGCCATTACCTCTGCATACTTACCGGTTCCCACTGCGACCACGCTCATTGCATCCTGCACAGTCAGTGTACTTACTCCGGTTCTCTGCTCGATCAGTGTATCCATCCCATGAAGAAGGGCACCGCCGCCTGTAAGTACGATTCCTCTGTCTACAATATCCGCAGCCAGTTCCGGCGGTGTCTTTTCCAGAATTCCATGAACAGTCTCCACAATCTGGCTTGTAGCATCCTTTAACGCCACACGTATTTCTTCTGAGGTAAGTGTCACTGTCTTCGGCAGACCGGTGATCACATTTCTCCCCTTTACTTCCATTGTTCTCGGATTTGATTCCTCTATAGCCGTACCAATCTGAATTTTGATCTTCTCTGCCATATCTTCTCCGATAAAAAGTCCATGATTCTTTCTCACATAGTTCAGTATAGCCTGATTAAAAGTGTCCCCTGCAACTTTCACAGAAGCGGAAACCACAACCCCCGCAAGAGAGATAACCGCAACATCCGAAGTTCCGGCTCCAATGTCTACGACCAGATTTCCAAAGGGCTTGGTCACATCCACCCCGGCTCCGATTGCCGCAGCTATAGGTTCCTCCACCATATAGACATCTCTGGCACCAGCCTGATAGGTTGCTTCCTCCACTGCCTTTTTCTCAATCTCTGTAATTCCACTGGGAACACAGATACTGATCCTGGGCTTGCGGAAAGCTCTTCTTCCTATTGCTCTGGATATAAAGTATTTCAACATCTTCTCTGTAACTGTATAATCAACGATCACGCCCTGTCTGATGGGACGGATGATCTCCATATCTGAAGTAATGCGCCCTTCCATCAGACGGGCTTCTTCACCGATCGCACGTATCTTCTCTGTATTTTTATCATAAACTACGATCGAAGGCTCATTTAGCACAAGCCCCTTTCCTGTAGAATAAGCCAGACTGTTCCTGGTTCCCAGGTCAATTCCAATATCACTTGTCGGCATGGAAATCCCCTTTCTGTTCTTACGTTCTCCTCATCCCCTTCAACTGATCATTACTTTTTACAGTCTCTACCGGGGACTTATCCGGTTTAGTTATAACAACTCCATAAAATAATGCGATCAAAACAGTCCAACAGGGCTTCACATCCTGATAAGCCGGATCAAAATATATTATTTACGAGAATTGCTATAAATAATCTCTTCTATTATATACAACTTCCATTTAAAAAGAAAGTCCTGCAATATGATTTCAAGATTATTTCAGATATTTCTTTACATATTTTCCGGTATAGGAAACCGGTGACTGTGCCACCTCCTCAGGAGTTCCCTGAGCAACTACGGTACCTCCTTTGTCTCCACCCTCCGGTCCGATATCAATGATATAATCTGCGGTCTTAATCACATCCAGATTATGCTCGATCACAACTACTGTATTACCGCCCTCCGATAATCGTTTCAGAATCTCCACCAGCTTATGCACATCCGCAAAATGCAGACCTGTGGTAGGCTCATCCAGAATGTAGATAGTCTTACCTGTGCTGCGCTTGCTCAGCTCTGTGGCAAGCTTGATCCTCTGTGCCTCTCCTCCGGAAAGCTCTGTGGACGGCTGTCCCAGCCGGATATAGGAAAGTCCTACATCATAAAGAGTCTGTATCTTTCTTTTAATAGAAGGAACATTCTCAAAAAAAGTCAGTGCTTCCTCCACCGTCATATTCAGCACATCGTAAATATTCTTATCCTTATACTTTACTTCCAGGGTTTCTCTGTTATATCTCTTACCTTTGCAGACCTCGCATGGTACATATACGTCCGGAAGGAAATGCATCTCAATTTTGATAATACCGTCACCGCTGCATGCCTCACATCTTCCGCCCTTTACATTAAAACTGAATCGTCCTTTCTTATATCCTTTTGCCTTGGCATCTGCTGTTGCTGCAAAAAGATCTCTGATCTGGTCAAATACCCCGGTATAAGTCGCAGGATTGGAACGTGGAGTACGGCCAATAGGTGACTGGTCAATATTGATAACCTTATCCAGTTGGTCTGTTCCCAGAATATCCTTATGTTTTCCCGGAATCACTCTTGCCCGGTTCAGATCTCTTGCCAGGCGTTTATAAAGAATCTCATTGATCAGAGAGCTCTTACCTGAGCCCGAAACTCCTGTGATACAGGTCATGATCCCAAGAGGTATCTTCACATCGATATTCTTGAGATTATTCTCTGCCGCCCCCTTGACAGTAAGAAAACCGGTTGGCTTCCGTCTCTCCAAAGGTACCGGGATTTTTAATTTTCCGCTCAGATAAGCTCCTGTGATGGAATCCTCGTTCTTCATCAAATCCTCTGCAGTTCCCATGGCAACCAGTTGTCCGCCATGCTCCCCTGCACCGGGACCTATATCTACAATACAGTCTGCGGCACGCATGGTATCTTCATCATGCTCCACAACGATCAGGCTGTTTCCAAGATCACGCAGTTTCATCAGAGAACCAAGAAGTCTGTCATTATCCCTCTGGTGAAGTCCGATACTCGGTTCATCCAGAATATAGGCAACTCCTACCAGCCCGGAACCAATCTGGGTAGCCAGACGGATTCTCTGCGCCTCGCCGCCGGAAAGAGTTCCTGTCGCACGTCCCAATGAAAGATAATCCAGTCCTACATCTGACAGGAAACTTACCCTTGCCCTGATTTCCTTCAGAATCTGTCTGCCGATAAGCTGCTGCTGCTCGGAGAGCTGCATATCCGCCAGAAAGGCTTTCAGCTTCTCTATGGAAAGATTGGTGACCTCATAAATATTCTTATCCGCCACAGTCACAGCCAGTGATTCCTTCTTCAGTCTCTGACCTTTACAGGTTTTACATGGAGTAATGCGCATGAAAGATTCATACTCCTGCTTCATGGCATCAGAGCCTGTCTCTCTGTAACGCTGCTCCACATTTCGGATCAGCCCCGGAAACGCCACATCGTAAACGCCCTCTCCGCGCTGCCCTTTATAGTAAACCTTTACAGAATGTCCATTAGTTCCGTTGATCAGAATGTCCTGTATCTTCTCCGGATACTCCTCAAAAGGTGTTGCCAGGCTGAAATCATATTCTCTGGCAAGAGCATCCAGGATTGCCCTGGAAAAGCTTCCCTCATTTGTGCAGGACTGCCATCCTGTGACCACAATGGCACCATCCAGGATACTCAGAGATCTATCCGGGATTATCAGATCAATATCAAATTCCATTTTATACCCAAGTCCCAGACAGTCCGGACAGGCGCCAAAAGGATTATTGAAAGAAAAGCTTCTCGGTTCGATCTCATCTACACTGATACCACAGTCAGGACAGGAGAAACTCTGGCTGAAATTGTGAATATTTCCATCCATAGTATCTACCATCAGAAGACCCTCTGCCAGATCCAGCACTGTCTCAATGGAATCTGAGAGTCTTTTCTCAATCCCGGGCTTCACGATCAGACGGTCTACCACAATCTCTATATTATGCTTGATATTCTTGTCCAGACTGATCTCCTCGGAAAGCTCATACAGGTTTCCGTCAATCTGCACACGTACATATCCGCTTCTCTTTGCCTGCTCCAGAAGCTTTGCATGAGTTCCCTTGCGCCCCCGCACAACAGGAGCCAGAAGCTGGATCTTCGTTCTCTCCGGAAAAGACATGATACTGTCTACCATCTGGTCAACTGTCTGCTTCTTAATCTCTCTTCCGCACTTCGGACAATGAGGGATTCCCACTCTGGCATACAGAAGTCGGAAATAATCATAGATTTCTGTCACTGTTCCTACTGTGGAACGGGGATTGCGGTTGGTAGATTTCTGATCAATGGAAATGGCCGGCGGCAGACCTTCGATGCTCTCCACATCCGGCTTCTCCATCTGTCCCAGAAACTGTCTTGCATAGGAAGAGAGAGATTCCATATAACGGCGCTGACCCTCTGCATAGATGGTATCAAAAGCCAGTGAAGATTTACCGGAGCCACTCAGTCCTGTAAATACCACAAACTTGTCTCTGGGAATATCCACACTTAAATTCTTAAGGTTATTAACATTGGCACCTCTGATCCTGATAAAGTGCTTCTTCGTTGTATCTGCTGCCATTGTGGGCCTCCTGTTTCTCATTTATAAATAATAACTGTTTCTTACCTTGACAGTTACACCTTTTTCGTATGTTATGATATTCATGGATTGTGCGCAGTTTCGCTGCCCCGCAATCCTCATGGCATCAGTATAATACAGGAACATTTGTTCGTCAAGGCGTTTACGGCAAAAAATCCGCCATAACGGAATTGCTTACATGGATTCCTTCTCTGCTCAGAAAAATCCTTCCGTTTTCTTCCAAAAGCAGTCCCATTGACTTATATTTTCTCAGAACATCCCCGTATATTGCATCTATTTCACTTCCAAACTGCCGCTCAAACTCAGCTTTTGAGATTCCTCTGGTCATACGAAGTCCCAGAAACATGAACTCCGCCATCTCATCCTCTCTGGTGAGGGGCGGCTCTTTTTCTCTTATTTTTTCCGGAGTTCTGCTGTTTTCCAGATATTTTTTCATATCCTGTGTATTGGCAAAACGTTCCTTTCCATAAAGAGAGGAAGCTCCCAGGCCAAACCCCAGATAATCCTGTCGGATCCAATAGCCCACGTTATGCCTGCATTCTCTGCCTTTCTTTGCGTAATTGGAAATCTCATACTGCTCAAAGCCATATTCTCTCAGAATCTGTGCTGTTGCCTCATACATATTGTACTCCGCATCTTCATCCGGCAAATTCAGCGTCCGCGATGCAAAAGGTGTGCCCTCCTCAATGATCAGGCTGTATGCGGAAATATGTTCCGGATCCAGTCCTGCAACAGTGCGAAGATTGTGGATCCATCCTTCATAAGTCTGATCCGGGATCGCACTCATCAGATCAATATTGATATTGTCGAACCCTGCCTCTCTTGCACTTCTGTAAGTCTCCAGAAACTGCTCATAATTGTGGATTCTTCCAAGGATCTTCAGTTCTCTGTCATCCGGCGACTGTAAACCTATGCTCAGGCGGTTGATTCCATATGTTCTGTATGCCTGCAGTTTGTTTCTGTCTGCAGTCCCCGGGTTTACTTCTATGGTGATCTCAGCATGATCCGCAATCTGAAATTTTCGTCTTATATGATTTAAAATTTCTCCTATGAATCTCTCATCCAAAACAGAAGGAGTGCCCCCTCCAATAAATACAGAGGATACACTCCTTCCTTTTCCTTCTTCTGCTGCATTGATTTCTTCAAGCAGAGCATCTACATAATCAGCCTGCTCCTTTGGACCTGACGGACCGGAAAGGAAATCACAGTAATCACATTTTTTTATGCAAAATGGAATGTGGATATAGATTTCCATGGGAGAATCTGTGATATTCCTTCTCTCCATTGTAATCTGCTCCTGTTATGACCTGTTTTCTATTCCTCAGTATCTGATGTACTGCTGTCTTGCTCATTGTTATCTGCTGAGTCGACACTGTTATCTGTACTGTCGGCATCACTTTGGCTGTCTGAACTTTCCGCAGATGAGATACCTGCTGCATCCTGCTCTGCCAGATACGTATTTACCATTGTCAGATTACCATTGGTGGTAACTGCTGCGGAAGCTACCTGATCCGGTGCCGGAGTGGGACTTGTCTCTTCCGGCGCAACACTGATCTGGATCACTTTGGAGGACGCTTCATCTACCTCCCTGGTTTTCCCACATCCGGAGACAGAAATTCCAAGCAATAACATACATAGTATAACTGTTTTTCGCTTAATCATTTTCTTCAATATTTTAACCTTCTGTTGAGATGAGCACTATTCACAGATAACTGTTCAGTACCTTCACAGTTACCATTCATACTTTATTTATCATCCAGTTTCAATACACTCATAAATGCTTTCTGCGGAATCTCCACATTGCCTACCTGACGCATACGTTTCTTACCTTCCTTCTGTTTCTCCAGAAGTTTCTTCTTAC
>OBAH01001924.1_pt1 | contig 10878 bp, 8 predicted proteins | sample 1517491 | NCBI WGS metagenome assembly OBAH01 (sample SAMN04571697, study PRJEB22368) | human gut metagenome | biome: human gut; material: stool | host: Homo sapiens | place: Luxembourg | collected 2012-08-03
ATCTTTTCCAACTGCAAAGGAGATCGGTGATCTGCTGTTCTTGAACTCATCGGACTCCAACAGATCTCTCAGCATAACGGCTGTATTTTCACTGTTCGGGACTTCAATCCCGACAGCAGCTTTTCCCGGTATAGGAGCTTCGATCCTCAGATCAGCAACAGCAAGATTCAGCTTGATATCATCTGCCAGCCCGACAATCTTGCTGACTTTCACTCCCTGTTCCGGCTGCAGCTCATACCGGGTCACAGACGGACCACAGCTTGCATTGGTGACATGAACCCCTACTCCAAAGTTCTGAAGTGTCTGCTCCAGCTTTAATGCTGTGGCACGCAGATGTGCATCGGAATCTCCACCGCCCTTTTTCCCTTTTACCAGAAGATTCATCGGTGGAATGCGGTAAATCTTCTGCGGCTGCTCTTCCATTGCTCTGACAGACTGCTCTACACTGGCTGTCTCGGCTGCAACTGCCTGTGCATTTTCTTTCGTATTTTTCCTGTTCCGTCTGGCCGGTATCTCCTGCGGATCAGATGGCATCTGCATTGCATCAGGTACTCCTTCTTCAGCAGATCTTTCTGTTCCGGTCTTCTCTGTCTCTTCTGCTGTAAGCGGTTCTGCACGGTTAATAACAAACCGCCCCGGATCCGATTCTTCGCTATCTCCTCCGTCAGGGACTGCTCCTTCCGGGGTCAGTTCCTGGATCTCAGGAGATTTTCTCCGCCTTCTGCTTTTTCTCTCCCGCGGTACTTCCTCTTCTCCTTCCCCATGCAAAAGAGTCGTTGCAAAGGAAACTCCTCTTGCCTTTTTCTCTTTTCCACCAGGAACTCCTGCTCCGCTCTCTTCTGTCTCCTGAGCTGTCTGCCGCTCTCTTTCTTTCCTTTCCCGCTCTTTCGTACGGATCACTGCGGTTTCCTGTCTCTTTCTTTTTGCCTCTTCATATGCGACTTTGCTTTTCCGTCCGATGGGAGACAGAAGAGAACGCTCTGTGATCAGGATAATACTGATGATTCCCAGTACAACCAGGATCACACCGGCACCGATCTTTCCAAAAAGCGGACAAAATAACCGGATCAGACAGCCTCCTGCGAAACCTCCTGCATTCTTATGCTCACTGGATGCGACATAATAAGAAAATAATGTTGCATTTTTATCGTATGGATGGAACAAAAGCTCAATCATTCCGCACAGGATCAGAAATAATGCAGCAACTGCTCCTAATTTTATGTAAGCATGGGAATTTCCCTTATTGGAAATTCCAAATGCAACTGCTCCAAATAAGATAAACGGCAGAAAATATGCCATAAATCCGAAAATGCCAAAAACTACCGATGACACCGTCTTGCCTACAATTCCACCCAGTCCAAAATTACTGAGGACAAGAAGGATACACACTGCAAGCAGTCCCAGAATGATGATCTCCCCTCTGATCTCATCCCGGTTCTGACTTTGTCCGGATTTCTGCTGCGTCTTCTTTGCCGTACTTTTTGTATTCTTCTTTCCTTTTGTTGACTTCGCAGCCATATAATTCCCCCTTATTTTCACATACTTATTTTAGTATACCATCAATTTTTTTTAGTGTCATCAAAAAAATGATCCGGTTTTTCCTGCTTCTTTTTTCTTCTCTCCTCATCGATCAGTTCATGAAGTTTCTGAAACGCTTCATGAATCCCTCCCACTTCATCGATCATTCCCTCTCTGACAGCCTCCTCTCCCTCCAGCATTGTCCCCACATCTTTCACGAGCTGCGTTGAATCCAGCATCAGCTCCACGATCCGTTCCTGGGAGATATGAGAATGGGACGCAATGAAGCGGGTAATGCGATCCTGGGTACGCTCCATATTTCGATAACTCTGGATCACTCCGATGAACATTCCAGAAGAACGAACCGGATGAATAATCATCGTGCCTGACGGGACAATAAAAGAATAGTCTGCAGATACAGCCAACGGTCCTCCGATAGAATGACTTCCTCCAAGGACCAGTGATACGGTCGGTTTTCCAAGGGATGCGATCATTTCTGCAATTCCAAGTCCGGCTTCTACATCCCCGCCCATTGTGTTTAAAAGGATCAGTACTCCTTCGATCTCATCATTTTCTTCTGCCTCCGCAAGCCGCGGGAGCAAATGTTCATACTTTGTAGCCTTTGTATTTCCGGATACATTCTCATGTCCTTCAATCTCACCGATGATCGTCAGAAGCTGAATCCCATACGGGTTTCCCTTTTTTCCCAGTTCCATCGTCCCCATTTCGCGGATCTCTTCATTTTCCTTATTTCTCTGCTCCTGTTTTGTATCCATTTTTTCTGTTCCCATAGATTCCACCTCCTACAAGTTCTGAACCATAGTATGAACAGATTTATAATAAATATGTAGGAATACATACAACAGTCCGGGGCGGAACATACGATCTGCATAGACACTCTGCCACTGTCAGTTTTTCCTTCATACCCCGGTATAAAAAAGAAGATACAAATGTATCCAATTTACACTTGTACCTTCTCATCGTTATTAATCTTCCAAAGCCTGCTTTACATCAGCGATCAGGTCTTCAATATTTTCAATTCCAAGACTGAAGCGGATCAGATCCGGCTGTACTCCTGCCTCCAGAAGTTCCTGCTCATTCATCTGTCTGTGTGTATGACTTGCCGGATGCAGGACACAGCTTCTTGCATCTGCCACATGCGTCACAATAGCAACCAGTTTCAGCTTATCCATCATTTTCACGGCAGCTTCTCTTCCACCCTTTAATCCAAAAGTGATGACACCACAGCTTCCATTCGGCATATATTTCTGCGTCAGATCATAATACTTATTGCCAGATAACGACGGGCAGTTTACCCATGCTACTTTTTCATGTCCCTGTAGATATTCCGCCATCTTAATTGCATTTTCACAATGTCTTGGCATACGCAGATGCAGACTCTCCAGTCCAAGATTCAGGAGAAATGCATTCTGCGGTGACTGGATCGATCCTAAATCTCTCATCAACTGGGAAGTTGCTTTTGTGATATAAGCACCTTTTCCAAATTTTTCTGTATAGATGATTCCATGGTAAGTCTCATCCGGTGTTGTCAGTCCGGCAAATTTATCTCCGTAAGCAGCCCAGTCAAAATTACCGCTGTCAACAATCGCACCGCCTACACATGTTGCATGACCATCCATATACTTTGTTGTGGAATGCGTCACAACATCAGCCCCCCACTCAAACGGACGGCAGTTGATCGGTGTAGCAAATGTATTATCTACGATAAACGGAACCCCATGCTTATGTGCCGCCTTTGCAAATTTTTCAAAATCCAGAACGACCAGTGCCGGATTTGCAATCGTCTCTCCAAATACTGCCTTTGTATTATCCTGAAATGCTGCTTCCAGTTCTTCTTCCGTGCAATCAGGATCAACAAAAGTAGCCGTCACACCCATTTTACGGATTGTATGAGCAAAAAGGTTATATGTTCCGCCATACAGGGCAGATGCACATACAATATGATCTCCCTCTTCTGCAATATTCATAATGGCATAAAAATTAGCTGCCTGACCGGATGAAGTCAGCATTGCCGCTGCTCCGCCTTCCAGATCACAGATCTTTGCTGCTACTGCATCATTCGTCGGATTCTGCAGTCTTGTGTAAAAATAACCGGATTCTTCCAGGTCAAATAAACGTCCCATCTGCTCACTGCTAGTATAACGGAATGTAGTACTCTGATAGATTGGAAGAACTCTTGGCTCTCCATTTCCCGGTTCATATCCTGACTGCACACACTTTGTCTCAATTCTGTAATTGCTCATTTCCTCTTCCTCCTTGAAATTTTCTTAAAAAATGGAGCAGGCTGTCAATTTCAGCTTGCTCCATATCTTTTTAGTAGGTTATTTATTCATTCCAGTTATGATATACATCCTGCACATCATCATCTTCATCAAGCAGATCCAGTGTCTTCTGGATGTTCTTGATATCCTCTTCTTTTGTAAGGTCAACATAAGTCTGAGGAATCATCGTAACTTCCGCAGAAGCCATCGCAATTCCTTCCTCTTCCAGCTTCAGACGTACATCACTGAAATCCTCCGGTGAAGTAAGCACTTCGTAGCTGTCCTCTTCTTCATTAAAATCTTCAGCACCCGCATCCAGTGCAAGCATCATCAGATCATCTGAGTCCATATCACACTCTTCTTTATCGATAATAATCTGTCCCTTTTCATCAAACATAAAAGATACACATCCCGGAGTCCCGACATTTCCAGCTCCCTTTGTAAACGCATTTCTTACATTTGATGCTGTACGGTTCTTATTATCCGTCAGAGTCTTTACGATGATGGCGGTTCCGTTCGGACCATATCCCTCATATGTAATACGCTCATAATTATCTGCGGAACCTTCCCCGGCTGCTTTCTTGATATTTCTTTCGATCGTATCATTCGGCATATTGTTCGCTTTTGCCTTTGCGATCACATCACGAAGTCTGCTATTATTCACCGGATCAGCACTTCCACCTTCTTTTACTGCAATCGCAAGCTCACGGCCGATCTTTGTAAATATCTTTCCCTTTGCTGCGTCATTCTTCTCTTTTTTGTGCTTAATATTCGCAAATTTAGAATGTCCTGACATACTTTCATTCTCCTTTTCTATCTGACTTAAATCAATTAAGACTTGTACTTCATCCTGCTCTCCGCAACCAGAGCATTATCTTAATAAGTTTACCACGCTTTTTCTCATCTGTAAAGTCCACGTTCCTGTCTTATGTAGGCAGATTCAGGCTGACGCAGATCGCCTCGTCTACTTTTTTCATCATTGCAGAATCTATATGACATACATATTCTTTCAGTCGCTGCTTGTCGATTGTACGGATCTGCTCTAACAGGATCACAGAATTTTTTACTATATTATAATCCCTCGTACTGATCTCGATATGCGTCGGAAGTTTCGCTTTATTCATTTTTGAAGTGATCGCCGCACAGATGATCGTAGGGCTGTGCCGGTTTCCGATATTATTCTGGATAACCAGGACAGGTCGTATCCCTCCCTGCTCTGATCCGACCACGGGGCTTAGATCTGCGTAATAAATATCTCCTCGTCTGACCATTTGTTTTCACTCTCCGATATCTCCGTTATGTTAAGCTATACTTAAGTATCTCCGGATTCATCGGATGTATTCACAAATTCTTCAGATTCGTCCTTTAAAAATAATCTGTCTGCGAAATGATTTTTCCATTCTTCAGGTAAACACGTGGGATTCTCTTACTCAGGCAGCATACAAATTCATAATTGAATCTTCCACTTAATTCTGCAAGATCCTCCACCTGGATCTGTTCCTCCTGATCCCGTCCGATCAGAATCACCTCATCCATAAATGCCACATCGGGGATTTCCGTTACATCAACCATAAACTGATCCATACAGACTCTTCCAAGAATCCTTGCCTTTTTCCCATGGATCAGCACATACCCTTTATTTGACAGTGATCTGGGATACCCATCTCCATATCCCACCGGAATGGTTGCAATCTTCATCTTTTTCTCTGTAATATATGTGCCACCATAACTGATCGATGTACCTTTTCCTACTTCCTTTACGAAACTGACATGACTGACCAGACGCAGAGCCGGACGCAGACTCACTGCATTCTGATCCACGTCGTCTGATGGATACATTCCGTAAATGGAAATTCCCGCTCTCGCAATATCATGCTTGAGATCTGGAAAATCAATGATTCCGGCACTGTTGTCACAGTCAAAATACTGGATCGGAACATTTCGTTCCTCCATCAGTTCTTTCATCCATAAAAATTTCTCATGCTGCTTTAACGTATAAGATTTATCCAGCTCGTCGGCTTTTGCAAAATGCGTAAACATTGCCTCTGTCTGCACATTCGGAAGCCTGCTGATCCGTTCAATGGAAGATGCACTTTCTTCCGTTACCGGGAATCCGATCCTTCCCATTCCGGTATCAATCTTAATATGAAAATACGCAGTCTTTCCAAGTCTTTGTGCAGCCTCTGACATTCCCCGTGCCATTTCTTCAGTATAAACCGCAGCACGAATCTCTTTTTCTACCATCTCCTCGTATTCGTCCGGGAAGACACATCCCAGTACCAGAATCGGCTTTTTGATCCCCTGTTCACGCAGGACAGCCGCCTCTCCCATACATGCAACAGCATAGCCCCAGATATATGGCATCTCTTCAAACATTTTCGCCAGCGGAACTGCCCCATGACCATATCCGTCGGTCTTGATGACTGCGATCAGTTTTCCGTCTTCGCCAATCCGCTTTTTCATCTGCTCCATATTATATGCAATGGCATCCAAATCGATATATGCACAAACTCTGCTGTATTTCTTCATTTAGTTACACTCCTTTGCTTTCTTCATCGCTACCTGTATTCCATGGATCAGATCCCTTGCGAGAACACTGTAACCACCTTTTTTATCCCTTGCCTCATCTCCACCACAGGCATGCAGAAAAACGCCTGTCACTGCACTTTGAAATCCATCCATTCCCTGTGCGAGAAGTCCGGTGATCACACCCGCAAGCACATCTCCCGAACCGCCTTTTGCCATGGCTGCATTGCCTGCCAGATTAAGGAAGTTCTGCCTGTCTTTCTGGGCAACTATCGTCCTGCTGTCTTTTAAGACACAGATACACGGGGATTCCTCGGTAAACCGGTGAAGTACTTCAAACCGCCGTTCTACAATTTCTGATACAGAGATTCCTGTCAGCCGGGACATTTCTTTCATATGAGGGGTGAGGATCATATTTTTCCCAAGTTTTTTATACAGATCTTTCCTTCCTGCAAGAAGGTTCAGTCCATCTGCATCAATCACGCAGGAACACTTTGCTTTCTCTATTGTATGCAGCAAAATCTTTTCTGATCTACTGCTTTGTCCTAATCCACAGCCGATACAGATGACATCTGCCCACCCGATCAGTTGATCCAGTTTCTCTTCATCATACTCTCTATAGCAGGAAATGATCGCCTCTGGAAGAAGTCCCTGAAGTACCTGCCTGTTCTCTTCTGCTGTATAGATCTGGACAAGTCCGGCACCAACCGTATACGCTGCTGTAGCTGAAAGATAAGCTGCTCCTGCCATTCCCGGACTGCCGGTGATCATAAGAACTCTGCCAAAACTGCCCTTATGCGAATCCTCTTTTCTTTCCGGCAGCAGATTTCCCAGCTCCTTTTTATCATAGGTCATGCAGACACTTTTCTGTTCAAAAAAGTACTCGGGATCAATCCCGATCGTTACCGGAACAACCTCTCCCGCACAGATCTGTCCCGGATACAAAGCACAGCCACGCTTCTGACATGCCATAGATACTGTCAGTTCCGCCTGAAATGCAATACCAAGCACCTTTCCTGTAGCAGAACAGATTCCTGATGGAATATCCACTGCAACCTTCTGTGCCGTCTGCCGGTTCATCCATCCGATCACATCTCTGTAGTGTCCTGCAACTTCTCTGCACAGACCAACGCCAAAAATTGCATCAATGATCACAGTATACTCTTTCTCGGGGATTTCTGTAAACAAATTAATCCCGAGATTTTTGTCGATCTGAGCCTGCAATCTGCATTCTTCCGTCATAGAGCTTTCTCTTCCCGTAAAAAGCACATCCACATGGCAGCCCTTTTCAGCCAGAAGTCTTGCCACAGCAAATCCATCTCCGCCATTATTTCCACTGCCGCATACGATCAGTGGTCGCCTTAAATCCTTTTTCTTTTCTTCCAGTACTTCAACAATTTTTAATGCTGCCCTCTCCATAAGAACCACAGAAGGTACACCGATCTGCTGGATCGTATACTGATCTGCTTTCTTCATCTGTTCTCCGTCCGGTAAATATCTCATGAGCAGTCCCCTTTCTTTTAAAGACAAACTGCTGCGGACCGGTCCAGCTATGACCATACCCGCAGCAGTCCTCTGCTATTTTTGAATTTCATTGTGCTGGCTGATATTATAAGACAATTTCATCAGACTGTCAGCAAGATGTACACTCTCCACAATGACATCCTTGGGAAGTGTAAGATCCGTATGTGCAAAATTCCAGATGGCCTTGATCCCATTCGCTACCAGGACATCCGCTACTTCCTCCGCTTTTGACTTGGGAAGTGTAAGAGCTGCAATCTCAATATCATTTTCCTGCAGGTATCCTTCCAGTTCATCCAGCATTCTGACAGGGATTCCCCGGATCGTCACTCCCTCAAGACGCGGATTCACATCAAATAAACTTTTTAAAATAAATCCATTCCGTTCAAATGATGCATAATTTGCCAGTGCCTGTCCAAGATTACCGGCACCGATGATAATAAAGTTATGATCCTTATCCAGTCCCAGTATCTTTCCAATCTCCGTATAAAGGTACTTTACATTATATCCATATCCCTGCTGTCCAAATCCACCGAAATTGTTCAGATCCTGCCGGATCTGGGATGCTGTTACCTGCATCTTTTTACTCAGGTCATTGGATGAGATCCTCTCTACACCCGCTTCAAGCAGGTCTCCCAAATATCTATAATATCTTGGAAGCCTGGAAATTACGGCACGTGATATTTTTCTTTGTTCCACTTCCATTGCCCTCCACATCATAATCTACCCAACATTATATAGAATAGTTAAACTTCTGTCAAACTTTACTTTCCTACTTCTTGTATTTTCGGCTATTTTCGATATAATAGATACTTGGAGTTTTATAATAATGAAGAGCCATTTTAAAATAAGAACTATGATATAAGGAGTTTATTGATTATGATTTTAGCCTGTCACAATCTGAATAAAGCATTCGGCGAACATACCATTGTCTGCGACGGTTCTTTTCATATTGAAGACCGGGAGAAGGCAGCTCTTGTCGGGATCAATGGTGCCGGGAAATCTACGATTCTGAAAATGATCATCGGGGAGGAACCCCTGGACGGTGGCGATGTTATTCTTGCCAAAGGGAAGACTCTCGGTTATCTTGCACAGCGTCAGGATCTGACATCCGGCAATACAATCTATGAGGAAGTAAAAAGTGCAAAAGCCGATATCTTTGCAATGGAAGCCCAGCTTCGTTCCATCGAGCAGGAACTGAAATCCTTAACCGGGGAAGATCTGAAAAACCGGCTGGATACATACAACCGGCTTCAGTCTGAATATGAGGCCAAAAATGGCTATGCCTGTGAAAGTGAAATCACTGGTGTCCTGAAGGGGCTTGGATTTACAGAGGATGATTTTTCCAAGCAGACCGATACCCTCTCAGGAGGTCAGAAGACACGAGTCTCTCTTGGAAAACTGCTTCTGACAAGCCCTGATATCCTCTTACTGGACGAGCCGACCAACCATCTGGATCTTAGTTCCATTGCATGGTTGGAAACGTATCTTTTAAATTATTCAGGAGCCGTATTGATTGTTTCCCATGATCGGTATTTTCTGAACCGTGTCGTAACAAAAGTCATTGAGGTCGATCAGGCTCATATTCGTATGTATATGGGAAACTACAAAGCCTATGCAGCGAAAAAGCAACAGATCCGTGATGCCCGCCTGAAAGAATACATGAACCAGCAGCGTGAAATAAAGCATCAGCAGGCAGTCATCGAGAAACTTCGTTCTTTCAACCGGGAGAAATCCATCAAGCGGGCTGAAAGCCGGGAAAAAATGTTGGACCGTATCACTCCTGTTGAAAAGCCCGTTGAAAGCGTCCGCGAAATGCACTTTTCTCTTGAGCCGTCCTGTATCAGCGGATCGGACGTCCTGACAGTTGAACATCTGTCCAAACGCTTTGACAGCCAGCAACTTTTTCAGGATATCAGCTTTGAGATCCATCGCGGGGAACACGTTGCCATCATTGGTGATAATGGTACAGGAAAAACTACCCTGTTAAAAATTATCAACCAAGTAGTCTCTGCAGACGAGGGATCTTTCACGCTTGGATCAAAAGTCAAAATCGGATATTACGATCAGGAACATCACGTCCTTCATGATGAAAAGACGATTTTCGATGAAATTTCCGATGACTACCCATCCCTGACTCATACGCAGATCCGCAATACACTTGCTGCATTTCAGTTTACCGGGGAGGAAGTCTTTAAACAAATCCGTACACTCAGCGGTGGCGAAAAAGGACGTGTATCCCTCGCAAAGCTGATGCTGTCCGAGGCAAATTTCCTGATTCTCGATGAACCTACCAACCATCTGGATATTACCTCCAAGGAAATCCTGGAAGAAGCCCTGAACAACTACAGCGGAACGGTTCTTTATGTCTCCCATGACCGGTATTTTATTAATCAGACCTGTTCCCGCATTTTGGAGCTTGTCAATCAGACTTTTGTAAATTATATCGGAAACTATGACTACTATCTTGAAAAGAAAGAAGAACTGACCCGGGCATACGCATCTGCCACTGCCGTATCTGCCGGTATTGCTCCCTCGGAATCTTCTTCCGACAATCAGACAGAATCCAAATTGAGCTGGCAGGAGCAGAAAGAACAGCAGGCAAAAGAGCGGAAACGCAAAAACGATCTGAAAAAGACAGAAGAAGAAATTGCAAAGCTGGAAGAACGAAATACCGTAATCGATGAAGAACTGACAAAAGAAGAAATTTACTCCAACTCCATCGAATGTCAGAAACTTTCTACCGAGCGGGTTGAAAATGAGGAAAAGCTGGAAGTCTTGTACGAGCGGTGGGAAGAGTTGGCGGAGGAAGTGTAATAAATTTGTATTTGTTGGGGTGAAAATGATTCGGTATCAGGAAGGCTTTTTGACAGAAGAGCGTCCATATCCGCCCTTGCTGTTGCATCGCAGTGCAGGACCCGCTTTACCTCAGCCCGTTGACAACTTGTAACAGGAACGTGGAAACACTCGTGCAGAGGCACTCCTGTTTACGTTCCTTAACAAGTTGGGCAAAGTGTCTTCGGAACGCTCC
>OBAH01001930.1_pt1 | contig 10864 bp, 9 predicted proteins | sample 1517491 | NCBI WGS metagenome assembly OBAH01 (sample SAMN04571697, study PRJEB22368) | human gut metagenome | biome: human gut; material: stool | host: Homo sapiens | place: Luxembourg | collected 2012-08-03
CGGCCGTATGCCGTCCGCAGTGGGCTACCAGCCGAACCTGGCCGATGAGATGGGTGCCCTGCAGGAGCGCATCACGTCGACCCGTGGCCACTCCATCACCTCGCTGCAGGCCATCTACGTGCCGGCCGATGATTACACCGACCCGGCTCCTGCAACGACCTTCGCCCACCTGGATGCAACCACCGAGCTGTCTCGTGACATTGCCTCCAAGGGTATCTACCCGGCTGTGGACCCGCTGAGCTCCACCTCGCGAATCCTCGATCCGCGTTACGTGGGCCAGGCTCACTACGACTGCGCCAACCGCGTCAAGGCGATTCTGCAGCGTAACAAGGAGCTGCAGGACATCATCGCCCTGATCGGTATCGATGAGCTCGGCGAAGAAGATAAGACCACTGTGAACCGTGCTCGTAAGATTGAGCAGTTCCTTGGTCAGAACTTCTACGTCGCCGAGAAGTTCACCGGCCGTCCGGGCTCCTACGTTCCGGCGGACGAGACTATCGAAGCATTCACCCGCATCTGCGACGGCGTGTATGACGACGTTCCGGAGCAGGCATTCTCCGGTATCGGCGGCATCGACGACCTCGAGAAGAAGTGGCACGACATGCAGAAGGAATACGGTGCGTGATGGCCGGATCGACTATGCAGGTGAACATCGTCGCCGCTGACCACCCTGTGTGGCACGGCACGGCGAAGTCCGTTACCATTCCCGCCTCCGAAGGCGGAATGGGCATCCTGCCCGACCACGAGCCTGTGCTGACCGTGATCAAGGAAGGAACCATCGTTGTGGTGGATCCTGAAGGCAATCGCCTCTCCTTCGAGGTGACTGACGGCTTCATCTCCTTCGATTCGAACAAGCTCACCGTCGCGGTCGAGCGTGGAACCAACGTGAAGCGCGCCGAATAAGCCGTTTCCGCTTGACGTAAGGTGGCCCGGTAATCGCAATATGTTTTTGTATTGCGATTACCGGGCCGCTTTTGTCTTTTACGTGGCTTTCCGCCGCCGCGAATACGTATGCCGTACGTACGGCGACGCGCATGGTAGGGTAGTGCCTCGTGCGAATTATTGTTGCTGACTGCTCTGCCGAATATTCCGGACGATTGAACGCCTCCCTGCCGCTCGCCAAGCGCGTGCTGCTCATCAAGGCGGACAACAGCCTGCTGATCTTCTCCGAACTCGGCTCATACAAGCCGCTCAACTGGATGTCCGCGCCATGCAGCATCAGGGACATCACCCCCGACCACGCCGATGACGACGTTGATACTGAAGTGCCGCAAAAGGTGATCCGCGCGTCGGCCGACAAATCGAACGACGTGCTGGAAGTGACGTTGCAGCACATCTATTCGGACGAATCGTACGACCTCGGCGAGGATCCGGGCCTCATCAAGGACGGCGTCGAAGACCATCTGCAGAAGTACCTGGCCGAACAGATCGAACGCATCGGCAAAGGCGCGAAGCTCGTGCGCCGCGAATACCCGACAGCCATCGGACCGGTCGACATCATGGCGATTGACGGCAACGGCGAGCACGTGGCCATCGAAATCAAGCGCAACGGCGGCATCGACGGCGTCGAACAGCTCACCCGCTACTGCGATCTGCTCAACCGCGACCCGCTGCTGGTCCCCGTGCACGGCATCTTCGCCGCGCAGACCATCACCCCGCAGGCCCGCGTGCTCGCGCAGGACCGCGGTTTCAAATGCCTGATTCTCGATTATGAGGAGATGAAGGGCACCGAAGACGACTCTCTACGACTCTTCTAATGAAAAAGCCTCCCGGGTGGGAGGCTTTTTGCGGTTAGACCGGCTGGATCAGTAGGCGGCGAGAATGTCGACCACGAAGACCAGCGTGGAATTCGCCGGAATCTTCTCCTGATCCTTGTTTCCGTAGCCGAGGCTCGGCGGCACCACCAGCAGCACCTGGGAACCGACCGTGTGGCCTGCCAGACCCTGCTTCCAGCCCTTGATCACGCTGTCAAGCGAGAAGGCGGAGGACTGTCCGCGGTCCCACGAGGAATCGAACTGCGTGCCGTCAAGCAGCCAGCCGGTGTAGTGCGCCACCACGGACTGCGTATCCTTGACCACAGCGCCCTTGCCCTTGATGAGGTCCTGGGAAATCAAGGAATCGGAGCCCTTATAGCCATTCATGTCGATCGACGGCTTGCCGTCCTTGGCGAGCGTCACTTTCGGCAGGTCGGCCGGAATGTCGGCGACCTTCTCGCCGGTGGCCTTCTTCAGGGCCTTCGACTTGGACACCAGCGTGAGTACCATCAGGTACGAGGTGCCGGAGGAATTCGAGTCGTTCACGCCGAACGCCACGGTGGAATTGAGCTTGAGGCTCTTGAAGATCTTGTAGTAGTTCTCGGTCATCTGGCTGGTATCCGAGGTGACTACGGTGGAGCAGTCGGGGGTGTTCTTCTCCCACGTGCTGGCCAGTTCGGAACCATCCTTGACGCTGATGGCGATGCCCTGCGAGCAGACGCGGTCGCCGTCCTCGATCTGGGCTCCGTCGCCCTTCTGCAGCACCACGTAGCTGTTGTCCTCAACCGTCATCGGCGTCTTGAACGAGACGGTCGGCTTCTTGCCGAGCTCGCCCTTGGCGGTCACGCCGGCGATCTGGTGCATGCCGATTTTTTCGGAAGATGAGGAGGAATCCGAGTTCGACTTGTCGGATTTCGCGCTGGAATTACCGCCGCACGCAGTGACGCCCAGGCACATGACCGTTGCGCAGACTGCCGTGACGGCCTTGGAAAGAAGTGATTTACGCATAGGGCCAACCATAGCGGCAAAGCATGATTTTCATGTTTTTTTCAGGCTTGTGCAAACGGACACTGTAGAATGGAAAAGCTATGACTGTATTGCAGGAAGAACAAGAGAAGCCGCAGATCGAGACGGGCCCTACCCGGCATGCGAAGATCATGCGTGGCATCGTCACGCCTATTTTCGGCTTGCTTGCCATCGCATGCGTCGTGTTTGGCGTGTTGAATTCAACCGTCTGGAAACCGGACAATGAGATCACCGCCGCCGCTCCGGTGAATGGTTCGGAATACGTGGTCACCGATCCGAACGTGCTGCAGCTGGTAGACAGCCGCGTCAATATTTCGGCCAAATCCCGTGACAAGAAATCCAATGTGTGCATCGCCATAGGTTCCGCGCGCGATGTTGCCGGATGGATTGCGGGAAGCAAGTACATGCGCGTCTCCGGTCTGTCCGATTGGACGACGCTTTCCACCATGAAGGTCTCCGCGCAGGGAACCGCGGACAATTCCCAGAACCAGGTGGCTTTCAAGGACTCCGACATGTGGCGCACCATCAAGTGCAATGACGGTGCCGTTGATATGCAGGTCAAAGGATCGAACAGCAATAACGCCGAGGATGTTGTGGCGTTGATTGATTTCGGCAACCGCAAGGGAGATACGGTCACTCTGAATTGGGACCGTCGTAACCTGCCGAATTTCGCCATGCCGTTGTATCTTGCCGGCGGACTGCTGGCGATTCTCGCCGTGCTTTCCGCTTCCGTATTCGCCATGCCGCCGCATAAGCGCCGCAACAAGCGCGCTTTCGCCATGGTCGAAGGCGTTGGCGTCAACGAAGGCGATGAGAACGAGGTTTCGGCTTGGGTGAAGAACGCCGAAACCGCCGCCAGCAACAGGGCACGGAGCAGGTCGCGTCACGGCAGGCGTCGCCATGCGGAACATCGCACCGGCGGTCGTACGTCATCGTTCGAGGAAACGCAACAGCCCGTCATCGTCGATCCTGTGGCACGTAACCTGGTCGCCGACCAGCAGAACACGATTGCGGAAAGCCAGCCGACTGTGTCCGAATCGACCGTATTTGAATCGACGGCGGGCGAATCGTCTGTTGACGACGAGGCGACTTCCGTGATCTCGCAGGATGAGCTTGCCGCGTATTTCGCTCGTCTTGCCCAAGAGGAGGTTCAGACGGAAACGCAGGAAGACGGCCAAGAGGAGGACCAGTGATGAGGAAGCGTAGTCAGGCGATTATCGCGGCCATGCTCGCGCTGGGAATGGCCGTCGGCATGTGCGGTTGCGAAGGCCAGCTGCCGACCCCGAAAGCCACCACCCGGCAGGATGCGCCGAACTTGAGCGCCAAGCAGGAGCAAAAGGTCCGCACGAGGATTCTCAAAACGCTCGACCAGTGCAATCAGAACCGTGACACTGATACGTTGCCGACGATTCTCGAAGGTCCGGAACTGGACATCCGCACCAGCGAGCTGAACGTAGCGAAAGCCACGGGCAATCTTGACCGTAAGACCACCATCCCCACGGATCTGGCCCAGGCCGTGATCTCCACGGATGCCGGCTGGCCACGGTCCGTGTTCTCCATCACGTCCACAACCAAGGACCAGCAGTCCAAGCGTCTGCTGGTGTTCAGGCAGGATTCCGCACGCCAGAACTACAAGCTGTGGGGTGTGGCGCGACTGTTCTCCGGCGTGAAGATGCCGAGTTTCGAAATCTCCAAAACCGGCAGCGCGCAGGGAACGCCTACGGACACCGGTCTGGTCATGACGCCGAAAGCGGCGGTGGACGCGTATGCGGACCTGCTGCAGAACGGGGCGAACAGCAAGTACGCCAGCAAATTCGCGGATGATGATCTGCGATCGAAGCTTGCCGATCTGACTGCCCAGGTGCAGAAGGCCATGGAGCTTAACGAAGGCACGCAGCAGCAGACCTTCGAACCGGTCAATGGAGCCATCAGCGTCATGCGTTCCGCGGACGGCGGCGATCTGGTGGTGGCGCAGATCAACTCCGAATGGACGCGTTCCGCCGGCGCTGGCCGTGAATCGCAGCCGGCCTCTGACGCGGAAAAGGCGCTGTTCGGCAATGGCAAGGCCACCAGCACCATGAAGACGAGCTATGTGAACGTCATCGCGCTGTATGTTCCGCCGGCGAATTCCGGGCAGAAAATCACCGCGGTCGGTTCCGAACGCCAGCCGGTGAAGGTCGAAGCGCTGTAAAACGACGGGTCCTTGGACGCGCATCGTCGGCGGTTTTCCGCCTATCGCGCATCCGTGGGAATGAAAACCGGGAAATCGTTGTTGGCACCTATAGTTGGTGCCAGCAACGATTTCGTGTTTTTGGAGGCAAGTATGGCAGAGCAGCAAGCGTTCCATCCGGGTGTTTCATTGGCGGGAGCCGTTGATCTGGAAGCGCTCAAGCATCAGGTGAAGGCCGAGCCGGGGCAGGCGGGCGGCGCTCCGGCGGCTGGCGGATATGTCATCGACACCACGGAGAACACGTTCCAGGCCATGGTGCAGACCTCCGCCACGTTCCCGATTCTGCTGTTCCTGTGGGTGCCGACCGACGACCGTCTGTTCGCCATGGCACGCGCATTGGGTGACGCGGTGAACAAGCTCAACGGCCAGATCCAGCTGTCCCGCATCGACATCGCATCCAATCCCTCCATCGCACAGGCGTTCCAGATTCAGGGCGCGCCGGCGCTGTTCGCGTTGATCGGCGGCCGTCCGATGCCGATTCTGCAGGGCCTTCCGTCCGACGAGGAACTGCAGCAGATCACAGACGTGGTCGTGCCGAAGCTTATCGCCGCCGCACAGCAGGCCGGCGTGACCGGCACCGCTCCGTATTCGGGCGATCCGGATTCCGACGCGGCCAATTCCGCATCCGCCGGCAGTGTGCAGGATCAGGTGCCGCCGGAACATCAGGAAGCGTACATGCTGGCACAGCAGGGCGATTACGCCGGTGCCGCCGCCGCGTACGAGAAGGTTTTGGAAGCCGATCCGAACGATACGCGCGCCGCCCGCGAACGTGCGAAGGCGCTGCTGCTGGCCCGTTCCGCCAATGCGGACGTGCGCGTGGTGCGTGCCGCTGCCGCCGACAAGCCGGACGATGTAGACGCGCAGCTTGCCGTCGCCGACATCGACATGATCGGCGGGCAGATCCAGGACGCGACCGTCTGCTTGATTTCGTGGCGGCGGGCCACAAGGCCGACATCGAGCCGGTGCGCCAGCGTCTGCTCGAATACTTCACGATCCCCGAGCCGACCGACGAGCGTCTGAAGCGCGCACGTCGTCGCCTCGCCACCCTCATGTACTGAGCGTGCAGCGCGTGCTGGTTGCGCCGAGCACTCTGATGCATTGAGCGCGCGTACTGACTTTCCCAACGATTGCAAGGTCTGCGTCACGTTTTTCGCCGAATCGTGTCGCAAACGGGCGCAGACCGTGTACAGTAGTGCGTTGCATGGGTTTGTAGCTCAGCGGATAGAGCGTCTGTCTCCGGAACAGAAGGTCGTGGGTTCGATCCCCATCAAGCCCACCGGGCAAGGCTCCAGTCGAACGGCTGGAGCCTTTTTGTTGCTCGTTTGTTGTATTTTTCCGCGGTTTTCCTTGCGATTCCGCCGTTTTCGTGCCTGCTGCGCCGTGTGGTGCCAACTCCGGCCATATCGTTCTGTGAACGGTTTTTCCCGCTTCCACCCATCGGAAAAGTATGATTTCAGGTGCGACGCAAATAGCGCATGTACGGGCATATTGGCACATACTTGGCGCGCGTTTACATACCTTGCGGCAACATACCTTACGACAAAGGAGAACAGTATGAGCGAAAAGCTGGAAGCAGTGGCCACCTCCGAAGCCCCGGCAGCACTCGGCGCCTATAGCCAGGCCGTGAAGGCCAACGGTTTCGTGTTCGTCTCCGGCCAGCTGGGCATCGACCCGGCCACCGGCGAACTGGCCGGCGAGAGTGCGGGCGAGCAGGCCGCGCAGGCGCTGAAGAACATCAAGCACATCCTCGACACCGCCGGCTCCGGCATCGAGAATGTGGTCCGCGCCACCATCTACATGAAGAACGTCGAGGACTTCCATGAGGTCGACGACGTATACGCCAAGGTCTTCATCGGCTCCGTCAAGCCGGCCCGCGTGGCCTTTGGCGGCAACGACATTCCGAAGGGCGCGCTCGTCGAGATCGACGCCATCGCCGCGCTCTGAGCATTTCGCGCATACCGCGAGTAGCGCGATCGACGGTCCGTATGCCTTCCTGGCTGTTCCGGGCGTTCCTCCGCTCGCGGTCGATCCGACGATGCTCGCGCATTGCCGTGAGCCTGCCGTATAGTATTGCGATTGTGTGGCCAGCCAAAACACACGCCGCACCCAACCAAACGCGCAGGAAGCCGGAGGCAAGCATGGCGCAATCGCAAGCAGAGCAGCAGGCACAGGCGCAGATCGCCGGCGAACCGACGCGGACGAAGGAACGGCAGCCGCGGCCAGCGACCGGAACCGCCGCGGATCCCACGGCGCAAGCCCAGCAGAACGACGAGCAGGGCGGCCTGGAACGCAAGATGGAAACGCGCCACCTGACCATGATCTCGCTCGGCGGCGTGATCGGCACAGGCCTGTTTTTAAGCTCCGGCTACACCATCCATCAGGCGGGCCCGCTCGGCGCGATCATCGCGTACGCCATCGGTTCGCTGCTCGTCTACTTCATCATGCTGAGCCTCGGCGAGCTGTCTGTGGCCATGCCGTACGCCGGCAGCTTCCACCTGTATGCGAAGCGTTTCATCGGCCCCGGCACCGCGTTCACCATCGCCGTGCTCTACTGGCTGAATTGGGCGGTGGCGCTCGCCTCCGAATTCACCGCCGCGGGCCTGCTGATGCAACGCTGGTTCCCGCATTCGCCCGCATGGGTCTGGTCGGCCGCGTTCATCGTGGTCGTGTTCCTGCTCAACATCCTGTCGGTGCGCCTGTACGGCGAATCGGAATTCTGGTTCGCGTCCATCAAGGTGTTCGCCATCATCGCGTTCATCATCATTGGCCTGCTGGCCATGTTCGGCGCGATTCCGATCGCCGGCTATGACCACGCGCCCATGTTCGAGAACTTCTACAGCGACGGCTGGCTGCCCAACGGCGTGCTGCCGATCTTCTCCACGCTGCTGACGGTCGTGTTCGCCTTCTCCGGCACCGAAGTGGTCGGCGTCGCGGCGGGCGAGACGAAGGACCCGTCCAAGGCGATTCCGAAGGCCGTGCACACCACCGTGCTGCGTCTGGCGATCTTCTTCATCGGCTCGATCGCCGTCATGGCGGCGCTGATTCCGTGGCGCAAGTCGGGCGTCGACACCAGCCCGTTCGTGCTCGTGTTCCAGTCGATCGGCATGCCGTTCGCCGGCGACATCATGAATTTCGTGGTGCTGACGGCGGTGCTGTCCGCCGCGAATTCCGGCCTGTACGTGTGCTCGCGCATGGTGTGGTCGCTCGCGCAGGAGGGTATGATTCCGCGCAAGCTCGCCAAAACGAACTTCCACGGCGTGCCCGTTTTCGCGGTGATGTTCAGCATGGCCGGCTCGCTGCTGGCGCTGCTGTCCTCCGTGGTGGCCGCTTCGACCGTCTACCTCGCGCTGGTCGCGGTCTCCGGCCTGGCCACACTGGTGGTGTGGGCGTCGGTCTCCGTCTGCCACTTGCGATTCCGCCACCAATGGCTCGCGCAGGGACATACGGTTGGCGAGCTCAAGTACCGCGCGCCTGGCTACCCGTTCGTGCCGATCGTCGCGATTGTGATGTGCGTCGGCGCGCTGGTTCTGGTGATTTGCGATCCGTCGCAGCGCTCCACGCTGCTGTACATGATTCCGTTCGTGGCGCTGTGCTACACGGGCTACTACGCGTCCGTGGCGTGGCGTACGAAACGGCATGGCGGGCAGGACGATGCTCAGAACGCCTTGCAAAGCGTTCCGCAGGACGTATCGCAACCCCATCGTGAGGATGGACAGGAAGACTGATTCTGTCAGCGTGCCCGGTATTCTTGGAAGAATGAGTCCAGAAGCCCTTAGTGAACTGATTTTCAACATTGCCAACACCCTTGTCTCCGAAGGCAAGGCAGGCACCCTGACCGCCGATCTGATTCCGCCGCAGGCCAAGTTCGCCGTGATGCGCCCGAAGGACCGTGCGCATGGCGACTGGGCCTCCAACATCGCGGCCATGCAGCTGGCCAAGAAGGCCGGCATGAAGCCGCGTGATCTCGCCGAACTGTTCGCCGCCGAACTGACCAATGCCGACGGCATCAAGTCCGTGGAAGTGGCCGGCCCCGGCTTCATCAATATCACGCTCGACTCCGCATCCGCGGCCGCAGTGGTGGACACCGTGCTCGAAGCCGGCAGCGACTACGGCAAGAACGACCACCTGTCCGGCAAGACCCTGAACCTCGAATTCGTATCCGCCAACCCGACCGGCCCGATCCACATCGGCGGCACCCGTTGGGCTGCCGTCGGCGATGCCATGGCCCGCGTGCTTGAGGCCAACGGCGCCAAGGTGGTGCGCGAATACTACTTCAACGACCACGGCGAGCAGATCAACCGCTTCGCCAAGTCGCTCGTCGCCGCGGCCCACGGCGAGGAAACCCCGATCGACGGCTACAAGGGCGCGTACATCGACGAAATCGCCAAGCGTGTCATCGACGAAGCCAACGCGGACGGCGTGGACGTGCTGAGCCTGCCGCGCGTCGACGGCGGCGCCGACCAGGACGGCAACCCGCTCGGCGAAGGCGATTCCGAACAGCGCGAGGAGTTCCGCAAGCGCGCCGTGCCGATGATGTTCGACGAAATCCAGCGTTCCATGAAGAACTTCCGCGTCAATTTCGACGTGTGGTTCCACGAGAACAGCCTGTATTCCGACGGCGAAGTGGACCAGGCCATCGCCGATCTGCGCGCCCGCGGCGACATCTTCGAAAAGGACGGCGCCACCTGGTTCGAGTCCACCAAGCACGGTGACGACAAGGACCGCGTGATCATCAAGTCCGACGGCAACTACGCGTACTTCGCCGCCGACATCGCCTACTACCGCAACAAGCGCCACCGCGAGACCAACCCGGCCGACGTGGCGATTTACATGCTCGGCGCCGACCACCACGGCTACATCGGCCGCATGATGGCCATGTGCGAGGCGTTCGGTGACAAGCCGGGCGAGAACATGCAGATCCTCATCGGCCAGCTCGTCAACGTCATGAAGGACGGCAAGGCCGTGCGCATGTCGAAGCGCGCCGGCAACGTCGTCACCATCGACGACCTGACCGACGCCATCGGCGTGGACGCCTCCCGCTATTCGCTGGCCCGCACCGACTACAACTCCCCGGTGGACATCGACCTGAACCTGCTGTCCTCGCATTCCAACGAGAATCCGGTGTACTACGTGCAGTACGCGCACGCCCGCTCCTGCAACGTGGACCGCAACGCGGCCGCCGCCGGCATCACCTACGAAGGCGCCGACGTGAGCCTGCTCGACACCACCGCCGACGGCGAAGTGCTCGCCGCGCTCGCCCAGTGGCCCGCCCTGCTGCGCGAAGCGGGCGACCTGCGCGCCCCGCACCGCGTGGCCCACTACCTGGAGGACCTCGCCGCCACCTACCACAAGTGGTACAACGTGGAGCGCGTCGTGCCGATGGAGCTCACCGACCCGGAGGCCCGCGGGGAACAGGCCGACGCCATCCGCATCGCCAAGGCTCCGGAACCGGCCCGCGCCGCCGCCCGACTCAAGCTCAACGACGCCGTCAAGACGGTCATCGCCGAAGGCCTCGACCTGCTCGGCGTCGCCGCTCCGGACAAGATGTGAAGCGAATCCACGAAAAAGGGAGATACGCAAACCATGTCTGTAAGCCCAATCTGGCCGGCCGGATCGGCCGTGAACGCCGAAGGTGAGATCACCTTCCACGGCCGCACCGCCGAAAGCCTGCTCGACGAATTCGGCTCGCCGCTTTACGTCATCGACACCGATGAGGTGCGTGACCGCGCCACGAAATTCGTGCATTCGGCCGCCAACGCGTTCAGCAACACCGTCACCCACGTCAGCTTCGCCGGCAAAGCGCTGCTGAGCAAGGAGATCTGCCGAATCGTCACCGAATCCGGCATGCTCATCG
>OBAH01001932.1_pt1 | contig 10851 bp, 9 predicted proteins | sample 1517491 | NCBI WGS metagenome assembly OBAH01 (sample SAMN04571697, study PRJEB22368) | human gut metagenome | biome: human gut; material: stool | host: Homo sapiens | place: Luxembourg | collected 2012-08-03
GCGTCAGGTTGCCATAATTGTTCTTATGTCTCAAATGGGAAGCTTTGTTCCTGCCGATAGTGCCGAAATAGGGCTTGTTGACAGCATTTTCACACGTGTAGGCGCATCCGATGATTTGGCATCGGGGCAATCGACTTTTATGGTTGAAATGAATGAGGTTGCCGAAATCCTTGAGAATGCCACAAAGAAGAGTTTGATTATACTCGACGAAATCGGCAGAGGTACATCGACATATGATGGAATGAGTATAGCAAAGGCTGTTCTTGAATATGTTACGGACAAGCATAAAATCGGTGCAAAAACTCTGTTTGCAACGCATTATCACGAACTGACAGAGCTCGAAAATACTCTTGATGGCGTTAAAAATTACAATATTGCCGTTAAAAAGCGCGGCGATGACATAACATTTTTACGCAGAATTGTACGCGGCGGTGCCGACGGCAGCTACGGTATAGACGTGGCAAAGCTTGCCGGCGTACCGGAAAGCGTTGTAAGAAGAGCGCGAGCTATTCTTAAATCACTTGAGGCAGAGGGAATTCCGAAAAAAGAATTACGTGGTGATAATAAGTCCGAATCCGGCAGTGATTTTCAGCTTTCGTTCGAGCAAAACAATAACGATGAAATCCTGGACGAACTTAAAGCGTTGGATGTCAATACTCTTACTCCGATTGAAGCTATGTCAAAATTATACGAACTTTCAAATAAAGCAAAGCAATAGGTGTTATTATGCCGAAAATTAACCGATTACCCAAAAGTATATATGAACTGATTGCCGCCGGAGAGGTTGTTGAACGACCGGCTTCGGTTGTCAAAGAGCTTGTTGAAAATTCAATCGACGCAGGCGCAAAAGACATTACGGTCGAAATACAAAACGGCGGAATCAAGTACATACGTATAACCGACAATGGCTGCGGAATTTCTCGCGAGGATGTACCGCTTGCATTTACAAGTCATGCGACAAGTAAAATATCAAGGGAAGAGGACCTTTTTTCAATAAGTACACTTGGCTTTAGAGGTGAGGCGCTTGCCTCAATTTCGGCTGTTTCGCATACCGAAATGCTCACAAGGACAAATGACAGTAATATAGGCACAAGAATGACCGTATCTGGCGGTGAATTTTCAAAATGTGAGGATGCAGGCTGTCCTGTCGGTACAACAATAGTTATAAGAGACCTTTTTTACAACACTCCCGCAAGAATGAAATTTTTAAAAACAGATCGTTCGGAGGGAATGGCTGTTGCGGGAATCGTGGATAAAATCGCACTTTCACATCCCGAAATATCTTTTAGATTTATTAAAGACGGTAAGCAACTTTTATGCACTTCCGGAAACGGTGAGCTCTATTCAGCGATATATTCGGTATTCGGTAAAGAGTTTGCCGAAACATTGATTCCTGCATCATATGACATAAACGGAATAACCGTTCGCGGTTATATATCCAAACCTTTTAATTCACGCGGCTCAAATTCAATGCAGACTTTTTTTGTAAACGACAGATTTATAAAAAGCAGAACTGCGTGCGCCGCGCTTAACGAGGCGTACAAAAACTCCGTTATGGTAGGGCGATATCCTGCTTGTGTTTTGTTTATTACAACGCCTCCTCAGGCTGTTGATGTTAATGTCCATCCCGCCAAAACCGAGGTTCGCTTTTCAAATGAAAAAGCGATTTTTGACGTAATTTATTATGCGGCGAAAAATGCGTTGAACGGTGATGATTCAAGACCGCAGGCAAGCTTTAAACGCAATGAATTGCTTGAGCCTGCAAAATCAGAGCCCATACAGGAAAGACTTATAATTGATGAGACTTCGCCTGTCGCATCGAGTTCCGATATCGGTTATAATTCTTTCGCGGAGAAACACCGGAATGCTTATATTCCGAATAAACCGCAACAGATTTTTTACGACAGCGGAAAAACGAATTACAATAAAAGCAATGATGACGACACAATAGATTTGTCGGTAAGAACAGCTGTACCGACTCAGTCTGTTACGCCTCCGATAAGCGAAAACAAAACGGAAATATCCGAAGAGTTCGGAGTTAAAATTGTTGATGACAATGAAAAGGCTGTGGATATACGTTATATCGGCGAAGCATTTAAGACATATATATTTGCCGAATTTGACGGAAAGCTTATAATAATAGATAAGCATGCGGCTCATGAAAGAATGTTGTTTAACAAGCTGAAAAAAGAAAACGGAAAAAACGGCAGCCAAATGCTTTTGTCTCCTATAAGCGTTACTTTGAGTAAAGAAGAGTATACTGCAATATTGGAGAATATAGACACCGTGAGAGAGAGCGGGTTTGAAATTGACGATTTCGGTGAAGGAACCGTGATTGTCAGGGCTTGTCCTTTAAATCTCGAAAAGGAAAATATTGTTTCTTTGATTACTGAAATAGCAGGATATTTGCTCAAAAATCAAAGAGATATTTTACCCGAAAAACTCGATTGGATCTATCACTCAATTGCGTGCCGAGCTGCTATTAAAGCAGGCAACAATAACAGCGACTATGAGCTAATGCGTTTTGTAAAAAAATTGCTTACCGACAAAGATGTCCGGTATTGCCCTCACGGCAGACCTGTTATTGTTGAAATGACAAAGTATGAATTAGATAAGCAATTCGGGAGAATCCAGTAATGGATAAAATTAAAATATTGGTAATTGTCGGTCCGACCGCTTCGGGAAAGACGGCACTTTCGATATCCTGCGCCGAAAAGTTTGGCGGCGAAATTGTATCTGCGGACTCAATGCAAATATATGAGGGCTTGGATATAGCTACGGCTAAGCCGACCGCAGATGAAATGCACGGCATAAAGCATTATATGATAGGCTTTTTGCCTGCCGATAAAACATACAGCGTAGCAGATTATGTCTGTGACGCAGAAAAGTATATTAAAGATATTCATGTGCGTGGGAAATTACCTATAATTGTCGGAGGTACCGGACTTTATATTGACAGTCTTGTAAATAATATAAAATTTACACAGTCGCCTACCGACAATGAATTACGTGTAAAATTGCAAAAGGAATGTGAAGAAAAGGGGAGCGAAGCTATGCTGTCAAAGCTTCGTGCGATTGACCCGGATTATGCCGCTTCGCTACACCCCAACAATGTCAAAAGAATAATCAGGGCTTTGGAAATTTATTATTCTACGGGAGAAAATATGAGCTCTACATTGAAAAAATCAATATCGGAGCCGTCTCAATATGAACCGGTTTTTATCGGGATAAATTACAGAGACAGGGCAAAGTTGTATGAATGCATTGATAAACGTGTTGATTTAATGCTTGACAAGGGTCTTTTAAAAGAAGCAGAGACGTATTTGGGTAATATGGGTAGTACAGCTGTTCAGGCAATAGGATATAAGGAGCTAAAGCCTTATCTTTCGGGTGAAGCCGAGCTTTCTCAGTGCGTTGAAAACCTAAAACGTGCAACGCGCAATTATGCTAAACGGCAATTAACATGGTTTCGCAGAAATCAAAATATCAATTGGATTTATCCCGATGAGTATGATACAAGAGATAAAATGCTGAACAAGGTTTATGAAATTATAGAAAGGGCGGGTATTCTTGAGCGATGAAAAAGTCGTAAAGCTCGGCGGACGAAAAAAGAAGAAAAAATATCTGCCGTTTTTATATGCGGCATTTGCTTTGATTATTGTCGGCATATTTATGTATCAGGTGTATAAAATCAATTACAGCCCTGTAAAGACCGAAATAGCCCTTGAAAAAACTGTGTCAAATTCGGTATCTACTTCGGCATTTGTGGTGCGCGACGAAACACCTATAAAGGCGAATGTTACGGGAACTTTGGTTCCGCTTGTCGAAGACGGTAAGCGTGTGGCAAACGGCGACGACGTTGCAGTTGTGTTCGATTCCGAAAATGCGGCAAGAAATTATAATGAACTGAAAAAAGTAAAAGAGGATATTGCGTATTACTCATCGCTTCAAAACAAAGTCGGCGTTCAGACAAATGATGTTGAAACGCTTGATAACAGGATTTATTCCGCTTGCGATGATTTGGTTTCGGCGATAAATACCGGAGAAGTTGATAATTACTCGGAAAAGGAAAGCACGCTGAGAGACGCCATTACTTCACGTCAATTATCAACAGGAACAGTTATAGACCCAACGCAAAAACTGAGTGAATTAAACACAAGACTAAACGAGCTCCAAAAGAATGAGGGCGGCTATACAAAAATACAGGCAAACAACCCCGGGTATTATATAAGCACTGTTGACGGGTACGAAAATGCAGTATCTTATACAGGTGTTTTAAATCTGACCACCGACAAAATCGATGCATTGATTGACAGCAGTACATTGCCGAACGCCGACAATTCAAGTTATATGGGTAAGCTTGTTGACGCTTTTAACTGGTATATCATCTGTGTTATAGATTATAAGGATGCCGCATCATTAAAGGTCGGAGAAAAGATAACCGTTGAATTTACGGGAACGACTGCCGAACCGCTGTCGGCTGATGTTGTAAAAATCAATGACGCTGCGGACGGAAGAACGTCAATTATTCTTAAATGCAATCTCATGAACAAAAAATATGCGGTTTTACGTAAAAATCCCGTTAAACTTATTTTTAATACATATACAGGATATCAGGTAAACAATAAGGCTGTTCGTGAAATCAACGGGCAAAAAGGTGTTTATGTTTTAAACGGTAATATAGTAAAATTCAAAAAGATAAACATTGTTTATTCCGACTCTGAGTATTCAATTTGTTCCGTTCCCGACGGTGAGAGCGGATATTTAAAGCAATATGATGAAATTATAGTAGAAGGGACTGATCTTTATGACGGAAAAATCCTTGATTGACGAGAAATTTTCCGATATCGAATACAATCTTAAAGCAATCCGTGAGGATATAGCCGAGGCAGCGATAAAGAGCGGCAGGCGTCCTGAGGATATCGATTTTATGGCGGTAACAAAAACCGTAGATGAGATGTACATAAATCATGCCATCGACTGCGGGATTACGCTTATCGGTGAAAACAAGGTGCAAGAAATGCTTCGTAAAAAGCCAAACCTTAAGCTTACCGGTGTCAGAAAAAATCTTATCGGACATTTACAAACAAACAAGGCGTCTCAAATAGTAGGCGAGGTTGATATGATTGAGTCTGTTGACTCGATTAAGATAGCCAAGGAAATGGGAAAGCAGTCTGTTAAAAAGGGTTTGGTTACCGATGTTTTACTCGAGGTCAATATCGGCCGCGAGGAATAATGCCGGAGGAGCTTGACAGTGTACTTTATGAAGCTGCAGAAATTAACGGTATTCATATATGCGGACTTATGACAATACCGCCTATTTGCGAAGAAAATACTGAACTTTGTAAATTTTTTGAGAATATCTACAATATGTATGTTGACATTAAGAGCAAAAAAATAGATAATGTATGTATGAATGTGCTTTCAATGGGTATGTCGGGCGATTATAAAACCGCAATCCTTGAAGGTTCAAATCACGTAAGAATCGGTTCAAAGATATTCGGACCGAGAATATATTAAGCGGAGGACTGAAAAAATGAGTTTTTTGGACAAAGTCAAAAATATGGTCAATGTATCTGAAGAGGAATATTATGATGATCTGGACTCCGGCGATTACTCATCAAAAGACAGGGACGATGACGACGATGTTCCCGCACCGCGTTCATCACGTTCTTTTTCAAGAGACAGAGATAGAGACAGAAATGATCCCAATAAAGTTGTAAACATTAATACTACGGCTCAGCTTCAGGTTGTTCTTGCAAAGCCCGAGAGCTTTGAAGAGGCCAAGGCTGTTGCGGATAACCTTAACGAGAAGAGAACCGTGGTTTTAAACCTTGAATCTGCAAACAGAGATGTAGCAAGACGTCTTGTAGACTTTTTGAGCGGCGTTGCATATGCCAACGGCGGTCAGTTTAAACGTGTTGCAAACAGTACGTTTATAATCACACCGTACAACGTTGATGTTATGGGTGATCTTTTGGATGAACTCGAGAACAACGGTATGTTTTTTTAATTTGAATTTAAATAAATTTAATAAGGGGTAAAACTATGCTCAATCCTGATAAAATCAAAGAAAAAGAATTTCAAACGACAGGTCGCGGTTCTTACAGAGCCGACGATGTTGATAGCTTTTTGGCTGAAGTGAGCTCTTCATACGAACAGATGTTTAAAGAGAACGGAGAGCTTGTTAAGAAGATAAGCCTTCTCGCCAATAAAGTGGAAGAATATAAAAAGGACGAGAATTCTTTGAAGGAAGCACTTTTAGCGGCTCAAAAGCTTGCCGATAAGATTGTTGCCGATGCTAAAGAGAAAATTAAAAGCGATCTTGCCGATGCGCAGGATAAAGTTGACGGTATGCTTTCGTCCGCGAAGGGCGAGGCTGCCGATATAGTGGCAAAGGCTAAAAATGAAGCCGACGGAACAATTCTTCAGGCTAAAAAACAAGCCGACGAAATTCTCGGAACGGTTAACAGAAAAGTAACTCAGGAAAGCCTCGCGTTTGATATGCTGCAGAAGGAGTCCTCGGATTTTCGCTCAAAGCTTATCTCGATGTACAAGGAACACTTAAATCTTATAAACGATCTTCCTGCCTTAGCTGAAGAAAAGCTTGCGGAAATCGAAAAGAAGGAAGCTGCTCTCGCTCCTAAAGAGGATGAAAAGCCGGAGGTCGAGCCTGAACAGGAAAAAATTGATGAACCCGATGAGCCTGCTGAGAATACGGAACCCGAGGTAATTCAGGAGGAAGCTGACGAAAAAGAAGACGACGATTCAGGATTGGAGCGGTTTTCACTTTCGGATATAGGCCCCGCTGATGAATATGATGACATTTCGTCCGATTCACACTTCGATGATGATTCAGATTCAGGTTTTTCTCTGAATGTTTCGGATGCTGAGTTCGATGATGAAGATGATTCGACAGAGAACAACACTGTAGCGGAAAACGATTTGTCCGACGATGACAGCGGTGAGGCTGATGATGACGAGGACGATGAGCCCGTATCGTTCAAAAGCTTCTTTAAAAAGAAATAAGAAATAAATAGTTGAGGTGAACTGATGATTCAATTTCTCACCGTATTCATAATTGCTGTTTTGGTGGTAATTGATCAGTTGATAAAGCTCGCTGTATTAAAATACTTAGAACCGATTGGCAGCTTAACGGTCATTCCGAAAGTGATTCAGCTTTCTTATCTTGAAAATACCGGAGCAGCTTTCGGTTCTTTTGGTAAATATACTGCTGTTTTATCAGTATTTACAGCTGTTATTTTGGCGGCACTTATAATTTTCTTGCTCTCCAAAAGGCTTAAATTCGGAGTTGCGTATTCGGCGATTACTTTAATAGTTTCCGGAGGTCTCGGTAATCTCATTGACAGAGTATTCAGAGGGTATGTTATAGATTATATTGAGCCTTTGTTTGTGAATTTCGCGGTTTTCAATTTTGCCGATATTCTTGTTACTGTCGGTGCCGCAATTCTCATAGTTTGTTTGATATATGATACCGCCAAAGAATCAAAAACCGGGTCTTCAAAAGGAAAAAAAGATGAATAGCATCAGTATTTTTGCCGACAGTGAATTTGACGGTGTACGTATTGATAAATACTTATCCGTGGTGTTTCCCGATTTGTCTCGCTCTTTTATTCAAAAAGCCATTGACTGTGGAAATGTAAGTGTAAACGGAAAGACTGTAGCTAAGAATTATAAGCTTAAAACCGACGAAAGAATTGAATATATTCCGTTAGAGCCTGTAAAGCTTGAAGTTAAAGCCCAAAACATACCTCTTGATATTGTATATGAAGATGATGATTTGCTTGTGGTAAACAAGCCAAAAGGTATGGTTGTACATCCGGCACCGGGGAATTATGAGAATACACTTGTCAATGCTTTGCTTTTTCATTGCAAAGACAGTCTTTCGGGAATTAACGGCGTTTTAAGACCGGGTATTGTTCATAGAATCGATAAAGATACAAGCGGATTGCTTATTGTTGCAAAAAATGATTTTTCTCACAGGGCTTTGGCGGAGCAAATTAAGGCTCACAGTTTTACGCGTGAGTATAGAGCTGTTACAATAGGCCATTTAAAAGAGTCGTCCGGCAGAGTTGTGGCACCAATCGGAAGAAATCCGAGGGATCGCAAAAAAATGGCAGTAACTGATAAGAATTCAAAGAATGCCGTCACTAATTATGAGGTTTTGCGAGAATACAGGGGATATTCTCTGTTAAAGCTTAGGCTTGAAACAGGTAGGACGCACCAGATACGCGTACATATGGCTTATTTAGGCCATCCGATAGCAGGCGATTTTGTTTATGGAACTCCGAGAACAAAAGAAGAGCTTGCTCTTAACGGACAATGCCTGCACGCCGGGCTTATCGGTTTTATTCATCCGAGAACAAATGAATATGTGGAGTTTACATCTGATTTGCCATTGTACTATAAAAAGTTTATAGGGGGCTTGACTGTTGACGAATGAAACTAAAACCGATTTTTCAGAGTGGCTTGTAGCTTCTGATATTGACGGGACCCTTAATAATAAATTCAGAAAACTTCCGCAGCGAAATTACGATGCAATAAAAGAGTTTGTTGTCAATAAAAAGGGGCGTTTCACTTTGGCGTCCGGCAGAAATGTTGCAACAATGCGAGGCCCTTTTATGGGACTGCCGATTACATCAACACCGGCTGTTATATTAAACGGCGCGGGAGTTTATGACTACGAGCATGAAAAAATGCTTTGGTTTCAAGAGATAAATCCCGCAGGCTATGAAATCGTCAGTGCTGTTATGAAAAAATTTCCTTCGGTGGAGGTTGAAATATTAACTAAGGACAAAGCATATGCTGTTAATGCACATGTGTTTGCAAATGTAATGCTGCATGCCGACAGATTGTTGCCGCATAAAAGATTTTCAAAAATCAGTCAAGTTCCGCCGGAAGAGTGGGGCAAGGTTATATTCTTAAGCCTACCGACAGTAATCGCTTCCGTAAAAAAATACCTGCTTTCAATTGAAAACCCTCAAGTTAATTTTATGTCATCGAGCATTTCTTCTTTTGAAATGCTTGATGAAGGTGTACACAAGGGCGTAGGTGTTAAGAAAATTGCAGAGCTTTACGGAATTCAGCACAAACACACCGCAGCCATCGGGGACTATTTCAATGATTATGAAATGCTTAAAAGTGTATATTTATCCGCTTGCTGCGGGCAAGCACCAAAGGCAATACATGACATAGTGAAATTTGAAGCTTGTCATTGTAATAACGGCGCTGTTGCAGACTTGCTAAACTATATTATGTATAATTATAAGGAGGACTAATGTTATGGACGAAAACTTAAAAAAACAGTTGAAAATTTTTGCCTGTAAAGCTCGTATAGGTGCCATAGACGGCATTTATTGTGCTAAAGCAGGGCATCCGGGCGGCTCTTTGTCGATATGCGATCTGCTTTCATATCTTTATAATGTCGAAATGAATGTAGATCCTAAAAATCCGCAAGACCCCAAAAGAGACAGACTTGTCTTGTCAAAGGGCCATGCAGCTCCGGCTCTTTATGCTACTCTTGCACTTAAAGGTTATTTTCCGATAGAGGACCTCAAAACCCTCCGCAAGTCCGATTCGTATTTACAGGGACACCCCAATATGAATAAGGTGCCGGGAGTTGATATGAGCACCGGTTCTCTCGGACAGGGTATATCGTGCGCTGTCGGTATGGCTCTCGGCGGAAAAATAGACAAAGAGAATTACAGAGTATACACAATTCTCGGCGACGGAGAAATTGAAGAAGGTCAGGTTTGGGAAGCAGCTATGTTTGCCGGCAACCACCATCTTGATAATCTCACCGCATTTGTTGACTACAACGGACTTCAGATTGACGGTACCATTGATGAAGTTAACTCGGCTTATCCGATAGCCGAAAAGTTTGCTGCTTTCAAGTGGAATACCATTGAAATTGACGGCCACGACTTCGATGCTATAAAAAAGGCTGTTGATGATGCTAAAGCCTGCAAGGGAATGCCTACTGCCGTTATTATGAAAACTGTTAAAGGTAAAGGAGTTTCCTATATGGAAAATGCCGTGAATTGGCACGGAGCAGCTCCTAACGAAGAATTGTATAACAAAGCCATGGATGAACTTAAATCCGCTTTGGCAGAATTGGAGGCGTAAACAATGGCTGATATAATTAAAACTGCTACAAGAGACGCTTACGGCAAAGCTCTTATTGAGCTTGGGCATAAGGATAAAAATGTTATTGTTATGGATTCCGATCTTGCAGAAGCTACAAGAACCGGAAAGTTTAAGAAGGAATTCCCCGATAGATTTTTTGACTCCGGCATAGCTGAATGTGATATGATGTGTATTGCTGCCGGTTTAGCTGCGACAGGTCATACCGTATTTGCAAGTTCGTTTGCAATGTTCGCTGCCGGGAGAGCCTTTGAGCAAATCAGAAACTCTATTGCTTATCCTAATCTCAATGTTAAAATCGGTGCCACTCACGCCGGTATTTCGGTTGGCGAGGATGGTGCAAGCCATCAGTGCTGTGAGGATATTGCACTTATGCGTTCCATACCCAATATGGTTATTTTAAATCCTGCCGATGACGTTGAAGCTCGCCTTTGTGTGCTTGCTGCGGCAGAGCATGACGGACCTGTTTATATGAGATTCGGAAGACTTGCGGTTCCGAGAGTTTTTGATGATAATTATAACTTCGAAATCGGTAAGGGCAATGTGCTTGTTGACGGAACCGATGTTACCATTATCGCAACCGGCCTTATGGTAAATGAGGCTCTCATTGCCGCTGAGAATTTAAAGGCTGACGGTATATCCGCCAGAGTTGTAAATATGGCAACCATTAAGCCGATTGACAGCGAT
>OBAH01001934.1_pt1 | contig 10846 bp, 9 predicted proteins | sample 1517491 | NCBI WGS metagenome assembly OBAH01 (sample SAMN04571697, study PRJEB22368) | human gut metagenome | biome: human gut; material: stool | host: Homo sapiens | place: Luxembourg | collected 2012-08-03
CTCCATTATGAAACTTCTGGCACGCAACAGTAAGATTTCCAACGGTGAGATCCTGCTTAACGGCAAGGATCTTCTCAAAGAAGATAAAAAAGGCATGAGAAAGATCAGAGGACGTGAAGTTGCCATGATCTTCCAGGAGCCGATGAACTCTCTGAACCCATGTATGAGAATTGAGAAACAGCTGACAGAAGCAATCCTGCTCCATAACAATTTCTCAAAAGAAGAAGCGCACAACAGAGCATTCGAAGTACTGAAATCAGTAGGTATCCCTGAACCGGATATGACATTAAAGAGTTATCCGCACCAGCTTTCAGGCGGTATGTGCCAGCGTGTTATGATTGCTATGGCAATGTCCTGTGAGCCGGAGCTTCTGATCGCAGATGAGCCGACTACAGCCCTTGACGTTACCATTCAGGCACAGATCCTGGAGCTGATGGAGGACATCAGGGCAAAGAAGAATACAGGCATTCTGATGATCACACATGACCTTGGTGTTGTTGCTGAAATGTGTTCCAGAGTTGTTGTTATGTATGCCGGCCGAATTGTAGAAGAAGCGCCTGTGCAGGAACTTTTTGCAGATCCGAAACATCCATATACACAGGGTCTGATCGGTTCTGTACCGAAACTTGGAAGTGGTGTGGAATCTCTTCCGTCCATTCCGGGAAGCGTACCGGATCTGTCCGTAATGCCGAAAGGATGTAAGTTTGCACCGAGATGTAAATATGCAATGGATATCTGTCATCAGCAGGAACCGGAGCTTGCAGATATCAACGAAGCAGGAACCAGAAAATGCAGATGCCATCTGCTCAACAAAACCGGAAAGGAGGCGTAACCTGTGAGCGAGCCGTTATTATCAGTAAAGAATATGAAGAAAACATTCCAGGCAAACGGAGGAATGTTCAGCAAGAAGAAATTTGTCCATGCGGTAAATGACGTATCTTTTGATATTTATCCGGGTGAAACTTTTTCGCTGGTAGGCGAGTCCGGCTGTGGTAAATCCACGACAGGTAAACTGATCGATCATCTGATCACACCTGACTCCGGTGAAATCTGGTTTGAGGGAAAAGAAATCTCCAAACTTTCAGAGAAAGAAATGCGCCCGTTACGTTCAGATATCCAGATGGTTTTCCAGGATCCATACGGTTCCCTGAATCCGAGAATGAAAGTTCAGGATCTCATCGGTGAGCCACTTCTGATCCACACAAATATGAGTGCAGGAGAGCGTCTTAAGAAAGTACATGAACTTCTCGGCACTGTAGGATTAAGCCCGTCTCATGGAGAGCGTTATCCACATGAATTCTCCGGTGGTCAGCGCCAGCGTATCGGAATTGCCAGAGCACTGACAGTGCAGCCAAAGCTGATCATTGCAGATGAACCGGTATCTGCCCTTGATGTTTCTATCCAAGCGCAGGTATTAAATCTTCTGCAGCAGTTACAGAAAGACTTTAATCTTACCTATCTGTTCATTTCCCATGACCTGAGTGTCGTTGAGATGATTTCAGACAGGATCGGTGTTATGTATCTGGGTACGATCGTAGAGACAGCTCCGAAGAAAGAACTGTATGCAAACCCGAGACATCCATATACAAGAGCACTTCTTTCCGCAGTTCCGATCCCGGATCCGGAAGTGAAGAAAGAGCGTATTACATTAAAAGGTGATCTTCCAAGTCCGAGTAATCCGCCAAGTGGATGCCTGTTCCATACACGCTGCCCACATTGTACAGAAAAATGTAAGACACAGGTGCCGACACCTGTTGAAATTGCACCGGGTCATATTGTAAAATGTCATTATCCAAAACTTACAGAATAGGAATTCCGAAATAACAATATTACACCTGAAGATGAACAGTGAAGAAAACAGGATTCACTGAAAGATACAGGTTATCATGAATGGATGAGGAAAGAGGGGGCTATGTTTACTGAGGAAAGACAAAGCGCAATAGAGAAATGCCTTCGTGAAAACGGAAAAGTCAAGGTTAAGGAATTGAGTGAAATGTTTCAGGTCACAGAAGACTGTATCCGAAAAGATCTTAAGATTCTTGAAAACGCCGGTAAGTTAAAGAGAACCTACGGCGGCGCAATCCTTTCACAGGATTATCCGCTGAAGAGAGACGTAGTAGACAGACGCCAGTTTAACCTTGACAAAAAGAGAACAATTGCAGCCAAAGCATTTAAATTGATCAAGAATAACGAAACGATTTTCCTTGATATTTCTACCACAAATATCGAGCTGGCAAAGCTTCTTGCCACGTCAAATATGCGTGTGGTAGTGGTGAGCAATATGATAGATATCCTGCAGATCCTTGCCACAAATCCGTCCATTACTGCAATCGGTACAGGGGGAACAATGTATCAGACAGTAAACGGATTTATGGGAGCTGCAACGATAGAAGTGATCAAACAGTATAGCTTTGACCGTGCATTTATAGGAAGCTGCGGTGTGGATATGACTGATTGTGCAATTACTACATTGGGGGTAGAGGACGGATTGACAAAGAAAGCAGCCGTGCACAGCAGCAGACATAAATATGTTGTTATGGAAAGGGATAAATTCTATTTCAATGATTCCTATAAATATGCATACTTCGATGATATCAGCGGAATTGTTACGGATGAATTTCCAGATGATACGATCGTGAGTACACTGGAGAGAGCCGGGGTGAAATTGTTCTGATGCAGGTAAGTCTTCGGGGGACTTATCTGATCTGGGTAAATCAGTCAGCAGAAAGGATGATCTGTCTGGCTTAAATGAAAAAAGATGGAGGCAAGTACGTGAAAGAATATATTTTGGAAGCCTGTGTAGATTCTGTAGAATCTGCTATGGCAGCGGTTGAAGGAGGCGCAGACAGACTGGAACTTTGCGGTAACCTGATCATCGGCGGAACCACTCCGGGACCGTGGCTTTTTGATGAAATAAGAAAGCGTTCGGATATCAGGATCCATGCTCTGATCCGTCCGCGTTTTGGAGATTTCTGCTATACAGATGCAGAATTTTCCATGATAAAGCATGCAGTGGAAGATTTCAGGAAAATGGGTGCCGAAGGTGTTGTATTTGGGGTGCTGAAGCCGGATGGCACATTAAACATGGAACAGATGAAAGAGCTGATGGAGGCGGCAGGGGATATGTCGGTGACTCTTCACAGAGCTTTTGATGTATGTGTGGATCCAATAGAAACAATGGAACAGGCAATCTCACTGGGAATCAATACGATCCTTACTTCAGGTCAGCGTAATGTATGTCTGCAGGGGGCAGATCTGCTGAAGGAACTGGTAGAGAAGAGTCAGGGACGTATCACGATCCAGGCAGGAAGCGGCGTGGGAGCAGAAGTGATCCGCCAGCTTTATCCGCTTACAGGAGTCAGGGCTTATCATATGACCGGAAAGAGAGTCATTGACAGTGAGATGCAGTTTCGTAAGGATGGAGTCAATATGGGACTTCCGATGCTGAGCGAATATGAGATATGGCGTACGGATGTAGATAATATCCGTGCCGCAAAGAAAGTTCTGGAGGAATTATAATGGCAGAACCGAGAGTTTTTTTAAAAGAGAACAGGGGCCGAATTGAAGAGAACTACCTGGAGCAGGCAAAGAACCTGCCCCGGGTTTTTGCGCCTGTAGACGAAAAATTACAGAAATGTACAGAGGAAGTGGCACTTGCATGTAAATATTTATATGCGTTTATGCCGTACAGTGACATTGGCAATTATCCGTTTGAAGTATTTCTGGACTATGCGGAGAATGGTGTGAGGCTCTGGAAAGAGAATCCGCAGGTTGCAGACCTTCCTGAAGAAATCTTCCTGAATTATGTGCTGTTTCACAGAGTAAATGAGGAGGAGATCGCACAGTGCAGAACTTATTTCCGCGCAGAAATCGGAAGCAGAATACAGGGAATGAACTTCAGAGAAGCAGCGTTAGAAGTGAATTACTGGTGTGCCGAAGAAGCTACTTATCATTGTACAGATGACCGTACTTTATCTGCGATTTCTGTATACCGCAGAGGAAATGGCAGATGTGGTGAAGAGTCTGTATTCACTGTAAATGCACTGCGAAGCGTAGGCGTACCTGCCCGTCAGGTATATGCGCCGAAGTGGTCTCACTGCGATGACAATCACGCCTGGGTAGAAATCTGGTGTGACGGCAAATGGTACTTCCTGGGAGCCTGTGAGCCTGAAGAAATCCTGAATAAAGGATGGTTTACAAACGCTTCTTCCAGAGCAATGATGATCCATTCACGTGTGTTTGACACCAAAATCCCGGAAGGTGAGGTGATCGGCACAGATGGTATGGTGACCATGCTGAATGAATTGAAGAGGTATGCAGTAACCAAAGAAATTACAGTAACAGTAAAGGATACGCAGGGTTTACCCGCAGAGGGAGCTGAGGTTTCCTTTGAGGTACTGAACTATTCAGAGTATGCACCGATCGCAGAGAAGAAAACAGACAGTAAGGGAACCGCCAGACTGACAACAGGACTTGGAAGTCTGCATATTTCCGCAAGAATGTGTTCTGACGGCGAGTGGTTCTATGCAGAAACAGTTATGAACACTGAGAAAGAAGATAACTGTGAACTTTGTCTGGTATCGCAGGATAAAAGAAATGACGGCGAATCAGAAAAGTGGACAGCAGCAGATATATTTGCTCCTCATGATGCACCTGTAAACACAGACATGCCGACTCCGGAACAGAAGGCGAAGGGAAATAAGCGTCTGGCAGCAGCCAATGCACACAGAGAGCAGAAAGTAAGAAACTGGTCAAATCCGGAATGTGAACGTTTCCTGGAAAAAAAGGTAAACAGGATAGAAGAAGCCATTGCTGCCTCATACAGAGAAGATCTCCTGAGGGTTCTCACAGAGAAAGACAGAACTGACTGTATCAGTGACGTTCTGGAGGAACACCTGGAGCTGGCAATCCCATATCATGGTATGATGAAAAAGGATACCTTTGTATCTTATGTGTTAAATCCAAGAGTAGATGATGAAGTTCTTCAGAAATACAGAAGAGAGATTAAGAAGCATTTTTCCAGAGCTGAGAAACAGGAGCTGAGAGATGATCCTTCCAGAATCTGGAATCTGATCGAGAAGGCAATTGTTTCCAGACCGGAGAAAGAGCGTTCCAGTGTGATCACAACACCGGCAGGATGCATAAGGACCTGTACAGGAAGCTTCCTGTCAAAGAAAATCCTGTTTGTTGCAATAGCGAGAACCCTTGGAGTAGCGGCAAGACTGAATCCACATGATCGTTCTATGGAATATATGGAAAACGGAAGATTCGTTCCTGTGCTTGCAAGAACAGAGAAGAACTGTACTCTGATCCTGAAAGCAGGAGAGACTGTACAGTGGAAATATTTCCAGAACTGGAGTATTGCAAAACTGGAGAATGGAAGATATACATCACTGAAACTGGGAGCAGAGAATTTCGAAGATCAGATCCTGAATCTGCCGTTGGAATCCGGAAACTACAGGATTCTTACTTCAAACAGACTTCCAAATGGAAATATGTTTGCAAATGAATATCATTTTGAAATTCAGCCCGGAGAGACAAAGGAGATCGAGCTGGTACTCAGGGAAGCAGATCTGGAGGATATGCTGGAGAATATTTCCATGCCGGAATTTATGCTGAAAACTGAGGATGGTACAGAGGTGAAAGCATCTGACCTTACAGCAGACGGAAAACATATCCTGATGTTTCTGGAAGAAGAAAAAGAGCCTACTGAGCATATCTTAAATGAAATGATGGAGCAGGAAGAGGCTTTCGCAGGATATGCAGAGCAGATTATTTTTGTAGTGAGAAGCAAAGAAGCACTGGAGACACCGACACTGTCCAAAGCACTTGCAAAGTTAAAAAATATTCAGATTTATTATGATGATTTCTCAGAGATTATCAATACTCTGGGAAGACGCATGTATGTAGATCCGGACAAACTTCCGCTGATCATTGTGACGAACGGAAGTCTGAATGGGATTTATGCGACCAGCGGTTACAATGTAGGAACCGGGGATATGTTGCTTAGATTAATGTAACAGAGCGATAAATAAGATGCCCGGAGATGACACCTGTGAGCATCTTCTGGTATTGCCGGATTACATTATTGTATAGATGTAAAGGATTGGATATTGAATTTGCATTTACATAAAGGAGATAAAAAATCATGTATCAGTTTAACAGAAAAGAATATGAAGAACGTATGAAATGGTATCAGGATGCCCGTTTCGGAATGTTTATCCACTGGGGATTATATTCTATTCCTGCAAGAGGAGAATGGGTACGCAGTACAGAGGAGATGCCTGAGGAAGAATACCTTCCGTTTATGAAAGAATTTGATGCCAGAGACTATAATCCGAAACAGTGGGCAAAAGAGGCAAAGGCAGCAGGTATGAAATATGTGGTTCTGACTGCAAAACACCATGATGGTTTCTGTTTATTTGACAGTAAATACACAGATTATAAAGTTACCAATACACCTGCAGGAAGAGATCTGATCAAAGAATATGTGGAAGCTCTTCGCGAAGAAGGTCTGAAAGTCGGTCTGTATTTCACCTTACTTGACTGGCATCATCCGGACTATCCTCATTACGGAGACCGCATCCATCCTATGAGAAACCATCCGGAATGCAGTAATGAAAACAGAGATTTTTCTCGTTATATAGAGTATATGTACAATCAGGTGGAAGAGGTCTGCACAAATTATGGAAAAATCGATATTATGTGGTTTGACTTTTCCTATGACGATATGCGAGGCGAGAAATGGGGAGCAACCAGACTGATAGATATGGTCCGCAGATTACAGCCGGGAATCATCATTGATAACCGTCTGGAAGTCAGTGGTGAGGGAAGAGGATCTCTGTATGAATGCGATCCGACACCGTATCATGGCGATTTTATAAGCCCGGAACAGATCATCCCGCCGGAAGGAATCTGCGACAAAGAAGGGAATCCGATGGTATGGGAAGCATGCTTCACCATGAACAATAACTGGGGCTACTGTGCAAATGACCACTATTACAAACCTGCTTCCATGCTGATCAAGAAGCTGGTAGAGTGTGTTTCCAAAGGTGGAAATATGATCCTGAATGTAGGACCTGATGCGAAAGGTAAATTCCCGAAAGAATCCTCCGCGATCCTGGCGGAAATCGGACGCTGGATGGATAAGAACCATGACAGTATCTATGGATGCGCTCCGGCAGCAGATATCCCGAAACCGGATTACGGACGTATCACCAGAAATGGAAACAAGTATTATGTCCATATTTATGAGAATACATTAGGACCACTGCCGCTGATCGGCTTTGACAAGAATAAGATTGTAAAAGTACGTGCCCTGGATGACGGACATGAAGTGCCGATTTCTACTTTATGGGTGCACAGCGATTATCCGGATATCGCATTTGTTGACCTTGGTCCGGATCCTGTACTGCCGGATCCTGTAGACTATGTGCTGGAAGTGGAGATGGCTGAATAAAGATATAGAATACAAAAAGCTGCCGTATGGCAGCTTTTTTGTATTTCTTAACCGAACTGAGATGCAGGTGTCTGCCTGGTTCAGCATCGGTTTCTCTTGTTTACGAAATAATTCAGAATCCCACCGCCTACGATAATAACAAGTGCAACAGCAACAACACGTTTCGCTGCTTCCTGCGGCATCTGGCTTTTGGAACCGATGGAATCGGAATAGAAAGTCAGGGTATAATTGATCTCATGAGGGGTGCCCATGGCGGTAGTGTCTGCGATTACCGGCATGCTCTCATCCATAATGGTAACCGGGATCTGGAATTCAGAATTCGTTCCCTCCTCATTGACAGGGAGATATTTTTTACCGTCAACGATCATGTAGTCATAATTAGAACTGCTCCACTGGATATCGGCAGTTACTTCGCCGTTTTTTACGGTGATCAAAGTCGGTGAAGTGACACTGGCTTTGCCGCTCCCGCCCTCCAGCTCTACCTGGATGGAATACTCCCCATCTTCTTTATCAAGAGTGAAAGCCTGTGCAGCAGGAACAGAAGTCCATACTGACAGACAGCAGATCAAAGTTGCCAGAACTGAAAAAATCTTTCTCATATTTCTTTCCTCACTTAAATTCGATAATTTTCATCATCCCACAATTGAAATTAATTGTCAATACTTTGTTGAAAAAGTTATCCTGTTTTAGTATAATAAAAGGTGCTGTCCGCACGCAACATCATTGAGAACGTAGTGAACAGTGAGCACAATAAATGAATATCTGTGAATTGCTTTGCTGCGAAGCAGCTCCTGCAATTCTGATATCATAAAAATGTATATGCAAATCACAGGAGGATATGGTAATGAGAGGAATTTTATACGGAGTAGGAGTTGGCCCCGGAGATCCGGAACTTATGACATTAAAGGCAGTGCGCCTGATCAAAGAGAATGATATTATTGCAGTACCGGGCGCAGAGGTGCGTGAAACAGTTGCATATAAGATCGCAGTACAGGCAGTACCTGAGCTTGCAGACAAAGAACTCCTGCCAATCTATATGCCAATGACACACGATAAGGCAGAACTGGAACTGAACCATGAAAAAGGAGCCAAGGCGCTGGAAGCAGCACTTGATACAGGTAAGAATGTAGTATTTCTGACACTTGGAGATCCGACTATCTATTCAACATTTTCATATGTGCAGAAGAGAGTAGAAGCAGATGGATATGAGACAAGACTGGTAAGCGGCATCACTTCCTTCTGCGCAACAGCAGCACGCCTGAATATCCCGCTTACAGAGTGGAACCAGCCTCTTCATGTACAGCCTGCAGTTCACCGCCTTGACAGTGAACTGGATCAGCCGGGAACCTATGTGCTTATGAAATCCGGCAAAAAGATGAATCAGGTAAAGGAAATTCTGGCAAAAAGCGGACGCAATATCCGTATGGTGGAGAACTGTGGAATGCCGGATGAGCATATTTACAACAGTGTAGAAGAAATTCCGGATGATGCAGGCTATTATTCTCTGATCATTGCAAAGGAACAGGATGGAGGATTATGATCGAAACCAGAGATCTGACAAAAACCTTTGACAATTTTACAGCTGTGGATTCCCTGAACCTGAAAATTGAAAAAGGGGAATTTTTTGGCCTTCTCGGACCAAACGGAGCAGGCAAGACAACGACCATCAGCCTGCTCTCAACCCTTCTTCTTCCGACAAAGGGAGAAATCCTCATAGACGGTCAGCAGCTTACGAGACAACGTCCTGATCTGAAAAGAAAAATCAGTGTGATCACCCAGGAATATTCCATGCGTCAGGATATGAATATGGATGAGATCATGGAATATCAGGGACGTCTTTATTTCATGCCCAGGAAAGAAATCAAAGAAAAAACAGAAGAACTTCTGGATTTCTGTGACCTGCTGAAGTTTCGCAAACGTACAGTCCGTAAGCTTTCCGGTGGAATGAAGCGTAAGCTGATGGTCTGTCGGGCATTACTGACAGATCCGGAGATATTGCTTTTGGATGAACCCACAGCAGGTATGGATGCTCTTTCCAGAAGACAGATGTGGAATCTTCTGCGTAAGCTTAATGAGAAAAATCTGACGATCCTGCTGACTACTCATTATATGGAAGAAGCACAGAGTCTCTGTAATCGTGTGGCACTGATGGATCATGGTAAGCTGGAGGAGGTAAGTACTCCGTCAGCACTGATCGAGAGTCTTGGTGCTTATGCAGTGGACGAGATGACAGCAGATGGAACACAGAATCACTATTTCCATACACGACAGGAAGCAATCCGGTATCTGGAAGAGCTTACAGGGCAGGCGTCTCTTCGCGAGACAACACTGGAAGATGTCTTTGTAGAAAGAGCCGGGAAGCATTTGATTTCAAAATAGCAGATATTAACTGAATCAGGGAAGTCCCCTGCGGAGGTTGCGAAAAAAGTTAGAATAATCTGGAGAAAAATGTATGGGAATTATAACAATATTATGGGAGAAGTGGGTAGAATTCCGCCGGGATTTCTATAAAATCACACTGGCGGCAATGATTGCACCGCTAATGTATCTGATCGTATTCGGAATGGGAATCCAGACCACTTCTCATGGACAGCCATACCTGAACTTTCTGATTCCGGGTGTGGTATCACTGACAACTATGAACGGAAGCTTCAACGCCATTGCGCAGAACCTAAACGTACAGAGACTGTATGAGAAGGCTTTTGATCAGGTGATGATCTCCCCCACACCATTATGGCAGTTTATTGCCGGACAGATCATCGGGGGAAGTCTGCGTGGTCTGTATGCAGGAGGAATCATACTGCTTCTTACAGCACCTATTGAGACAGGACTGATCTTCAACGGATGGTCCTTTCTGGTGATGTTCCTGAACGGAGCAGTATTCTCAGCCATCGGCGTGGTGGTCTCCTTTCTGGCAAAGAATCACGCAGACGTGCCGAGGTTTTCCAATTATATCATTATGCCTATGGCATATTTGTGTAACACCTTTTTCTCAACAGAGAAACTTCCGGGATTTGTAGGCAAGTTTGTATCAGCCTTGCCATTATCCCAGACCAGCCATCTGATGAGAAGCATTTCATCAGGTGAGGCGGTGAATTACACTGGTATTGGGATTCTGCTTCTTTATCTGCTGGTGTTTACTGTAGCAGCATCATGGTTTATTTATAAGAAGAAAAATCTGTAACTGACTGACAAGGAGGAGCTTGTGCTCCTCCTTGTCTTATTTATGTATTCGCAAAATCAAGTGCAATAACCAACATTCGCCTGACTGCTACTCAGAAGTATCAGTGGTATTTGTGAGAACATGAAGATTATCAATTTTTCTCTTTTTTTCAGCCGACAGATAACGGTTATATATAATAGTCTCGCACAAACTGTACAAACTGC